>Ga0213838_1000791_pt1 | contig 19330 bp, 11 predicted proteins | sample SWPATP13_FD_160577 | JGI IMG/M metagenome (GOLD analysis project Ga0213838, IMG submission 160577) | Coastal seawater microbial communities from Marineland, Florida, United States - SWPA TP1 #3 | ecosystem: Environmental > Aquatic > Marine > Coastal | place: USA: Florida | collected 2016-08-06 | reverse complement strand
CATGGCGGCCTCCAGGTCCGTATCCAGGGCGCTGGTGTCCCCGGTGACCATGCCGGGAAGCAGCCCGGCGGCGTCGCCCCCGAACTGTGCCGCCGCAGCGGTGAAAGCACGACGCAGCTCGCCCGGGCCTTTCTGCCACGGCCCGGGGACGCCCAGCAGGACCGGAGCTGACGAGGCAGAAAGGATCCCTGCGTCGGTCTCGCCCGCCGCCGGGGGCCGGAGCTTTCCGGTGGTACGCAGGCGCTGGCCCGGAACGACGTGTTGCCATACCGTTCCACCCATGACAACGAGCCTGGCGTCTCCGGCGACCATGTGGCCCTCGACGGTCATCACCTTCAGGGCTACGGGAACTGCCCAGCGGTCCGCCAGACCGCCGGCTCCGGGAGTCCTGAGCCGCCGCGGCACGCCAGTGATCTCCAGTTCCGCGGCCACGGCGGCGCGGGCAGCCACCGCCTCGGCGATCGCCCCGTCATGCCGCCGTGACGCCTCGACGGCGGCATGCGCGCCCGCCGCGACGGACAGCAGCAGGGCCACGGCCAGTGTGGCGTGAAAGCTGCGCCGGGCGGCCAGCCGTGGACGCGAGCCACGGCGGACACTTTCCCGCCCGGCGGGTTGCCAGCCGGCGGGCTGCCAGCCGGCGCTTTCCCGCCCGGCGGGTTGCCGCCCGGCGGGTTGCCGCCCGGCGTTTCCCAGACCGGCCCCGGCCGGCCTTGCTCTGGTCAGCCCGGCCAAGAACAGCAGGATTCCCGCGGCCGCCGCCATGCCGACGCAGAGCGCGGCCAGTTCCGCCGGCGGCCACCAGTTTCCGGCAACGGCGGTCCCCCAGACCAGGAGTGCGGGCAGCACCAGGCGAAGATCCGTCCGCCGCTTCCCCTCCGTCAGGCTCCGAGGCAACGCGGCGTCGCGCGCGGGCCCGGGTTGCAGGCTCCCGCCCAGCTGGCTGATGAGGCGCCCGGCCAGGTGACCGGCCAGGTGACCGGTGACGGTTTCCCCAAGGGGCGCGGTAGAACCCGCGGGGCTGTGCGAACTGCGCCACCGGAACGTGGAACCGGCCATCTGCACCCTGCGGACTTCCGGCACGGCCGTGCCGGCTCCGCGAAGGCGGCCGGCGGCCTCAGGACTGCCGTGTTCCCCGTGTGCCGGGGCGAGGATCGCCGCGTCGACATAGCGCTGCCATCGGCTCTGCCGGCCCGCTGCGGCGTCTGGAACGCCTGTACCTCCAGCACCGCCAGCCTTAGGCAGTGCCACATCAGTGTGCCGTGCCCTCTCGGCGCCACGCCGGGCCATGTCAGACGCCAACTAGCGGAAGCAGGGCCTCGAGCATCTTGGCGCCTATACCGTCAACGGCATCCAGCTCCTGAACAGTCTTGAACCTCCCGTGCTGATGTCGCCAGTCGACGATGCGCTGCGCCAGGACCGGACCGACGCGCGGGAGGGTTCCCAGTTCCTCGACGCCGGCGGTGTTGAGGTTGATCTTTCCCCCACCGCTGCCCGGAACCGTGCCGCCGGTGCCCGAACCCGGCGGAGCCGCGCCCCCGCTGCCGGACAGTCCGGCCGGGTCGGGTTCCCCGCGGACCGGCACCAGGACCTTCTGGCCATCCTCCAGCACGGCTGCGAGGTTGAGCCTGTCCGGCTCCGCCAGGTCTGTGGCACCGCCGGCCGCTGTGATCGCGTCATTAACCCGGCAGCCGGCGGGCAGCTGAACCACCCCGGGCTTTGCCACGGCTCCGGCAACATGCACCGTGATACTTTCCGGCACTGCGCTGGCCGCCTCTCCCGCAGGCTCGCTGGCGGCTGCCGCCTGGCCGGATGCCTCCTCCACGGCAGGCGCCGACTCGTTGAGCGGGAGAACCCGGGCGTCCCCGGCGCCGGCCTGCCACCAGAAGCAGCCGCCCAGGACAACCGCGAGGACACCCAGCAGCGCCGCCGCGCGGACCCCGGTCCGGACCCGCACCCGTGCGGAGAGTGGCCGCCTTCCGTCCCTGCGGTGCCCGGGTAGTCCACCCGAGTGGTGAGCGCGGTCGCCAAACCGGCGCCGGCGCTCCCCTCCCGCGGCATCGGACGGCGGGGCCGGGATAGCGAGACCGGGGATAGCGAGACCAGGGGCCGGCAGCTCCATCTCAAGCAGGCCCGAGGAGCGCAGCGCCTCAGGTCCGGCGGCCATGGCTTCCTGCGGAAATGCTGGCTGCCGAGGATGCGCAGCAGCCCGGTCAACCGCCTCGGCCGTAGCGTCCGACGGGCGTCCGGAGTCCCGGGCGTCCCCGGCAGCGCCAAGCGTTGCCGCCAGGCGTTCCCGGGCAATCTGAACGCCCAAGGCGGATGCAGCTCCCGGGTTCCGGCGTGACATGGGAACGACTCTAAGCACCCCTCAACCATGCAGAAATCCCGGAACCCGGGTATGTGGAAATAGGTACGTAATTCGCGTAGTTTCGCGGCCCCGGGCAAGTATTCCCTACGCTGGTGCCCTTTCTGGACCGGTGGTAACGTCTGCAACCAATCGAGAAAACTTTGCCGGCTGGGGGCACTCTGATCGCCTGGGCATATCCGCCAGGCGTCGAAAGCTGGTGTGCAATGGAGTGGTTGTTTGGGCCGGCGGCCGCCGTGGCCCTAAGCGGCGCGATGTTGCTGCCCCCGCCTGCGGTTGCAGCCGCGGTGGGAGACACTACGCAAACCACCTCAACCCAGATCGTCAACTTTTCGGTTGACGAGAGCTTCTGCCCGCAGCACGGCCTGTACGGCATAGCGCACGTGACGGTTGACGGCACGGCGGGAATGACGGCCGACCAGAATTTCATTTGGACCACCAAGACAGCCGCCACGTCCATCCGTTCTGTTCCGCTGGCGGGCGCGGTTGCCAACGTGACGATTGTCTACCATTGCAATGTCCAGGTGCTGTGGTGGCTGGAGCCTGGGAGCGCCCATAAGGTGGGCGCAGCCCTCTGGGTCAACGGCTCGGGCCAGCAGCCCAGTTACACCATCCGGCCGAGTCGACCATCGCCCTCACAGGCACCGTCGCCTACGCCTACGCAGGCGCCTTCGCCGACGCCGCCACAGGCCACCCAGCCGACGCCACCGCAGGCGCTCCAACCGGTTCCCTCGCCGTCACTGCTGCTGACGCCGACGCTTCAGCCGCAGCCTCCGCAGGCGCTTCAGCCGTCGCCAACGCCGACCCCAACGCCGACGCCCTCGCAAACGCTCCAGTCGACTCCAACGCCGACTCCAACGCCGACGCCCTCGCAGACGCTCCGGCCGACCCCAACGCCGACGCCCTCGCAAGCTGTTCAGCCCACGCCAACGCCAACCCCGACGCCGACGCCCTCGCAGGCGCGTCAGCCCACGCCCGCCCCGACGCCGAGTCCCTCACCGACGCCCCAGCCGAAACCTGCGCTGACGCCGTCGCAGACCCCGTCGCAGACCCTGGGGAAGACGCCCTCGCCGACGCACTGAGCCCCGGCTACCGGCCGGGACTCACTGCTGGTACGTGATGTAGGCCTCGTACTGAACCCGCCATTTGTCCGGGGCCTTGGGATCCGGCACGGTGGTGGTCAGGAATTGGACGCTGGTCACCTGACCCTTGAGGTACTTCAGCCATTTAGTCACCTCTTCGGCAACGTCGCGATCGAACTGGGCTACGTGGTGCACCTGCATTGCCATGGCGGCCTCCGGTACGCTGTGGTTCGGTGCAGTGACTTTACCGCCAGCGTCCGCTCCCGGCCAGCCTTTCGTTCGTCAGGGAAGGCTCCGGCGCTAGCCGCCAGCTCGGGCAGGGGTGCTGCCCTCCCCCACAATCACGGCCAGCACGCCGAGCCCCGCGTGGGCAGCCAGAACCGCCGGCAGCGCACTGATCTGCGCCGGCGGGCAGTCCGGCAATGCAACGGCCAGGCGGCGGGCAAGCTCTTCAGCCTCGGCCTGGTTGCCGAAGTGGTGCACGGCCAGCCGCGCTTGAGCGGCCGGCCGGGCCGAAGCATCGGCTGCAACGATTTCTTCCAGCCGTGCGATCGCCTTCGCCGCGGACCGGACTTTCTCCAGCGGAATGATCCGGCCGTCGTCCACGGCAAGGATGGGTTTGATGGAGAACATGGTCCCCCACAGTGAGGCGGCCGCCCCGATCCGGCCGCCGCGGCGCAACTGTTCCAGGCTCGGAACGTAGAAGTACACCTTGGTGCGGTCTAACCGTTCCTGCGCGAAATCCTTCACCTCGGCCGCGGTCCTGCCGTCGGCCGCCGCGACAACGGCGCCCTGCACTCCCATCCCCTGTGCCATCCCAACTGTCCGCGAGTCGAGGACTTCGACCGGGATGCCGACCCGTTCGGCCGCCAGGCGTGCGGCATCGACTGTCCCGGAGAGCGCGCCGGAAATATGAATGGAAACGACGGATCGGAAGCCACGCGCGCCGGCCTCCCGGTAGGCGTGTTCAAACTGCCCGGGTGAAGGGCGGGAGGTCTTGACGGGCTTGCCGCTGGCAAGGGCGACGGCGATCGTCTCCGCGATGTCGTCCTCTCCCTCGCCGTAGATGTCGGCGCCCACCATGACGGGCATGGGGACCACGGTGAGTCTGCCGTCAGCGGTGAACGTGCGGACCCAGTCTGCGGGCAGCGCGGCGGCCGAGTCCGTGACAACCGCAACCTGCACGACGGCGGCGGGCTCGGGTTCGGGGACAACCCCGGTCCGGGGGCCCTGCCGCAGGCGGACGAGCCGCTCGCGCAGCCATGGCCAGCCTGGCGGCTCGCGGTCTGGCACGAGGGACCTCCTGCTATCGGGACGCGTGGACTAATCGCCCGGCCACAGAATCTGTGCCGGTGAGGTTGTCAGCACTGGCCGCCGGCATCTGCCGACGGCCAGTATCTGGCTGGTTCTCCGGCTAGGCCGGGACGATGTTGACCAGTTTAGGCGCCCGCACGATCACCGTGCGGAGGGCGCGGCCGTCGAGGGCACGCTGGACGTTTTCCGAGGCCAGCGCCAGTTCGCGCAGTTCGTCCTCGGAGATGTCGGGCGAAACCTCCAGCCGGTCCCGCACCTTGCCCTGCACCTGGACGACGGCGGTGACCGTGTCCTCCACGAGCAAGGCGTCGTCGTGCGTGGGCCAGCCGGCGTTGGCCACCGATGCCGGGTGTCCCAGGACGTTCCACAGGTCCTCGGCGGTGTACGGCGCAAACAGGCTCAAGATGACGGCCACGGCCTCCACGGCTTCGCGGACCGCGGGGTCCGCGCCGCCTGCACCGGCATCAATGGTCTTGCGGGTCGCGTTGACCAGTTCCATCAACTTCGCCACCACCACGTTGAACTTGTTGTGGTCCAGCAGCGCCTGAGCGTCGGCGATCGTGCGGTGGGTGACAGTGCGCAGGGCACGGTCACCCGTGGCGAAGTCGACGCCAGGTTCGCTTGAGACGTCCTGGCCGAGCCGCCAGGCGCGGGCCAGGAACTTCGCTGAGCCCGACGGCGATACGTCCGCCCAGTCCACGTCGTCTTCCGGCGGGGAGGCGAAGATCATGGTCAGGCGGACGGCGTCCACGCCGTACTTGTCCAACTGCTCGCCGAGGTCCACGCCGTTGCCCAGGGACTTGCTCATTGCCTTGCCGCCGTTGAGCACCTGGCCCTGGTTCAGCAGCGCCCGGAAGGGCTCGTCGGCGTCGATCATGCCGAGGTCGTGGATGACCTTGGTGAAGAACCGCGCGTACAGCAGGTGCAGGATGGCGTGCTCGACGCCGCCAACGTACTGGCCCACCGGCATCCAGTCGTTGATCTTGGCGGGATCAAACGGGCCCTCGGTGTATTCCGGGGAGACGAAGCGCAGGAAGTACCAGGACGAGTCCACGAAGGTGTCCATGGTGTCCGTGTCGCGCTTGGCCGGGCCGTGGCAGTCGGGGCATTCGACGTTGACCCAGGCCTCGGCGGCGGCCAGCGGGGACGTGCCTTTCGGGGACAGGTCCTCGCCGCGCAGGTCCGCCGGCAGGGTCACAGGCAGCTGGTCGTCCGGGACCGGGACCTCACCGCAGGCCGGGCAGTGGATGATGGGGATCGGCGTGCCCCAGAACCGCTGCCGGCTCAGCAGCCAGTCGCGCAGGCGGAAGTTCACAAACTTCTCGCCCGTGCCGAGCTCACGCAGGATCTCGATGGCGGCCGGAATGGCCTCCGCCTTCGGCAGCCCGTCCAGCGCGCCTGAGTTGATCAGGGTGCCCTCACCGGTGGTTGCGGTGCCCGTCACTGCGGGGTCGTCCTCGCCGGTGTCCAGAACGGCCCGGACGGGCAGGTCAAAGGTCTTGGCGAAGTCGAGGTCGCGCTGATCGTGGGCCGGGACGGCCATGATGGCGCCCGTGCCGTAGTCGGCCAGGACGTAGTCTGCGGCCCAGACGGGCAGCTTTTCGCCATTGAGCGGGTTGGTCGCGTAGCGGCCGGTGAAGACGCCGGTTTTCTCGCGCTCGGTGGACTGGCGCTCGATCTCGGACAGTGACTTGACCTGTTCGCGGTAGGCGTCCAGGGCCGCGGCGTGCTCGTCAGTGACGAGTTCCACGGCGAGCGGCGCATCGGCAGCGACCACGAAGAACGTGGCACCGTAGAGGGTGTCCGGGCGGGTGGTGAAGACCGTGACCTCTTTGGCGGGCTTGCCGCCGTCGGCCTCAATCACGAAGTTGACGTGGGCGCCCTCGGAGCGGCCGATCCAGTTCTTCTGCATGGCCAGGACGCGCTCGGGCCAGTGCCCGCGCAGTTCGTCCATGTCATCGAGCAGGCGGTCCGCGTAATCGGTGATCTTGAAGTACCACTGGTTCAAGGACTTCTTGGTGACGGGCGTGCCACACCGCTCGCAGGCACCGTTGACCACTTGTTCGTTGGCCAGCACGGTCTGGTCCTTGGGGCACCAGTTGACCGGCGAATCCTTGCGGTAGGCCAGTCCGCGCTCGTAGAAGCGCTTGAACAGCCACTGGGTCCAGCGGTAGTACTCCGGGTCCGAGGTGTGCAGCCGGCGGGACCAGTCCGCCGAGATGGCGTACCGCTTAAACGACGCCGCCTGGGTGTCGATGTTGGCGTACGTCCACTCGCTGGGGTGCGCGTTGCGCTTGATAGCCGCGTTCTCCGCGGGCAGGCCGAAAGAGTCCCAGCCGATCGGGTGGAGCACGTCATAGCCCTGCTGGCGGAGGTACCGGGCCACAACGTCGCCCATAGCGAATGCCTCGGCGTGACCCATGTGAAGGTCACCGGACGGATACGGGAACATGTCCAGCACGTAGCGGCGTTCCTTGGAGCCGTCGTCGAGGGGCGTGAAGACCTTCAGGTCTTCCCAGACCTGCGGCCATTTGGCTTCCATCGCAGCGAAGCTGTAGGCGCCTTCCTCGGGCCCCTCCGCCGCGGCTGCTGGTGATCCGGTCTGTGTTTCCGGCTGAACGCTCACTACTGGCCTCTTCTGTTCAATGCGGCCTGTTATGTCAAGCCTGCCTACCTTCAGCCCCGCCTGCCGCCGGGGCCTGTCTATCTTCAAGTCTGCACCGTCAAGGCCGGTTGACCGGCCCGGACTCCTTGCCGTGCTTACGTGCAACTCCTGCCGTGCTGCCTGCCCTGCGGCCTGAGACGGACCCCAGACACACAAAAGCCCCTCGACAGGGAGGGGCCGCCGCTCGGCAATCCGAGTCTCTCTTCGGGCTCGAGGACTCGTCGGGATGCCGGGCGGCTAACTAAGCAGGAGCACAGCGCGCATAGGACCACTTTAGCCCCTCGGACCGGTTCGCGCTGAACCGACAGTCCGGGGACGCCCGGGGCCGTGGTGACGGTGGGTCAGGGCGCACTTTGCGGCCACTGTGCCTGAAATTGTTATAAAGGCAACACCTAGGCAATAGCGGTACTTACTCTCCCTCGAGCCGGGGCCGGGCCGGGTAACGACGATGAACAATCCAGTAGCCTCCCGGGAAAGGCAGGTGAAAAGTCACTTTTTACTCGGGTGAACTACAGCTAGTTTGCGGAGAGTTCCGCGAAATTTCCGATCAGAGCGGATGCTAGCGCTCCTAACTGGGAGGAAACTGTGAAAAACCCGCAAAGGCTCTCGTAATTTCGATCTTGCCAAACGATTCAAACGGGAACACTATTCCTTAAAGATCAGTAGCTGGGATCTCTTGGGGGGATTCGCAAATGGTCTCGGGTTGAGGAGCCTGTCATGAGTCACTTGCGCATTGCCTCTGCACGACCATTAAGAACCCCCACTGCCCCCCGGTCCGCCGCCGGCCCCCTGGAACAGGGCTAGCCATGTTCGGCTGGATTACCCGGTTCAGTTTGCAGTTCCGCATTCTGGTTCTCGCCGTGGCGGCCGGACTCATTGCCTTCGGAGTAGTGAACGCCCCGCGCGTCGCGATCGACACAATGCCCGAGTTTGCACCCGCGCACGTCGAGATCCAGACCGAGGCCTTGGGCCTCTCAGCTGCCGAAGTCGAGCAGCTCATCACCTCTCCGATGGAAGCCGACCTCCTCAATGGTGTGGCCTGGCTCGATGAAATCCGTTCCAAGTCCGTTCCAGGCCTGTCCTCGATCGAGCTCGTGTTCGAGCCAGGCACCGACCTTCTGCGCGCGCGCCAGCTCGTGGCCGAGCGCATGACCCAGGCACACGCGCTGCCGAATGTCTCGGCGCCGCCGCTGATCATGCAGCCGCTGTCATCAACCAGCCGTGTGCTCATGGTCCGGATGAACTCCCGGCAGCTCTCCGGCATCGAAATGTCGGTCCTGGCCCGGTGGAAGATCAAGCCGCGGCTCATCGGCATCCCCGGTGTCGCCAACGTTTCGATCTGGGGCCAGCGCGAGCAGCAGCTCCAGGTCGAGGTCACCCCCACGCAGCTGCGTGACAAGGGCATCACCCTCGAACAGGTCATCAAGACCACGGGCAACGCCGTGTGGGTGTCTCCACTGAGTTTCCTCGAGGCGTCAACCCCCGGCACGGGCGGGTTCGTCGAGTCGCCGAGCCAGCGCCTGGGCATTCAGCACGTCCTGCCCATCCGAACACCCGCGGACCTGTCCAAGGTCAGTGTCGAAGACGCCCCGTCTCCCATGCTCCTCGGTGACATTGCCCAGGTGAAGGAAGACCACCAGCCGCTGATCGGCGACGCAGTCGTCGGCCAGGGTGACGGCCTCCTGCTGGTCGTGGAGAAGTTCCCCGGAACCAGCGCGCTGCAGGTCACGAAGGACATCGAGGCTGCGCTGAACGACATGCAGCCCGGGCTTTCCGGAATCCAGATGGATACGTCCGTCTTCCGGCCCGCCTCGTTCCTGCAGGATGCCGTGGACGGACTTGGCGTGGCGCTGCTCGTGAGCCTCCTGATCGCCGTCATGCTCTTCTGGCTGCTCTTCCGTTCCTGGCGAGTCGCCGTGATCGCCCTCGCGGCCATCACCACCACCGTCATGGCGGCAGGGGTCGTGCTCTACCTGCTCGAATCCACACTGAATATCTCGATCCTGGCCGGCATCATCCTGGCCGCTTCCGTGATCGTGGGCGACGTCGTGGAGGATGTGCAGGCGCAGCGGCGCCGGCCCTTGCGGACCACCGAGACCGAAACCGATGCCACCCTCCGGTTCCGCATGGTCCAACTCGTCCGGAGCGTCCGCACACCGTTGTTCCACGGTTCGCTCATCATGGTCATGGCGCTCATTCCGACGCTGTTCGTGACGGGCGTCGGCGGTGCGTTCTTCCAGCCGCTTTTCTGGTCAATGGCGCTGGCACTTGCGGTATCAATGCTGGTGGGCCTGTCCGTGACACCTGTCCTCGCGTACCTGCTGCTTCCCCGTGAGACGGACCGGCGGCCGGACTCCTCCGCTGTTATCCGGGCAAGGTCCTACTACGACCGGGCGCTCGAGGGCGCACGTTCCCGCCGTACGCTTGGCATCGTTGCTGTGGCCGTCGTCGGCCTGCTCGGACTAGCCGCCGCTTCCCAGCTGATGGGAAACCGGGCGGTCGTTCCGACCATTCCGGACCGGACGCTCCTGGTGCAGTGGGATTCCATGGCAGGCACGTCCAACGACGAGGTCCGCCGGGTGGCGTCGAAGGCGTCCGATGAGCTGCGGGCCCTGCCGGGTGTTTCGGGAGTCGGCGGGCATATCGGCCGCGCCATTTCCTCCGACCAGGTTGTTGGCAACAGCTCTGCGGAACTCTGGGTGTCCATCACTCCGGATGCCAACTTCAGCGAAACGGAGGAGGCGGTCCGTGCCGTCGTGCAGGGCTACCCGGGCATTGCCCACAACGTAGTGAACTACTCCCAGCAGAAGATCGGCCAACAGCGCAGCAGCATGGATCCGGGATTCGCGGTCCGCGTCTACGGGACCGACATGCCGGTCCTGCGCGAGAAGGCTGAAGAGGTCCGCAAGGCGATCGAAAAGGTCGACGGCGTGACCAACCCGACGATCAATGCCAGCGCCATGACGCCCATCGTCGAAGTCGAGGTCAATCTTGAGGCGGCGCAAAAGGTCGGCATCAAACCCGGCGATGCCCGGCGCGCCGCTGCGGCCCTGATGCAAGGCATCGTGGTCGGCAACCTCTTCGAACAGCAGAAGGTCTTTGAAGTGGTGGTGCGCGGAGCCGCGGATGTCCGGGATGACCTGACCAGCATCCGGGAGCTCCTGCTCGACACGCCAAGCGGTGGCCAGGTCCAGTTGGGCCAGATCGCCGATGTGCGGCTCGTTCCCAATGAAGTCGTGATCCAGCACGATGACACCTCGCGCAGGATCGACGTCGTGGCCGACGTCGGCGGACGGCCGCTGGCGGATATCCAGCGCGACATTACCGCGGCGATCGAGCAGATCCAGTTCCCGCTGGAATACCACGCCGAAATCCCCACCAAGTACAGCGAACAGCAGGCCGGAGACGCCCTGGTTCTGTGGATCGGCGCAGCGGCCCTGCTCGCCATCCTGCTCCTCCTCCAGACAGCCGTGCGGAGCTGGAAGTTGGCTATCGCCGTCTTCCTTTCCCTGCCGGCGGCGCTGGCGGGCGCTGCCGTGGCAGCGTGGATCGCCGGAGGCGCAATCACGGTGCTGGCACTCACGGCGTTTGCCGCGGTGCTGGCCATCGCTGCCCGCAACGCGGCACTGCTCTCGGCCCGGACGGATGAGCTGTGGCGGGCTGCCCCGCAGGACTCCCCCGAGAAGATCATCATGCGGGCAGCCAGGGACCGGGTCTTCCCGATCCTTAAGGGCGCCCTGATCACGGCGGCGATCCTCATACCGCCGGGAGTCTTCGGCGGCGCAGTCGGCGCTGCCCTCCTGGGGCCGATGACCGTGATCATTGTCGGCGGACTCATCACTACAACCCTCATCGGGATCTTCGTGCTGCCCCTGCTCGCGCTCTGGTTCGGGCCGCGGTCCGCTCCCGAAGAGTGGGCCGAAGTCTACGAAGCCGAAGTTCCCGTCCAGCCCGTCATGCAGGAAAAGGTGGAATCAAAATGACCAGCCAACAGCCCCTGCGGCGCCTGCCCCTGGCGGCCGCCGTCTGCGCAACACTCCTGTTTCCGTTGTCCGCGTGCGCCCAGACGACGGCGGCAGCCCCCGCCGCGGTCTCGGCCAACGAACCAGCCAAGGTGGAGAAGAATGCCGCCACAGGCATCGCGAAACTGACCTTGACCGAAAAGGGAATCGAACGCCTGGATCTGAAGACCGAGACCGTCAAGGCCGGCACGGGGGCCAACGTGCTCCTGCCGTACGCGGCCCTGCTCTATGACGCCAGCGGCAATACCTGGGTGTACACCAACCCGGCCCCGCAGGTCTACCAGCGGGAGCCGGTCACGGTGGCCAAGGTGGAGGGCGGCGTGGTCACGGCCTCCACGGGCCCGGCGGTTGGAACCGCCATTGTGACTGTCGGCGCGGCGGAACTCTTCGGCGCTGAATTCGATACGGCACATTGACATGCGCCGGATTGTCGCTGCAAGTCTGAGGTTCCGGTCGATCATCATTGCGATGGCGGCCGCCCTCATGATCGTGGGCGGCGCGCAACTGAGCAGTGCTTCGGTGGACGTCTTTCCGGAGTTCGCACCGCCCCGTGTCGAGGTCCAGACGGCGTGTCTGGGACTCACTGCCTCCGAAGTGGAGGAACTCGTAACGGTTCCCATGGAGGAGGCCTTCAATGGCATCGACGGACTGGACCAGATGCGATCGAAGTCCGTCTCGCAACTCTCCGCCATTGTCCTGGAGTTCAAGCCCGGAACCGATCTGCTGACCGCCAGGCAACTGGTGTCCGAGCGGATGGCAACGGTCATTCCGACCCTGCCCACCTGGGCGGCGCCGCCGCTGATGCTCCAGCCGCTGTCCTCCACCAGCCGCGTGATGAAGATCGGCCTGTCCTCGGACACCCGGTCGCTCATCGAGATGTCCATGATTTCCTACTGGAATATCAGGGCGCACCTGCTGCGGGTGCCGGGGGTCGCAAATGTCGCGATTTGGGGCGAACGCCTGCAAATGCTCCAGGTCCAGGTTGATCCGGCCAAACTGGCGGCCCACAACGTCACGCTGGAGAACGTCATGAACTCCACGTCCGACGCCTTGGACGCCGGCCTGCTCAAGTATTCCCCGGGCGCCTTGATCGGCACCGGAGGAGCACTGGAAACGCCCAGCCAAAGCATGGGCATCCGGCACGTACAGCCCATCACGTCTCCGGCCGAACTTGCCCAGGTGGCCCTGGAAGAGCGTGAGGGGCTGCCGCCCCTGCGGCTCGCCGACGTGGCGAACGTCGTGGAGGACCACCAGCAGCTGATCGGTGACGCGGTGATCAACGGCGGACCCGGCCTCATGCTGATCGTCGAAAAGCTGCCGTGGGGCAACACGCTCGAAGTCACGCGCGGGGTGGAGGAAGCTCTCAAGAAACTGCAGCCCGGCCTGACCGGGATCGCGGTCGACACCACCTTGTTCCGGCCCGCCTCGTTCATCGAGGAGTCCCTCGGCAACCTGAGCCTCGCGCTCCTTCTGGGCTGCTTCCTGGTGGTCCTGGTCCTCAGTGTCTTCCTGTTCCAATGGCGGACGGCGCTGGTCAGCGTGACGGCGATCCCGTTGTCGCTGACGGCAGCGGCCCTGGTGCTCTATTGGACCGGAGGCACCATCAATACGATGGTGCTTGCGGGGCTGGTGATTGCAGTCGGCGTGGTGGTGGATGATGCCATCATTGATGTCGAGAATATCGTCAGGCGGCTCCGACACCATCGTGCCAGCGGCGGGACCGAAAGCACCGCCCGGGTGGTCGTCAATGCCTCCCTGGAGGTTCGCGGCCCGATTGTCTACGCCACGTTGATCATCGTCGCTGCCACGGTGCCGATCTTCTTCCTGGATGGACTGACGGGTGCCTTCTTCCGGCCCCTGGCCATCTCCTACACCCTGGCCGTGCTGGCCTCCATGCTGGTGGCCCTCACGGTCACGCCGGCCATGGCGTACATCTTCCTGCGCAACGCCAAACTGGAAGACCGGGATCCGCCGGTGGTCCGGGTCCTCAAACGCTGGTACGGCGCCGCTCTGCGGCCCATTGTGAGGCGGCCGCTCCCCGGCTACCTCGCCGTGGCAGCGCTCGGTGTGGTGGGAATCATCGCGGCCCCGCTCCTGGGACAATCCCTGCTGCCCTCGTTCAAGGAGCGCGACTTCCTTATGCACTGGGTCACGCAGCCCGGCACGTCCAATGCGGAGGAAGTGCGGGTGAGCCAGTTGGCCTGCAAGGAGTTGATGACCGTTCCGGGTGTCAACAACTGCGGGTCCCATATCGGCCAGGCGTTCGCGGCCGACGAGGTGGTGGGCGTCAACTTCGGTGAGAACTGGATCAGCGTCGACCCCTCGGTCGACTACGACAAGACCCTGGCGTCCATCCAGCAGATCGTGGACGGTTATCCCGGCATTCACCGGGACGTCCAGACCTATCTCAAGGAACGTGTCCGCGAGGTACTGACCGGAACGGGCTACTCGATCGTCGTCCGCGTGTATGGCGATGACCTGGGCACGCTGAAGAAGCAGGCGGACAAGGTCAAGACTGTCCTGGCCGGGATCGAAGGGGCAATCGGGGCCAAGGTCGCCCTGCAGGTCAATGTGCCGCAAGTGGACGTCGAGGTGGACCTGGACGCAGCCAACCGCTACGGGCTGAAGCCCGGTGATGTCCGCCGGGCCGCAGCCACCCTGGTCTCCGGAGAAGAGGTCGGCGACGTCTACCGGGACGGCAAGGCCTACGACGTCCAGGTCTGGAGTCCACCCGAGAACCGGACCAGCGTCACCAGCATCGAGAACCTCCCCCTGGACACCCCTAGCGGACAGCGGATCCGGGTGGCTGACGTCGCCAAGATCACGGTGAAGCCCACTCCCAACGTCATTGAACGTTCGGAAGGGTCCCGGCGTCTGGACGTCAGCGCCAACGTCAAGGAAGGCGATCTCGCGAAAGTCGTCGAGAAGCTGGAATCCGACCTCAAATCCGTGGAGTTCCCCACCGGCTATAGCGCGGACATCCTCGGTGAATACGCGGAGCGGCAGGCCGCCGCACAACGGCTGCTCCTCTTCGCGATCGGTGCCGTGATTGTGGTGTACCTTCTGCTCCAGGCCGCATTCCGCAGCTGGCGGCTGGCCACACTGGCCATCCTGACGTTGCCGGTAGCACTAGTAGGCGGAGTGATCGCCGCGCACATGAGCGGCGGAATCCTGTCCCTGGGATCGCTGGTCGGGTTCCTGACAGTGATGGGCATTGCCGCCCGCAACGGCATCCTGCTCATCAACCACTGTCAGCATCTGGAGCAGTTCGAGGGCATGCCGTTCGGCCGGGACCTGGTCCTGCGGGGCGCAGCCGAGCGCTTGTCCCCCATCCTGATGACCACCCTTGCCACCGCACTCGCCTTGGTGCCGCTGGTGGTGATGGGCAACCGGCCGGGCCACGAGATCGAACATCCCATGGCCGTGGTGATTCTCGGCGGCCTCGTGACCTCCACACTGGTCAACCTGTTCATCGTTCCATCGCTCTATCTGCGCTTCGCCAAGAAGGGCCCGGCCCGTGAACGCGGGCCCCGCCAGCCGGAACCCGTTTCCGCCGCATAGCAACAACCACCACCAATGAGAGGCCAGACAAATGACTCCACGAAATAAGAGATTCAGTGTTTACGGCTCCACGCTCTTGTTGGTGGTGGCGTCGCTGACGGCGGCGACTGCGGCTGCCGCGCCGGCGGCCGCCAGTTCCCAGGAACTGTGCGGCCCCGGCTCGGCGATCCACTTCAACCGGGCGGACTTCCCGGCGAACCCAGTGATCGACAACAAGTGGAACCCGCTCAAACCCGGCATGCAATTCACCACCACAGGCGAGGTGAAGTCCGCGGACGGCAGTGTGAGCGCCCATACGGTCGTTCACACAGTGACCGGGCTGACCAAGGTGATCAACGGCGTCAAGACCCTGGTTCTGTGGGACCGGGACTACTCAGACGGCGTCCTGGCAGAGTCAGAACTCGCCTTCTTCGCCCAGTCGAAGAGGACGGGAAGCGTCTGGCTCTTCGGGGAATACCCGGAGGAGTACGAGAACGGAAAGCTCAGCGGCGCACCGAGCACCTTCATCAGCGGAATCGATAAGGCGAAGGCCGGGACCGCCATACAGGGAACCCCTCACCGCAACACCCCGGCCTATGTGCAGGCCTATGCACCCAGCGTGGACTTCCTTGACTGCGGCCGGGTGTTGTACAAGAACCAGCGGGTCTGCGTGAAGACAGGTTGCTACAACGATGTTCTGGTGATCGATGAGTTCAACCCGTTGGATCCGCCGAGCGCGGGCCACCAGCGGAAGTTCTACTCGGCCGGGACCGGACTCGTCAAAGTGACCGCCGTCAGCGGGGAAGACCAGGAGTTCATGGATCTGGTGAAGATCAAGAAGCTCAGCTGTGCGGAGCTCGAAAGCGTCAATGCGCAAGCCCTGAAGCAGGACAAGCGAGGCTACACGGTCAGCAAGGACGTGTACGCCAAGACGCCCCGCGCCGTCGTCTCGACGCGGTGACGGACGGTGTCCTAACGGGCACCAGGGCAAAGAAGGGCTCCGGCCAGGAAACCTGGCCGGAGCTCTTCTTTGTCCGCAGATCGGGGGTCCGGCTACTTGACGTCCTCGTCAACCCAGTCCATGGACTTGGTGACGGCCTTCTTCCAGAGGCGCATCTGGCGTTCCCGCTCAGCCTGTTCCATCTGCGGCTCCCAGCGCTTGTCCTCGGCCCAGTTGGCCGAGCACTCGCCCAGGTCCTTCCAGAATCCGACAGCCAGGCCGGCCGCGTAGGCGGCGCCCAGCGCCGTCGTCTCGACCACCTTCGGCCGGATGACCGGCACACCGAGGATGTCCGCCTGGAACTGCATGAGGGCATCGTTGGCGACCATGCCGCCGTCGACCTTCAGCTCTGTCAGCGGCACGCCGGAGTCGGCGTTGACGGCGTCCAGCACCTCACGGGTCTGGAAGGCGGTGGCTTCCAGCGCCGCGCGGGCAATGTGCGCCCTGTTCACATAGCGGGTGAGGCCCACAATGGCGCCGCGGGCGTCCGAACGCCAGTACGGCGCGAAGAGGCCGGAGAACGCCGGCACAATGTACACGCCGCCGTTGTCCTCCACCGAGGCGGCCAGGGTCTCGACCTCCGGGGCGCTGCTGATCATGCCGAGGTTGTCCCGCAGCCACTGGATCAACGAACCGGTGACGGCAATGGAGCCTTCCAGTGCGTAGTGCGGAGCGGCGTCGCCGAGCTTGTAACCAACTGTGGTCAGAAGCCCGTTCTTCGAGTGGACGATTTCCTCGCCCGTGTTGAAGATCAGGAAGCAGCCCGTGCCGTACGTGTTCTTGGCTTCACCGGCCTCGAAGGCGGCCTGGCCGAACGTGGCCGCCTGCTGGTCGCCCAGGATGCCGGCCACAGGAACCTCACGCAGCAGCTGGGAGGTGTGCACCGTGCCGTAGACCTCGGAGGAGGACTTGATGGCCGGCATCATGGAAGCCGGGACGCCGAACGCGTCCAGGATCTCCTGGTCCCAGGACAGCGTCTCAAGGTCCATGAACATGGTCCTCGAGGCATTGGTCACATCGGTGACGTGGACTCCGCCGTCGGTCCCGCCGGTCAGGTTCCAGAGCACCCAGCAGTCGGTATTGCCGAAGACGAGGTCGCCGGCCTCCGCCTTGGCCCGGGCGCCCTCGACGTTGTCCAGGATCCATTTGATCTTGGTGCCCGAGAAGTAGGTCGCCAGCGGCAGGCCGACCTTCTGCTTGAAGCGCTCCGGTCCCCCCTCCTTCGCCAGTTCGTCCACGATCGGCTGGGTGCGGGTGTCCTGCCACACGATGGCGTTGTAGATCGCCTCGCCGGTGGTCTTGTCCCACACCACCGCCGTTTCGCGCTGGTTGGTAATGCCGACGGCGGCGATGTCGTGACGGGTCAGGTTCGCCTTGGACAGTGCGGAGCCGATCACCTCGCGGGTGTTGTTCCAGATTTCAGCGGGGTTGTGCTCCACCCAGCCGGGCTGGGGGAAGATCTGCTCGTGCTCCATCTGGCCCGAGGAGACAATGCTGCCGCTGTGGTCGAACACGATGGCGCGGGTGCTCGTGGTGCCCTGGTCGATGGCGACTACGTACTGGTTCATATTGACGTCCTTGTCTGTTTTGCGTGGCAGTTGTAATGACGGTTGAACGGGCGTTTAGAGAGGGAGTACAGGAGGGATGATCGGCACGACTGCCGCCACGATACCGGCGAGGCCACCGCCGACCAGGGGTCCGACCACCGGGATCCAGGAGTAGCTCCAGTCGGAGGAGCCCTTGCCCTTGATCGGGAGCAGGGCGTGCGCGATGCGGGGGCCGAGGTCACGGGCGGGGTTGATGGCGTAACCCGTGGGACCACCGAGGGAAACACCGATGCCCACAACCAGCAGTGCCACGGCCAGCGGGCCAAGTCCGGAAGGCGTCCCGCCGAAGGTCAGGATGACGAACACGAGGACAAAGGTGCCGATGATCTCGGTGGCCAGGTTCCAGCCGTTGGAGCGGATCGCGGGGCCGGTGGAGAAGACGGCCAGCTGGCTGGCGGGCAACGGTTCGGCGTCGAAGTGCTGCTTGTAGGCCAGCCACATCACGATGGCCCCCAGGAAAGCACCGGTCAGTTCACCGCCGAAGTAGGTCAGCGTCGAGGCGAAGTCGACCGGGACGCCGGGAGCGTACAACTTCTTGCCGTTGAGCAGCAGCCCAAAGGTGACCGCGGGGTTCAGGTGCGCGCCGGACTGGGCCGCGACATAGACACCGGAGAAGACGGCAATGCCCCATCCCCAGGTCACCATCAGGAACCCGCCGTTGTTGCCCTTGGTGCCTTTGAGCGCAACGTTGGCCACAACGCCGCAGCCCAACAGGGTCAGCATGGCGGTACCGAATAATTCGGACAGGAAAACTATTCCAAGAGACATCTTTGACTCCTCTATTTTCTGTTGTCGGCCTCCGCGAGTTTGAAGGCCGTGGGGCCGGCAGCATGTTGGTGCTGCCGGCCAGCCACTGCGCCGGCCGCCAAGGCGGATCGCGCAGTGCTTGCACCCGGGCTTCCCTGCCCGGGCACGCAAGTCGTATCAGGCGACCAGGCTGTGGACCCGGACGCCGTGGAACCGCTGTAGCACCTCCTGCGCGTGGCTGATTTCCCTGGCCCGGCGAGCCGCGTCCCAGCCGAGCGGGACCGAAAGGATGTCGGCAATTTCGTTCAACAGTTCCCCCGTCACCAGGCCCCGGAAGGCCAAGGACGTGCGGCGGATGAGGACGTCCACGAGGTGCCCGATCTGCTCGTGCGCCGCCATGAACTCCAGTTCTCGGGTGCTGAGCTCGCGCGTGGAGTGCAGCAGCCGGTCCGGCGCGCCGGCCGGGGCGCCGTCCAGGAAGCGGATGACTTCTTCGGCGCGGGTCCCGTAGCGGGTCAGCAGCCCGGTGACCCGGGCGGCGTCGCGGCCGGCCGACATGTGGGCCTTGATCCAGCGCTGCACGCCGTCCTCGCTGTCCGGGAAGCCGGCGCCGCCGCCGATGGCAAGCTTCGCCGTCGAGACCTTGCGCTCCAGGCCGAGTTCGGCCAGGACATCGTTGCTCAGGTGCTCGGCGAGGGCCCGGAACGTGGTCCACTTGCCGCCGACCAGGCTCAGCACGGCCCCGCCGGGCGCGGCGCGGCGTTCGATCCGGTAATCCCGGCTGACGAAACCGGGCTGGGTGGCGTCGTGCTTCGGAAGCGGGCGCACGCCGGAGAACGTGTAGACAATCTGTCCCCGGTCCACCGGGATGTCCGGGAACACGTGGCCGATGAGGTCGAAGAAGTAGTCGATTTCCGCCTCGGTGCAGACGGCGTCCTCCGCCATGTCGGCGTCGACGTCGGTGGTGCCGACCAGGACGCGGTCCCCC
>Ga0213838_1000785_pt1 | contig 19398 bp, 17 predicted proteins | sample SWPATP13_FD_160577 | JGI IMG/M metagenome (GOLD analysis project Ga0213838, IMG submission 160577) | Coastal seawater microbial communities from Marineland, Florida, United States - SWPA TP1 #3 | ecosystem: Environmental > Aquatic > Marine > Coastal | place: USA: Florida | collected 2016-08-06 | reverse complement strand
CGCCTTCTACATCTTTGGCAGCCCCTGTGCCGGTTTCTTTCATGCGGGCCAGCAAAAACATCGCCCGCATATTGTTTTGTTCAGCAGCGCTCTCGAGTAAAGCCACCGCTTGATCCGTTTTATCGCTATCACCGGATTTTAGAATCTGCAGTGCTTTTTCATACATGGCCGGCGCATAACCATATTTAATCGAGAGGTCGAGCATTTCATCGGCTTTGGTGATGTCCTGATCGAGTACGAATCCATTGCGCAACCAATCCGCCATCAGGTAGGCGGCAACCGGATCGCGGGAGCGTGCGCCAAGAATTATATAGTGTTCAGCTTTTTCGAAGTTTTTCTCAAAGCCATCGCCGGAGGCATAGGCCATGGCAACAATGGCTGCTGCCCGACCACTACCATTTCTGGCCAGTTGTACCAGGTTACGCAGTTGTGCTTTGCAGTCTTCGTCAACACAGTATTTTTTGGTTTCCGTAGTACCAGAAAAGGCGCTAGCGTCCTGACTGAATGCCAGTAACAGCGCTAATGATGTGGCACTGACGATTTGTGGTAATCGCATCATATCTTCCTTAATTTTGGCTTTGGACTGATGTTACGCAGTACATCCTGTTTCGCTAAACTTCGCGAAAATGCGCTAACACCTTGTTCACAAATTCATCGTAGCAGTATCGCAGAAAGATTGCTAATCGGAGACATCAAACCGCTATGATGTTATATATGTTGACTATCAGAAGCTACGTTAATCTTGTAACAGGGGCTTATTCATCTGTGTTAAATGCTATCTGGACAACGCATTCTCTAAGTTGGTTATTAACAGAGTGAGTTGTTTATTTATCCACGAGAGTGTTCGTGTATAAATCGGATAGAAACAGTTTAAATCCATATGAAGCCAGAGATTAACTTCAATATTAAAGTGTTTGTAATATGCAGTATTTCCATAAACTCACTGGGTTAAGAGGCTTTGCAGCTCTAATTGTTTTTGTGTCTCATGCGGCGAATGAAACACTACTGCCAGAGTTTTTAGGTAATGGTTTTGGGCAGACTAGTGTCATGCTCTTCTTTCTTCTTAGTGGATTTTTAATGACCCATATATATATTCAAGAAGAGTTCAGTAGAAACAATATAAAACAATATGCATTCGCTAGAATAGGTCGCGTTTTACCCCTATATTTCGCCTTGCTAATTATTTCTGTGTTGATAACACAATTCACAGAGGGCAACGCGGATTCTACTTACCCTTTTAAGTTTAATGAACTCAACCGAACCGTTGAAGCTTTTATGCTTATTAAAGCCCCATATATTTTTTGGACCATACCCGTTGAGGTGCAGTTTTATGTTGTTTTTGTTGGTTTCTGGGGATTATATAAACTCGGATGTAATGCCTATGTTCTAACTCTTTACGCGCTACTTACCGTTTTTCCCAGCGCTTATTTTTATTTTTTTGTGAAACCAAAGCTGTTAGGCATTATCTCTACTTACGGTTTTGCTTTCTTCTTGGGACTTTTTTCGGCCTTCGTGTTAGATAAGATTAAAGATTCAGTTTCGGCACGTAAAGCTGCTAATTGGTTTGGGCTACCCGTACTTATTTTGTTGTGTATCAATCTGCCTGAACTTCGGAGTAAAGTCGGCTTGGTTTATACCAACGATTTCTTCTGGAAAACATGGGGTGACCCATTGACCTGGCTACTGGTATACAGTGTTTTTATGTGCGTTATTTTAAATTCGACCAGTATGTCAGTTTTAAACAGCCAGTTTTTTGTTTATCTTGGTAAAGTCTCCTACGGCTTTTACTTATTGCATTACCCTGTATTGGCATATTTCGTATCTATAACTGAAATAAACTTGTATATTAGATTCGGCTTAGCATTGTTCATTACTTTGTTGCTTTCCCACCTATCGTTTTATTTTTTCGAAAAGCCGCTAGCTTACAAAATACGTCAGTATGGTAAGTCAAATGCGGCTTCGGCATAGTCTAAAGTAAAAAGGCGCCATCAGGCGCCTTTTCAAAGTAACCGCTGAATGCTTATTCAGCGCCACGCAACAGGGCGTTGATCCCTACTTTAGCGCGGGTTTTTGCATCAACCTTTTTCACGATGATGGCAGCATACAGGCTGTATTTACCGTCCTTACTTGGCAGGTTACCCGGTACAACTACCGCACCAGCAGGTACGCGGCCGTAGTGTACTTCGCCGGTTTCGCGGTCATAAATACGGGTAGACTGGCCGATGTATACGCCCATCGAGATAACTGCGCCTTCCTCAACGATAACGCCCTCAACAATTTCAGAGCGCGCGCCGATAAAGCAGTTGTCTTCGATGATGGTAGGGTTAGCCTGAAGTGGCTCAAGTACACCGCCAATGCCAACGCCACCCGATAAGTGAACGTTTTTACCAATCTGTGCACATGAGCCAACGGTAGCCCAGGTATCAACCATGGTACCTTCACCAACATACGCACCAATGTTAACGTAAGATGGCATAACAACTACATTTTTGCCTACGAAAGAGCCTGTACGTACGGCTGCAGGTGGCACAATACGCACACCGTCAGCAGCAAACTGCTCGGCAGTGTAATCGGCATATTTCAGAGGCACTTTGTCGTAGAAACGGCTCTCTGCGCCTTCCATTACGTCATTATTGTGCAGGCGGAAAAACAGCAATACTGCTTTTTTCAGCCATTGGTGAACAACCCATTCACCGGCAATTTTTTCGGCCACACGTGCTTCGCCGCTGTTGAGTAAGGCAATGGCATCGCTCACTGCTTGTTTAACTTCAGCAGGGGCAGCGGAAGGTGTGATACTTGCGCGGTCTTCGAAGGCCGCTTCAATAATGGCTTTTAATTCAGTCATGGTATGTTGATATCTTCAAGTTGATCGAGTTTAAACAATATCCGCTTTTTAAGCGTCGTCTGTTCTTCCGGCGTCAGGGCTTTGCCATGCTCATTCGATACGATAAATACGTCTTCTGCGCGTTCACCGATGGTGGCAATTTTGGCTAATTTTAATGTGAGATTGCAGTCTACGAAAGCGTGACCGACTTTAGCAAGAATTCCCGGCGCGTCCAATGCTTCCAGCTCAATTAATGTGGCATCATCCTGGGAAGAATAAAAACGCACTTTAACCGGCACATCCAGTTGCTTGTGCTGGCGGGAAAGCTTGCGGGTATTGTTATGACTGCGTCCAGGCTTAGACAATTGCTCGGCAATGGCCTGTTCAATTGAACGCAGTCGCGATTCGCCCTCAATGCGCGAACCGTCATTTTCTAAAATAAGAATGCTGTCAAATACATGGCCGTCACGGGTGACGGCGATATGCGCATCATGGATAGAGCAGTTACGGCTATCGAGCACCGACGCGATCTGGGCAAACAGGGCCGGGCGGTCTTCGCCGTATAGCAATAACTCCGTGCCGCCTTTAGCCAGGTCATTGTTGGTTTTGATCAGCATTTCGCCAGCTTCATGGTCGAGTTCGAAGGCCAGGATTGCCTGACTGTGCCAGCTGATTTGCTCTGGCTTGAAGCGAGCAAAATAGTCGTCTTCGAAGCGTGACCATAAGGTCTCCAGTCGCTGGGCATCAGCTTTAGCCGTAGTCAGCAATTTGAGCGCTTTGGCTTTGTGTGAATCTACCCGTTCGCGCATGGTTACGCCGCATTGCAGGCCATTATCCAGGGCTTTTTGGGTCATGCTGTACAGCTCTCTTAAAAGCGAGGCTTTCCAGTCGTTCCAAAGATTGTCATTAGTTGCCCGAATATCCGCCAGGGTCAGTACATAAAGCAGGTTGAGGTGCGTGTGACTACGCACGGCTGTAGCAAAATCATTCACTACATCCGGATCATAGATGTCCCGGCGCTGCGCTACTACTGACATTAGCAGGTGATTTTCTACTAACCAGGCAATCAGATCGGCGTCGGACTTTTCAATACCGTGAGCTTCGCAGAAGATCGCCACATCCTTCGCACCCAGCGTAGAATGATCACCATTGCGGCCTTTGGCGATATCATGGAAGATTGCTGCAATATAAATCAGCTCAGGCTTGTCGAAATTCCGCACTATGCGGCCACAACGAGGAAACTCTGTATTGTGTGGCTGAAAGTAATGGTTAACATGTTTCACCAGGCGATGTGTATGCTCATCTACCGTGTAGGCGTGGAACAGGTCAAACTGCATCATGCCCACAATGTGATCCCACTCCGGCAGGTAAGCCTGCAGAATGCCGTACTGATGCATAATGTCCCAGGCGAAATCAAAGAAATGCGGGTGTTTAAACAGCTCAATGATTAACTGACGACATTCCGCTCGTTCTACATAATAGGCCGACTGAAAACGACGACGAGCATTGCGCAACTGGCGGATACAGTTGGTGTCCAGGCCCTGAACATCAGGGTTATCCGCAATGGTTTTAAGAAACTTGAGGATATCCTCAGGCGATTCAAATACGTTGTTATGCGTAGGAGAAATATTGCCGTCGAGCAAACAAAAATCGTCGTTGATGGTTTTGCGAGTCTGGATAGTCTGGTTCAGCATGTCATAGCGAAAGCGCTGCAGCAGCATCTGGTTGAGTTCGCTGATCCGGCGGACGGTACGGAAAAAGGCCCGCATCATTTTTTCAACCGCGGTTTTACTGTCATCACCATAGCCCATCATGGCGGCAACGTCTGGCTGATAGTCAAACAATAAGCGGTTTTCGCTGCGTCCGGCGACCAGGTGCAGAGCAAAGCGGATGCGCCACAACGACATACGGCAGTCGACTAACTCATCGAGTTCATCCTTGGTGAAATAGCCATGACCAACCAGCCCTTTACCATCGTATTCCTTAAAGTGTTTCTTAGCGACCCAGCCAATCGACTGAATGTCGCGTAAACAGCCCGGGTTTTCCTTGATATTCGGTTCAAGGTTGTAAGACGTGCCATTGAACTTAGCATGGCGGGCTTTTTGCTCTTCGTACTTGGCTGCGAAGAAAGCTTTGCTGGTCCAACAGGTATCTTTTTCGTTGACGGCGTGCCACATGTCCACAAAGGTTTGGTCGCAGCCACTCAGCATACGGCTTTCTACCAGGTTGGTGGCAATGGAAATATCATCCTTGGCAAGTTTTACCGTTTCTTTGATGGTGCGTACCGACTGACCGACATCAAGCTTAATGTCCCACAGCATAGTAATAAACTGGCCGACTTTTTCCTGCACGTCACGCTTAAGCGGTTTTTTGCTGACAATCAGCAGGTCGATGTCGGAGTAGGGTTGCAAATGGCCGCGACCGTAACCGCCCACGGCACAGAGCGCCAGGCCTCTTTCATTTGCCAGGCCGTAAAGGGTCCACAAACGTTGCAACAGCGTATCAATAAATATTGCGCGCCCTGTCACCAGTTCGTCGATGGGTTGCAGTGTAAAGGCTGACTCTAACCATTCGTAGCTTTGTGACACCAGTTGTTTAATGGCTTTGATGTCGTCGACAGAGTCGATGGTAGCGATTTCTTCACATAACGATTTTAATTTCACAACTCACCCAATGAATACTTCCGAACACTCTCTGTGAATTAATCCGACAGGATTAACCCGGCACTTTTTGCCGCTTAAGCAAGCGAATGCCGCCCTGAGGCGGCATTATCAATTAACTGTGGTGATAAATCCTTTCGAGATCTTCGTCATCCCGAAGCGTTAGCACTTCAACGCCATCCTCGGTCACCAGCAGGGTATGTTCCCACTGTGCACTGAGGCTGCGGTCTTTGGTTACCACGGTCCACTGGTCTGGTAAGATTTTTGAATAACGTTTACCGGCATTCACCATGGGTTCAATAGTGAAGCACATGCCGGGAACCAGTTCATCACCGGTACCGGGACGGCCGTAGTGAACGATTTGCGGTTCTTCGTGGAAGCCTGCGCCAATGCCGTGTCCGCAATACTCGCGGACAATTGAATAATTGTGCGCTTCCGCGTGAGTCTGACAAATATGGCCAATATCGCCCAGGCGCATGCCGGGCTTGACTTCCCTGATAGCCTTATAAAGGCATTCCTGAGTCACTCTCACCAAACGGTCGGCCATTATGCTGGGCTTGCCTACCATAAACATTTTTGATGTGTCGCCATGGTAGCCGTCTTTGATTACCGTAACGTCAACATTAACAATGTCGCCATCCTTGAGCTTTTTGTCAGCCGGGATGCCGTGGCAAATTACATGGTTTACCGACGTACAAATGGATTTGGGGAAGGGCGGGTGACCGTAATTAAGAGGGGCTGGAATCGCTTGTTGCTCATTAACAATATAGTCATGGCAAATAGTGTTAAGCTCATCGGTAGTCACGCCTTTTTTAACGTGTTCACCTAGCATCATTAATACGTCTGCAGCCAGTTTACCGGCAACGCGCATTTTTTCGATTTCTTCAGCGGTTTTAATTATTGCAGCCACCTGAGTCCTCTTTTCTTGAGTCATAGAATTTATGGCTACAACCGATTAAGTAAAGATAGCCATATTCAAAAGGCTGTATGGTAACGAATACCGGGGCGTCTGTATAGTTTGGTCGATGTGATCTAATAACTAAAAGTAGGAATTTTGGCTTATATTTTGTGAAGTAAAAGAAGAAAAGGTAGAGACTGCTTACTCTATTCCTTTAATCTAATGTGACAGGTTAGTACTTGACCTTATTTCTTACCTGCGGATCGCAAACGATTTGTTTCCCTGAATGCTTATCTGTGGCGATAATGATGAAGTTATAATCCTTCGGCATCGTATCATTATCTTTGTCGAAGATTTTAACGCTTTGTTTAGTCACTTCTTCTACTAACACAACGTCTTGTAGTCCTGGCACCAGACATTCTTTAATTTCATAATTTGCAATGGATGTTTCACTGAGTTCGACTAAAAATTTCGTTGGTCGTTCAGTAACAAAACCATGTACCTTTACGACTGCACCACTATCCAGAACACTATAGTATTGATAAATATATGCATTTTCTGGTGTTTTACTTATATCTAACAGTAGATTAAGCAAATTGATTTCACTAGTACTCATCTGTATTTCCTTTTACGTTAATTATATTCGGGCAACCTTACATTTAAATATCGGTCATTTTTAAAATCAGAATTTTCATACAGCATTAAAAATTCGTCATCATCAGATAATTCTCCCAACATTTTGAGTGTTACCAAGTAAAAGTATATAAGCTTATAATTAGGCTGTCTTACTTTAATTTCAGGTGCCAGTTTTCTTTTAATGAATTCTAGTGTTTCACTTGAATTATCATGGGGTTGTTGAATTATTGCTTTCGTTAAATATAAATTTGCCAGCAAGGTTAAGGGAGGAGAGTTATCAAAATGCTCCTTTAATGTGGATTCTGCCAAAGTAATAAAGCGTTGAGCAGTTAAATGTTGCTGTAGTTGATAAAAAGCCTGTCCCCTATAAATATGGAGTAGTGTGAGCGCCTCGCCAATTTCTGTGATAGCCGTTTTATTCCTGTTTGTTTCTTGCAGCAAGGCTTGTGCAGAATCCATTGCGATGAGTGCTTTGTCATAATTTTCCAAGATGATAAAAGTACGGCTTTGTAATAAATGGCTCCACACTAATAAAGTAATGTAATCCTTGTTTTGGGGATCGTGACTGATTAACTCAGTAAGTGTGGTTTGTGTGGCTTGCACGTGTTCCAGTGCTTTAGGCAATTCGCCATTGTCTAGCCAAAGTAGTGCTAACGAGTGATTCAATTCAGATATCTGATGCTGCGCTGTCTTGTCTGCAGAGATTTCGGCAATAACGGTCACTTGTTTTAAGGCTTCCTTGGTGAGTGTTATGGCCTTTTTAAGATGTCCAGCTTTAGCTTCAAGGTTGCTTTGCCATGAGCGAGTATCCGCGAGATCCTGTCGTAACGACAAGTTGTTGGGTTGAGAGACTAACAGTTTCCTTTTTATTTCATAAGACTGTTCAAAATAGGAACTGGCCTGTATTAGCTCGTTTTCAATCTCTGCTAGCGCTCCCAGATTATTTAAACTATTAGATATTTCCAGTTGCCATTGGTTTGCAGGGTAGTGTCGAAAAAGGGTATCTGCTATATCCTTATAACGAAGCCAAAACGTTTTAGCCTTCATATACTCGGCTTCAAGATAATGAATATAACCAAGCCAATAATTGGCTAGCATGTAGAGTTCCAGCGCTTTTTCGCTTTGATCACGGTCGAGTTCGGTCTCCAACGCGCTGATCGTGCGTGTGAAGTATTGCTTAGCTTGCTTATAGTGATGTTTACTTATATCCACTTGTCCTAGAAGATGTAACGCACTTACCCAGCGGAGCAGATTATCATCGGTTAATGAAGACGCGCCGTCGAGCTTGAAGTAATCCAGTGTTTTCTGAGCTACCAGGTCGAGCAGCTCAAGTTTCCCGAGTGGTTCAAGCTTTTCCTTTAAGTCATATAAAATAAACGAAATTAAATTCTCTGCGCTGCCACGAATAGCCAATAATTCATTATTTTTTTTGTTCAGTTGAATTGCTAAACCTGTCACTGTCATGAAGGCTACAGTTAGCGTTGCCATTAGCAGGCTTTTTCGATGTGATAATTTTTTTAGTTTTTTCTTGGAGGCTAAAGCCAGGGACTTATCTTCGTGACTAATTATAAAGTCACCGCTCTCTATTATTTCATTTAACTTTTTCAGTTTTTTAAGTGATGGGACTAAATACTGTGGATGTTTATTGTGATAGAGCCATCGGCCGGTGAAAATTCGTAGATCCTGATAAATATACAAATACTTGATGTGTTCATTAATCCATTGAGAAATTACAGGCCAATCAGTGATAAGACAGTCATGTACAAAATAAATAAAGGTGTCGTTGTTTTCTATGGTGAATTTTAGCATTCCCGCATTGATGCATAACTCTATTGTATTTTCTGAATAGCAGTTAAGCTTTTTCAAACAGCTAAGGTTCACTACCTTAGTTTCAATCTGACCCTCTGCATTTATTTTTAGCAATGAATGCAGCAAGCGGTAAAACTTATCTTGATCCGCTTCATTTAGGGATGAAAAGGCATCTTCCATCGTATCAATTAAACACCCCTTGAAGCCATTTATTTTTTCATAAGCGCTATATTCAATAAACTGTTGGTGGCTCATATTGAATAAGCGATGCATTAGTAGTTGTAAACAGCTTACTGGTAACGGATTAAGCTGAAACTCCCGAATGATCTTGTGGTCCAGGCGCTCACGGCTGATATGATTAAATTCAAATTGAAATCCCGCCAGTGTTACTGGTTGTTGAATAATGTCAGTCAATTCGCTGGTACTAAGCTCAGGCAATATAAGTAATTGAGCAGTCTCGTATTGCTCAATGAGGTGACAGAGATAGTGGTGACGCCGTTCATCAAGTGCGGTAATTAGTAAGTAGCGTTGGGAGCTGAGTAAACAGTTTATCAAGCTAACTATTAACGGTTCTAAAGTTTTGTTTTTAAATACTTTATCAAGATGATCAACGACGATAGCGACATACTGGCTTTGTTTTCCCTGTAACAACCCTTGCAGCGAAGAAACGTTGTCACAAATAACAATGTCTAAGCCGAATTGATCCCTTTTAGCTGTTTTTACTATTCCTTTTTCAATAAGGGGATCCAAACAATGTTCCTTAAATGCTGCTATGGAATCGACATTGTTTAAGTCAATAAGAATGGTTTCAACCCATGAAGTGGCATTAAATTGGGGGAGAGCTGATAAGCGAGGTAAAATGCCGGCATGAATCAATGATGTTTTCCCCGCACCAGGCTTACTTTCAATGGCTAGCCACGACGTGTTGCTAGCGTCCAATTCCGCTAGCCACTCTTCAACTGTTGCAATCAGTTGTTCCCGACCAAAAAATATATCGCAGTGGGTTTGGCTGTATGGCGCATTGCCGGGGTAGGGATTTCCTTTCAACCATCGCTTTCTCGTTGCGCTTGTCTCGTGAACACCTCTGACGCTAGCAATTAGTACATAGCCTTTCTTGACAATCGTTTTGATAAATCGCGGTTCTTTACTACTATCGCGCAGAACTTTTCGCAACTGGGCAATGCATTTGTGAATGGGACCATCGCTGACCAATGTATTGGACCAACAAGTGGTAATTAGTTCATCTGCGGTCACCAACTCGTTGGCTCTCAGAGAGAGGTAACACAGTACTTCCATCACTTTGGGTTGAATATCCAGCCACCGTTTACCGTTGAAAATTTGGTTTTTTAGTGGATCAATGAACATATCATCGACATAAAAAGGATGGTTAATGAAAGATGTATTAGCGCCACTATTATTGTTCAACTTGAATACCTTGCTTTTACGTGATGCCTGTTTGGCATCACCGGGTTAAACACAGTAATTAAACAATTTTAGAGACGACATCACCCAGGGTGATCAGACCGTAGATAAACTTCTGCAGTTTAAATTCTAGTTTGCAGATACTAGCACCAGTCCTGTTATAAAAACAAAAAATCACTATTAATAGTTGAATTTCTTTAAATTTTAATAGTGGTAAGAAAGCGGTAAGAAAACGTAAATCTCTCGTTAGGTATTTATTTTGTCAACCGTCTAGGTTTTTAGCCTGTAGTTTTCGAGCGACTGTTTAGTCGCATTACATGTTGCTAGAAGAAGGGCTAGAAAAATGACGCAAACATTAAAAAAGGTGGTCATTCTTTCTTTGGAAGAGGGTGGTATCCAGGAAAGTACTAAATTACTGGAGGCCAATGGCTTCGAAGTAGAAATTCGTCAGCCAAGAAAAAGAGAATGGTTGTCCTACAGCCATAGTGGTATGGGCGGAGAACGAGAGCGGGAACAAGCCGTCGTTGAGCGCGCTTGTCTTTTTTTACTTAGCCATTTAAGTGACAAATTCACGCTCGATGAGATTGCTCACGAGGTTGGTTCAAACCGTAGTCAACTTGCGGCATATTTTAAGTGTTGTCTTAATACCGGTGTTTTTGAATGGTTAAGAAAGCAACGCATGCTTGCGGCGCAAACCTTATTGATTGAATCAAATTTAACCGTACAGCAAATAGGTTTTGAGGTTGGTTATGAGAATCAGGCTAACTTTGCCAGTGCTTATAAAAAACAATTCAACCTTTCACCCACAGCGCAACGCTTATTGGCAAAACAGAACATTCTTACGCCATCAATAATCGCATTTACTTAATCAAAAGTGTGCCGAAACCATTCGGGGTAAGGTTATACCAGTCAAATCTAGCGGTAACGGTTTGAACAATTCAATCAGAGTAGTTTTAGATTTCAGTTCACGATATTGAAATGGCGGAGCCTGTCCGCATCGGAGCACAAATGATGACAATAACGAATGCGATGTACTGGTATGCGATTTATACCAACTACAAGGGAGAAGCCACCCTGAATAGGGCGATTGTAACCTTGAACAAGCAGTTTAATCTCGGTTACGAAACGTTTTTGCCTACATTTCTCGCGACCAATGATGGCGCACAGCGATCAAAGATCCAGGTGCCATTATTTGAACGCTATCTATTCGTAAAACATGATGAGCGAGGTTTCTGTCGCTTTAAAAACCTTAAAGGGTTTAGCAGTTATGTCTGCACTGGGTCTCTGCCTGCGGTAATACCTGAGGAGCAAATGAAGACCATCAAACACGTTGCCATGCAAAAAGCGGCCGCCCAGTGTCGTCCGGTTGATTATAAAAAAGGTAACCAGGTAGTCATTCAAACCGGCAAGTTCGCCGGGTACGTTGGCACGTTACTCGATGATATGAAAAACAGAGACTTGGTAGTCGAGATAAAAAGTCTCAGTTTATTTGTGCGTTTATCCTTACCTGTAAGCGATGTAGTCACGAGGGTGGGAGTCTGACCATGCACCTGATTAGTGTAATTAAACGCTTTTTTGGCAGGGCTACTGTCGCGGAAAAGACCTCAGCAAACCTGCAGGTTGAGCCGTCAGACATTAAATTTTCGACGTTGATTAAGTCAATTCATGAGGATTTACAGGCTGCAAATCAGTCGTTGCAAGGTGTTGGTTTGAAGTACGTTGAAGCCTTCTTTAACTGCGAAATGGCATCCCAAACCGAGACTTCCATTCGGCAAAAAATAAATGAGTTAGAGGTTCTATTGGGAGAAGGCAAACACGCTAAATCTCAACAGCTTTTGAAAGTGCTAAAGCAAGAGTTTGAAAGCTTTAAGGACGATCCCGCTGCGAAAAAATATTCACCAGTGATGACTGAGTTTGAACTGCCGACTAGCGCAACAGACAGCAAGGAGGCTGGCAAACTCAAAATTCCGTTATTGGCGCTCGCGCATTTTCCATTGCCCAGGCTAACGGCAGTAAACGTTACGTCAAAACTGCACAGCATTAAACACATTGGCGATGAGCTCTACGTTAAATTCACCACGGCCAAACAGTCTAAATCGAAGTGGCGCAGGCAAGACAAGGCAATTGCGGAAGGTCCCAAGGTTAGTTTCTCAATAAGTACTGAAGACACTCCAAGAGATATTGAGGCAATTATTTCCCACTACCAGGAGCAGTTTCGCAAAACTAAATCCTGACTATCCATCCTTTCGGATTAAGGAAAAACAATGATCAAGTTTCAAGCGCTGATGCAAGCAGTACATCAAAGTATTCATGGTGCCGCGCAAGCCGTAGAACAGTCGGGCACTAAACATATCAATAAATTTTTCGACCGTATCGAAAAAGAGAGTAATACAGAGAAAGAAAAGCTCAAGGAGCAATTGAGTGAAGCTATCAATAATGGCGATCGAGCACTTGCAAATGAACTGGTCGCTCAATTAGACAATTTTGAGGACGATGATGATCTGTTAGCAGAAGGAGAGGCTACCTACCGTCCAAAGATGGTTGCGATGGCGTTTCCGAGTCAGGGGCCTGACGGCGTTGATTCGACGATTGTGAATGTTCCTCTGATCACGCTGTGCCCTATCAGCAGTCCGCGCATTAAGGATGTCAAATTTAGCGCCGACCTGGAAGTAACCGCCGACAACACGGAAGAGCTGTTTGTGGCATTTCGTGCGCCGCAGGTGTCTGGGGGCGATAACACGGTCACCAAAGATACCACTAATACCCACATAGAAATTTGCCTCGTTGGCCATGAACCGCCAGAAGGCTTGCAAAAAGTCATTGAAGGTTACGAAAAGGCGCTGCGGGCTCAAATTCCGGGTTAAGCCTAATTGATATGCGTTTAACGCACTAGGAGAAAAGTAATGGCTACACAAGATAAACTTGTATCGATGGCAAGGCAGTTTAGTGGCTTACCGATGAAAGAGCTCATAGGCGCACCCTTAGTTGCAGCCTCTGAAGCGAATAACATGATGGCATTGTCGCAAACGAAATTCTTACTTGAAACCTGTTTTGAACTTACCACTGAAGGTGAGAAAGAAGTGCACCGGCCAATTATGATCACCATGACCGTTACCCGCCAGGTCATCAATGCCGATGGTAGTGAAGCCGCGCCTGTTGAGCGAAACGTCAGCATTCCGCTGTTAACCATAGTCCCTATCAATTCGCTGGCGGTTGATGAGCTTAACTTTGCCTTTGAAATGGAAGTGAAAAGTTCATTTACGGCAGATAGTAGTAGCACTAACTCGAGTGAAAAAAAAGATGAGAAAGGCATCGGCCATACGCTGAATAAAGGGACGGCTTCTGCGGAACTGACCGGCGCGGTTGCAGCGACCGATCAGTCCAAAACTAGTGAGTCTGCCAATTATCGAAAATCTAATGGGGCAAAATATGAAATTACCGCCCATGCCGGTCAACTGCAGTTACCTGTAGGGATTACGACAATTATCGACACTTTCTCAACGGCTATGGCGCCTCTTCAGCTAAGAGATACACCCCCAGCAAAGCAGGCAATAGAGAAGCAACCTTCCCAGGGCTAATTAACGGCCCCTCGTTTTCGCTAGTTACACAGTTAATTGTGTAACTAACTTACCGAATTTTAAAAAGGATTTTAAAAAGGCCAAACAACTCACCGGTGAGCTGTTTGCATGCCAGCATGCAGCAGTTGTTCGAGGATGAACGTCCCTGCTGCTTATCTAATACGATGGAAGATTAGGCCGTACTTTCTGACTATTAACACCTAACTTCTATTAAGGAAATACTTATGCCAGATCAAGATCGCGCGCTCGTATCCATGGCGCAGCAGTTTAGTGGATTACCCGTTAAATCGCTAATTAGTGCCCCGTTACTCGCCGGTGCTGAAGCTAACGGTAAAATGGCCATTATGCAAACCCAGTTCTTGCTCAGTACTTGTTTTAATACTGATGGTGATGGGGATAGCGTCAACTATAAACCCATTATGATCAATATGACATTGACCCGTTCAGTGGTGAAACATGATGGTTCTGCTGGAGATCCAGTGCAGACACGTTTTGATTTGCCACTATTAACCATCATGCCGCTCAATTCTTTAGCCGTAGATAATGTTGACGTGAACTTTGAAATGGAAGTGAAAAGCTCATTTTCCAATGACAAAGAAACGTCTTCAGAATCAGAAAAAGCGGCGGAAGGTAGCTTTAGCGCCAAAGTGGGGTGGGGCTGTTTTTCTGCAGAAGTCAGCGGTTCAGTATCGGCCTCAAGTAAAAACTCTTCGTCTGAGAAGTCTCATTACGAGAAGTCTAACTCCGCAAAATACACCATCAATGCTCATGCCGGACAGTTACCTCTGCCGGAAGGGGTTACCACAATCATTCAGGCGTTTTCGCAATGTATTGCGCCTATTCAGCTTAAAGAACCCGGCGCGGCGGCTGCCGCTTAGTTTTGGTTTATTTGCAGGCCCGGCTCATTGAGGCCGGGCTGTTAAGGAGTGTTTAAATGAAAGACCAACAACAAATTGATTGTCCTTGCTGTGGTCAAAAAATCTATATTCAACCTCAGTTATTGGTGCGAGGCAGCAGCTTTAGTTGTTCTAACCCGCGATGTGATGCTTCGGTTGCACTGAGCCATTCCAGTTATTCGGTAACTAATAAAGCGCTTAATAAGCTGGAAAAACTGCGTCAAAGTCAGCTTTAACTAGCCAGTAATATACCTGCCAAAGCGGCAGACATGCAGGTCTTACGACCCGAAGCGGGTATCACATCAACCAATCTAAGGAATTTATTATGGCACTATTTAAAACTGCCCAAATCACCTCGAGAGGGGTAAAAATTGGCGACCGAAATATCGAAAAAGCCGATGCGGCGCGACGTATTAAAGACGGTAAAGATGTATGGGGGACAAAATCTAATGCTCACTCCCTTGCGGAATCATTGTGTGATGGGCAGGGGTCCATGCGTCACGCTCCACATGTGTTGGGGGGATATCATCATTATCACGACGAAAATCATGTCTATAATGGTCACATTTTTTACGGTGGACCATCTTAACATCAAGCGCTTAATGTCTTTGTGAAGGTAACGTTCCGTTACCTTTCTCCCAACCGTTTGTTCGCAGGTTTCACCTGTACCATATTCCTGAATTTCCCTGCTATTCACGAAGAACTCAACCTCGCGATGATGTGAGGAGGACAACTATGCTTAAGTTTAATTCCGGATTACTTTACTTGGTAATAACACTATTATTCTCGGCTGCTGGGGCTTCAACCAAAGCTGCTGATTTTGATGATCTAAAAAGTAAATTGCGTTTTACTGGCTTGGTAAAGTTAGATGCGATTTATGATACGGCCGCGTCAGCAGGCGACCGTATTAACTATACGGCGATCCCGATAACTCATGATCAGGCAAAGAATGAGGTTCGACTTCATGCCCGGGAAACTCGACTTGGTATAAGTTTTCAAGATCACTTTAATGGTCATGAACTGAAAGCCTATGCCGAAGGTGATTTCTTTGGTGGGGGCTCTAACAGCCCGTCAGGCAGTGAAAGGATCGCCAATGCCACAGGGTTTGCCTTGCGGCATGCTTATATTGTTTACCAGGGGTGGTTGTTTGGTCAGACCTGGTCAAACTTTGTCGATGTGAAGTCGTTCCCGGAAACGCTGGATTTATCCAACGCCACCGGGCAAGCATTTATTCGCCAGGGGATTGTCAGGTATCAGTATCTCAGTGACTCGTGGATGTTGAGCGTTGCCGTTGAAAACCCCGATACAGACTTATTAATTACTGAGCCGGTCAATGAATCACAGCATAGTGTAGAAACCAGTGAGCCTTTTTTCGATATAACCGCCAGAGCCTCATATCGGGGACCTTGGGGACACGTTTCTGGACAAACAGTCTTGCGAACTATCGACGTCTCGATGGGGGAAGTTTCCCATCAGCAACTCGCCTATGGACTCGGTATTTCCGGCAAGCTCAAGCTTACTTCCTCAGATATCCTGCGCTTTCATGTTAGTCAGGGCGAGGGGATTGGCCGTTATCTGCAGGAAGCCTCTGGCGCCACTGGCATCGTGTTCCTATCGCTTGCAGAGCCTCGCTATGGTCATCTGAAACTACTCAATACTTATGGCGGTTATATTAGTTATCAGCGGCAGCTTACCCCAGCCATACGGGCCAATCTTAGTGCCGGACTACTTAATATTGGCCTGACTGAATTCCGCTCGTTACCTTCCACCGATGGTTATTTGCGCAGGCTGCTTTCACTACATAGTAATGTGATTTATGAAGTGTTTCCGCGCTTTGAAATCGGGATTGAGTATGCGTTGGTTAATAAACGCAGTTTATCGGGAGGAACCGGCCAGGTAAGGCGTTGGCAGTTTTCAGCCCTGTACCGTTTTTAACTTAATGGAGACACATTATGTACCCGTTTAACCTTGTTTATATTGCTGCTTTACTCTGTGGATATTTAGCATCTAGTGTTACAACTGCCGATGAGCTGACTAAGTTTACCCATGCCAAGCCACTGGCTCCCATCGTCGAGCGAGGGATATTGCGCGTAGCTATGTACGAACAGGACAGTCCGCCTTTCTATTATGCTTATCCTGATACTCTTGCTGAATTTCGCCGCGAGGCTTGCAACCCGGAAGGCAAGGCGGTGCCAGTAAAATCCCTCAATGATGGTACGCCATTTGACTGCGAATTATATTACTCAATCGATAATTCAATTCTACATACTGAAAGCGCTCAAGTTGGCGGTCTTGATGTAGAGCTAATTAAAGGATTTGCACAAAAGCTAGGTGTAAAAGTGAGTTTTCTGCGTACTGCCGACTCCTTAGACGATGTAGTAAGTATGGTGGCCAAAGGTGAGGCAGATTTGGGCATAAGTAAATTGAGCATCACTTTTAACCGCACGACTAAAGTTCTTTTTACTAAACCCTACATTAAACTCAGAAAGGCACTTATCGTAAATCGAACTCTATTAGAGCAAATTCGCTGCGATAGAACGAAAGAGCAGGCTATTCAGCACCTTAAAGGCAATGTCGGGGTGATTAGGGATTCCTCCTATGTTACCTATGCGAGGCAGCGTTTCATCCAAGATAATCCCACCGCGACTGCAAAATCCTGGTGTAACACCAAAGCGGTAACAGTGGTGGAGTTTGACAGCTGGGAAGAGGTGATAAAGCGCTTAAAGGCGGGGACTAAAACCTATAACAATCAGCCGCAGTCGATCTGGCAATGGACTCACAAATTGTTCCCAGGTGCCTCTGCACCGATTACAAACAAGAAGCACAATACTGAGAGCCCGGCGAGTTGTACAGGATTGAAACCAGAAGAGCGTTGTAACCCGTCTGAACGACTCGCCCTCATTGCTGGTTTTCGCGATGAGGCTGAAATTAAATACCTTATTAAAAATGACAAAAAGCTAACTCAGGATTTCCTGACCGTGGTGCTCGAAAATGACTTTGATGCAAAAGGAATAGCGCTACCAGCGGATGCCTACTTTTTGAAGTTTATGCTGGAAGTCTATTTTGACTCACTGGGGGTTAAATTAACCGCCAATAACGTTATTTTAAACTACGCCGATGTTATCCAAAATATTACCCGTTTTCGCCGTTCAGGCTCCTCGGTTAATACTCACTCCACTTCAGGAGAAAGGCAATGAATTTACTGAGATGGATGAAAAGTGGCTATGCGGTAGTCTTTGGGGCGGCGATTGGTGTCTATATTGGGATTAAAAAGCCTGAATATGTTGCTGATATAGCGCCATTTGGTACGTTTTATTTGGATGTACTGCAGATGTGTATTCTCCCTATTTTACTCACTGCTATTTCGTTGGGCATTGGTCGGCTGATAAAACATTCGGAAGATAATTCCTTTATTATCAAGCTGGTGGTGATTTTTATTTGCAGTTTATTAAGCGCCAGTGTGGTCGGGTTTACGATCGGGTTTTTATTTGAGCCGGGGTACCTTGGAGAAGACGCAGAGATCATAGGGCAGGTGATTTACGATTTATCTGAACCAGATTTACAGGTAGACCTGTTTGCCAAATACGTGCCGCTTAACGATGAATCAGTGTTAAAAAATCTCTTCTTTACTCTGGTGCCACCGAATATCTTTAATGCGCTAAGCAACGGTTACACAATCAAAATCTTGTTTTTTGCCATCTTATTTGGCTGTGCGTTGGGGGCATTACAAAAGCAGGCTGCTGATCATATCTTTTTAACCTTTGATGCTATTTACCAAGCCTTTTCGAGATTAGTCCAGTGGCTTATGTATGTTTTCCCACTCGGGATATGTGGTCTGCTGGCCACAAATCTATCGCAAATTGGTACTCAGGCTGTCAGTGCCATGGCACTGTTTGTTCCGATGGTGATTGTTACTTTTATCGTTTGGTTCGGGTTGATGTGCTTGGTGATGAAAAAGACGACTGGAGACTTTCTTGGGCCATTGAATGCGCTCAAAGAGCCGGTGATTATTTCCCTGACCACTTCAAATGCAATGGCCAGTCTGCCTAGTGCGTTAGAAGCCATGCACAAAAATCTGGGCTATGATAAAGCTAAAATTGATTTGCTGATTCCACTAACCTTTACGCTATGTCGTATTGGCCCGACACTCTATTTTTCTATGGCAACAATGTTTGTCATCCAGTTGTACGATGTCGATATGAGCTTTTATCGCTATCTGCTGGTGATATTTGGTTCAGTACTGGCGGGTACAGCCACGGCAGGCTCCTCTGGTGTATCATTACTGACTATGCTTGGCATTGTCAGTGGCCCGCTGGGTGTGCCGCTTGACGCGGTGTTAGTATTGTTTGTTGTAATCGACCCGCTTATTGCCCCTTTTCGGGTAATGGCGATAGTCCACAGTTCATGTGCCCTAATCTCCTTAGCCTTACCAAAATCCATTGTGTTTGTGAGCAAAAATACCGGCGCTGCCCCCGAGCCGCTTGACAGCGAAGCGCGTTGAATAGATCGCTGAAATGCGCGTTGAAATATAATCTTAACTTGAGATGGCGGGCGCTACATGGTATAAAGCGCGCGCTTTTTGAATTAACCCGAACATTTCTGTGGATTTTGGTTCACCGCAAATGACTTCAGTTACTTCAAAGAAGTACATTACTTATATTAAAACACACATACA
>Ga0213838_1000784_pt1 | contig 19422 bp, 17 predicted proteins | sample SWPATP13_FD_160577 | JGI IMG/M metagenome (GOLD analysis project Ga0213838, IMG submission 160577) | Coastal seawater microbial communities from Marineland, Florida, United States - SWPA TP1 #3 | ecosystem: Environmental > Aquatic > Marine > Coastal | place: USA: Florida | collected 2016-08-06 | reverse complement strand
CGGACTTTGGGACGGCTTGCAGTCGCTGCTTGCAGCCAGATCATTTACCGACCTGACGCACGCCTTTCATCCCGGCCAGCCGCATTTCCCGGCATTCCCGAACGAAACGAGGGAGGCTGTGTTCGATCTGGAGAAAGGCGACGGTTTCACCGCTCACCGCTATTCGATCATCGGCCAATGGGGAACGCACGTTGATCCTCCCTCGCATTTCATCCGCGGGGGACGAACCCTGGACCAGATTCCCGTGGAGGACATGGTCCTTCCGCTGGTTATCCTCGATATCACCTCGCGGGTTATCGAAAATGCGGACGCCACCCCCACGATGGAGGACATTCAGGCATGGGAGCACCGCAATGGCGCCATCGCACCCGGTGCATTTGTGGCGTTGCGGACAGGATGGAGCCATCGTTGGCCCGACACTGGCGCCATGGCAAACAGGGATGATGAAGGTGTCAGCCACACGCCGGGATGGTCGCAGGAAGTCCTCTCCTTCCTGATTGAGGAGCGCTCGGTGACTGCCGTCGGCCATGAGCAGACGGACACAGACCCGGGGAGTGCCACATCCCGCCAGGATTTCACCTTGGAAACCTATATCCTGGCCCAGAACCGGTGGCAGATCGAGCTGATGGCCAATCTGGACGGACTGCCGGAAGCGGGCGCGATCCTCATTGCGAGCTGGCCGAAGCCGCTGCAAGGCAGCGGTTTTCCAGCCCGGGTCTTCGCCATCCACTAGGACATGTTGATCCAGTGACTAGAATCGGATCCATGTCAAAGACGTCCAGCATGGGCCGGGGAATCATGGCTGTCCTAGCGGTGGGCGCCCGCAACCCAGGAGGGCTGCCTGGCGGAACGGTCGCTGACATAGCCGCCGATCTGGGCAAAGACCGCAGCCAGGTTTCCCGCAGCCTCCGGACCGCCGAGCAGGAGGGGTTTCTGGCCCGCGGCGAACATCGGTCCTACACCCTGGACTGGTCGCTCCTGACGGACGCGCAGCTGTTGACAGAGCAGCGGCTGCAGAGCGACGGCGTGACCGCACTGGAAGGCTTGGCCGGCGAAACTGATGAAGGATGCTTCCTTGGCATGCTGCGCGGCGACAGTACGGTCACTATCGGCGAACGGGTTCCGGCAAGCAGCAACATGGTCGGTTCCTGGCTGGGCCGGCCCTACCCGGCCTACTGCAGTGACGCCGGCCAGGCCCTGATGTGGGAAGCGTCGGATGCCGAGGTCCGAACCGTCTTTTCCGGCGTTGACTTCGTGCGTCATGGTCCCAAAACACCGCTCGACGTCGAGGACTTCCTGTCGCGTCTGCGCGGGGCGCGGGCCCGGGGGTACTCCATTGTCGATGAGGAAGCCGAGCCAGGACTGTATTCCCTGGCCGTTCCGATTCGGGACTTCAAGGGCGACGTGGTCGCAGCGCTTCAGGTTGTAGGCACCAAGACCCGTCTGGAGCCGCGGCGGGAAGTCTGCGCCACGGCCCTCCTGTCCTGGGGAAAGTGGCTTGAATCGGCGTTGGGCCACACGTCGGCACCGAACCGGCTCTAGCTGGCAAGGCCCTTACGGCCGGCGTCGCCACGAGTGCGGCCCTCGCAGGATCCCAGCCGTTCGGCTGCTGCCATGAGGGCCTTTGCAATGTCATTGGTGCGGACTTTGATCTGAGCCTGGCTCCCCAAGACGCTGAGCGCGGCAAGAATGGACCCGTCCGCGCTGCGGACGGGAACGGCTAGTTCGTAGACCCCATGCTCGAATTCTTCCTCCGCGAGGATGAAGCCCCGCGCCCTGTCCAGGTCCATCAGTTCGGCGACTTCTTGGGGCGAATGGGCCGCTCCCGGACCGCCCACGCCGATGAAGTTGACATCCTGGAGGAGGGCTTGAACGGCCGGCTGCCGATCGTCCCACAGCAGCGCCCGGCCGGACCCGGTACACCATACGGGCGTCACCATGCCGGGTTTCACGAAGCTTCCGGGGACCGCGTCATTGCTGGAGGCACGCAGGAGAATGACGCGGAAGCCCTCGCGGACGGAAACTCTGGCTCTGAGGCGGAACGAAGCCACCAAAACCTCAAGTTCGGCTCTTGATTCGTGGACCCATCCGGCATTCAGCGCTGCGGCCAGACTGAAAAAACGTGGGCCGGTTCGGAAGGGTCCACGTTCGACACGTTCCAGCAGCCCCAGCTCGCACAATTCCTGCGTCAACCGGGAGACACGGCTTTGTTCCATATCCAGCTCGGATGCGAGCTGGGAAACGCCGAGAAGCCGCCTGCCCCACTTCTCCCGATCTGCGACCAGCCGGACTATTCGAAGTCCTTGGGCCATGGACGACGCTTCCGAGGAAGAATCCACGCTCCATGCTCCTTCCGCCCGACAACTACGCCTATTCTCACATGTCCTCATCGTTGACCAGGACGCGGTTTCCTTGTGCCCACACGGTATAGAGGTCGGCGAGTATGGCCGCATTCGCTGCCTCCAGTTCTGCCGGAGCGATTTCGGCGCTTCCCTGCCGACCGAACAGCACGACCTCGTCTCCCGGGGAGACGTTCGCTATATCGGTGACGTCGATAACCATGGAATTCATCGAACCAACATCGACAATGGCAGCGCGACGGCCGCGAACAAGCACGCCGCCCTGGCTGGCCAGTGCCCGCCGGTAGCCATCTCCATAACCTGCCGTGACTGAGGCCAGCCTGGAATCCCGGTTCAAGGTGTGGGTTAGCCCGTAGCCGACCTTCGTTCCTGCTGCGTAGCTGTTAATGGAAGCGATCCGGGCTTTGAATGCCAGACACCGTTCGAAGCGCCCTGCTTGCGGATCCGAATCGCCGTAGAGGACTGCCCCGGCACGGACCATGTCCAGCCACGAGCCGCGCACGTTCAGCGCGGCGTAGGAGTTGGCGCAGTGGAGCAGCACGTCCTCCCGCGGAATTCCGGTCAGATGGAGCAGCGACAACGCTTGGCTTTGAAAATGCTGAAGAGCTGTTTCAACATGGCCGTTATCGTCCTTGGGGAAATGGGTCATGATCCCGGCCAGTTGAAGCCCGGGGTGGCTCACGATCGCGACTGCGGATGCCCGCCCAAGCGTGGATGAGACGTCAAGGCTGTGCCTGCTGATCCCGGAAGAGTTGATGTCGAGGTGGATGCGGACCATCTTCCCGGCTTCGGCAGCGATCTTGTTCATCTCCCACGCGCTCTGCGGGTCGGCAACAAGTTCCTCGATGTCGTGACGCAGGCCGGCCCTGATCTCTTGCGGCGCCGCGGCCCGGACACGCAGGAGCCGTCCCGCAAAGCCGCAGCGGCGTGCAACGGCCGCCTCGTCGTTGCTTCCTACTCCGACGAATGGAACCCCTAGACGAACAAGTGACGGCAGTAATAGCTCAGCTCCATGTCCGTACGCATTGGACTTCACCACTGCGCACAGGAGCGCGGTGTCATCGATCATGGTCAGGAGGTTCCGGACATTTGACTCGAAAGCGGCGGCGTCAATCTCCAGCCAACTGCCGGCGTCGTGGCCTGAACTGCGCATGTGTTGCATCAGATCTTGTGAATTCATTGTTTATCCGTTGGGCGGCGTGGTGGCCGGCGGGAAAGTGCCGGCCACCACGCCGAACTGACGATGATTGATGACAGCGTTAGGGCAGCTGGTTGGTGCGCGCCTTGCGTCCGTATTTGAAGTGGAAAAAGGCATAGCAGACGCCAACAAATGCGACACCGAAATAGAGGGCTGCTACCTGGTTCGGGTCAAAGGCGATGCCGATGAGCGAAATGAGGCAAAGCGAGAAGGCCAGGATAGGCACCAGCGGGAACAGCGGGGCCTTGTACGGAAGGGCAGCGACATCTCCGCCGTTTTTGACGAAGGACCTCCTGTGAAAAAAGTGCGAGGCGGTGATGGACATCCAGACCCCGACGACGGCGAAACCCGCCACAGAAACGAGGGCAAGATATACCGTTTCGGGCGCCACGACGCTGCTGATGAGAGATGCCAGGCCTCCGAGCATGCTCACCGACAGCGCGGTCATGGGGATACCCCGTCGGGTCAGCTTCTTCAGTGCCCGAGGGGCGTGCCCCTCGTCGGCAAGGGAGTAGAGCATCCGCGCGCAGGAGAAGAGCCCACTGTTTCCGGCAGAGAGGAGTGCGGTGATGATGACAAAGTTCATGATGTCGGCGGCAAAAGGAATGCCGATGGATGAGAAGACCGTCACGAACGGGCTCTCATCCAGTCCGACCTGCTCGAACGGGATAGTGGCGGCAATGACAGCGATTGCCCCGACGAAGAAGATCAGCAGACGGATGACTGTGCTGCGCATCGCTTTGGGGATGCTGGAGGCAGGATCGGCTGTTTCGCCCGCTGCCACGCCGATGAGTTCAGAGCCGGAGAAAGCGTAGAAAACTGCAAGTGCAGTGACCAGTACACCGGCGAAACCGTTGGGAAAGAGACCGTTGGAGGTGCTGAAGTTCTCAAACAGGAAAGGGTGGTTTGCCCCCTCACTGAGCGGGTGGAAGCCGAGCAGTGCGGCGCCGCCGAAAACGATGAGGACCAGGATGGCGCCCACCTTGACGATGGCGAACCAGAACTCGGACTCGCCAAAGAACTTCGAAGAAACTGCGTTGAAGCCGAAGAGGACCGCAGCGAAGATGACGCACCAGACCCAGACGTCAACACCCGGGAACCACCGCTGCATGAGCAGACCGGAGGCAGTGAACTCCGATCCGATGGCCACTGCCCAGCAGAGCCAGTAGAGCCAGGCGGTGGTGAACCCGGTGGCCGGGCCGATCGACCTCGCCGCGTAGATATGGAAGGCGCCTGAGACCGGATATGCGATGGCAAGTTCGCCGAGGCAGGCCATCACCAGGTACACAACGAAGGCGCCTATGAGATAGGCGATGACAGCCCCGAGAGGGCCGGCCTGGGAAATGGTGTAGCCCGAGCTCAGGAACAGCCCGGAGCCGATCACGCCGCCCATGGCGATCATGACCAGATGCCGGGCCCCCATGGACCGCCGGAGTCCGGAATCGGTCGACGCAGGAATCGTGGGCTGTGGTTCCAGCCGGACAGATGATGAGGGTTCCATGGTTTCTCCCAGGTGAGTGGACGGGTCTGATGCGAAGGATGCGCACGCCCCGGCGTGCGGGACAGGCCGCCTCGAGCTGTGCAGCATCGATAGTGATGAAAGTAACACAAAAACCACTTTTTGGTCATTAAAAACATTTGAACATGTCTATGTTGCACGTACGTTACCTGGGGTGCCGATGCCGAATCGGCAGTCAGATGGTCAATTCGCCCTGTTCTTCGGTCACAATCACATGCACTGACGGACAAGGTATGCGGTGAGCATTGGAGGACCGATGTAACTGATTGAAGGAGCACCATGACCACCTACGACATTGCGCTGATCGGATTCGGCGGCGTCAACCGGACACTGGCCGAACTGATCGCAACACGCGGTGAGACACTTCGTTCCGAATTGGGCTTCGGCCTGAGGGTCGTGGCCATAACCGACCTGCGCTTGGGCTCCCTGGTCCAGCCCGAGGGCATGGATCTGTCCATCGCCCTCAAACTCGGTGGTGGCAGCGAAACCTTCGCCGAGCACGGCGGATCCGCGGACACCAATAACGAATCAGTTATCCGCAACTGCACCGCCGACATCATCTGTGAAGCCACTTTCACGAATCCCGACGACGGCGAGCCGGCAGTTTCGCACGTACGCTGGGCGCTTGAATCCGGCAAGAGCGTCTGCACGACCAACAAAGGCCCGGTTGCCCTCCGCGGCGCCGAGCTGACGTCCCTGGCCGAACAGAACGGAGTGCACTTCGAGTTCGAGGGTGCCGTCATGAGCGGCACTCCTGTCATCCGCCTGGCAAAGAAGATGTTCGCGGGACTGAAGCTAAAGGGCTTCGAAGGCATCCTCAACGGCACCAGCAACTATGTGCTCGGGCGGATGGAAACCGGACTGGACTTCGAAGCGGCCATCAGCGAGGCGCAGGAACTCGGCTACGCCGAGGCAAACCCCGCAGCAGACATCGAGGGATACGACGTTCAGCTCAAGGTCCTCATCCTCGCCAACGAGCTGCTCGATGCAGGCCTGGAACTCAAGGACGTTCAGCGGCAGGGGATTTCGACCGTGACGCCGGAGAATATCCGGAAGGCAGCCCGCGAGGGACTCCGCTGGAAGCTTGTCGGTTCAGCGCGACGCAACCTGGACGGGTCAGTGACAGCGGGCGTATCCCCCGTAGCGCTCCCCCTGGACCACGGGCTGGCCGGAGTTTCCGGCGCGACCAATGCCGTGTCCTTCGACACCGACCTTCTGGGCCCGGTAACCGTCTCAGGACCGGGAGCCGGCCGCGTGGAAACCGCCTACGCCCTGCTCTCCGACATCATCGCCATGCACGCCGTCAGGACGGGAGCAGCTGCAAATGCTTGAATCCACACTTTATTCGACGGAAACCGTGCTGCCGCAGTTCCGAGACGTCAGGAGCCCCTACGACGGCAGGGTGGTCGGCGCGGTTTCGCTGACCGAAGCCACCGCCGCCGAAGCCGTGATTGAAACAGCCCGCATCGGCGCCCGGAAAGCACGGGCGCTGTCCCGCAATGCCCGCGGGAAGATACTCGACGGCGCCGCAACAGAGATCGAGCAGCGCCACGAGGAGTTCGCGCAAACCATTGTGTCTGAGTCCGGGAAAACGATCCGCCAGGCCCGGAAGGAAGTACTGCGCGCGGTCAATACGCTCCGCCTCTCCGCTGCCGAAGCGCGCCGAAACGCAGGCGAAGTCATCCCCTTTGACTCGTACGAGGGCTCAGAGGACCGGACCGGGTGGTACTCCCGCGAACCCTTGGGCATCATTGCCGCGATCACTCCGTTCAACGACCCCCTCAACCTGGTGGCGCACAAGATCGGCCCGGCCATCGCCGGAGGAAACGCCGTGATCCTCAAACCCTCGGCCCTGACTCCGCTGTCAGCCCAGCTGCTCACGGACGCCCTCGTCAGCTCCGGGCTCCCGCCGGAGACCCTCACGATTGTTCACGGCGACCGGGAAGTGGCCGAATCAATCATCAGGTCCCGGGACGTACGAATGGTGTCCTTCACCGGGGGGTTCTCCACGGGTGAGAGTATCGCCCGCACCGCAGGCCTGAAGAAGCTTTCGATGGATCTCGGTGGAAACGCACCCGTGATCGTCCTGGACGATGCCGACATCGAGAACGCGGTGCAATCCTGCGTCTCCGGAGCGTTTTGGGCCGCCGGACAGAACTGCGTGGGGGTGCAGCGGATCCTCGTAGCCGCCCCGGTGTACAGCGCGTTCCGCCGGCGCTTCCTGGAGGAAACGGCGCGGTTGGTTGCCGGAGATCCATCGGATGAACGGACGGATGTCGGGCCCATGATCAGCCCGGCCGCCATGCAGGAGCTCCAGACGAAGCTGGACGGGGCCCTCGGTGCCGGCGCTGTCCTGCTCTCAGGCAATGTCAGGGACGGCAATGTGCTTCAGCCGACCGTCCTGGAAGCCGTCCCGGCGGACAGCAGCCTGTGGAAGGAGGAGGTTTTCGGGCCGGTGGTCATGCTTCATAAATTCAGCACCTTCGAAGAGGCCATCGACGTCGCCAACGCCATCGAGTTCAGTCTGCATGCGGGCATCTTCACCGACTCCCTGGCCAAGGCCATGGATGCGGCCCGCGAGCTCGAAGCAGGCGGCGTCATGATCAACGATTCCTCTGACTACCGGTTCGACGGCATGCCGTTCGGCGGGGCCAAGTACGGGAGCATGGGCCGGGAGGGCGTCCATTTCGCGTATGAGGAGATGACGCAGCCAAAGGTCATTTGCATCAAGAACTGACCGAACTGGAGGGCGCGACCGGGCCCTGCGCCCTCCAGTTCCTCCGAGCAAGCGGCACTCAACAACGCCACCACCCACACTTCGACACAGAGGATGGAAAACCATGACCTGCCGCATCGAGACGGATTCGCTCGGGAGCGTTCCTGTACCGGCCACAGCCTATTGGGGAGCGCACACCGCCCGGGCCTTGGAAAACTTCACCATCAGCGGGATTCCCATCTCCCGCCACCCGCACCTGGTGCGTGCGCTGGCGATGATCAAGAACGCTGCGGCGCAGGCCAACTGCGAACTGGGCATCCTTGACCCGCGGGAGGCGACAGCGATCCGCGAAGCGTGCCAGGAAATCCAGGACGGACATCACCACGAACAGTTCTGTGTGGACGTCATTCAGGGCGGTGCCGGAACGAGCACGAATATGAATGCCAACGAGGTGATCGCGAATCTTGCGCTGGAAAAACTGGGCCACCGCCGCGGCGACTACCAGCACCTGCACCCCATTGATCACGTTAACCGGTGCCAATCCACCAACGACACCTATCCCACGGCGATCAAACTGGCACTGATTTTCGCCAATGCAGAGCTCCACCGCGAGTTGGGCAAGCTCGCCGAGTCCACCCGCAGCAAGGGTGCCGAATTCGCCGACGTGGTGAAGATGGGCAGGACACAGCTTCAGGACGCCGTCCCGATGACCCTTGGGCAGGAGTTCAATGCCTTCGCCGCGACGCTGGAAGAAGACCGCTCCAGGCTCATGGAATCCACAGCGCTGATGCTCGAGTGCAGTCTGGGCGCCACCGCCATCGGGACCGGCATCACCGCCGAACCTGGGTATCAGCAACTCGTACTTCGGGCGCTGTCCGAGGTCTCCGGCGTCCCCGTCTTTCCCGCCGCTGACCTCATCGAAGCGACGTCCGACGTGGGCGTTTTCATGCACATGTCGGGCATGCTGAAGCGCACGGCCATAAAGCTGTCCAAAATCAGCAGCGATCTCCGGCTGCTGTCGAGCGGTCCACAGAACGGCTTCGGCGAGATTGTCCTGCCCCCACGCCAGGCCGGGTCATCAATCATGCCGGGAAAGGTCAACCCCGTCATCCCTGAGGCCATGAATCAGATTGCCTTCGCGGTCGCCGGAGCTGACACTACGGTGACGATGGCTGCAGACAACGGGCAGCTCCAGCTCAATGCCTTCGAACCTGTCATCGCCCATGTCCTTCTTCAGAGCATTTCATGGCTCGAACAGGGATCACGAATTCTTCGTCGTTACTGCATTGATGGCATTGAAGCGAACACCGGACGCCTCGCCCGCCAGACGGCAGCCTCGGTGGGGCTTGCAACGGCTCTAATACCCGCCATCGGCTATGCCGCCGCGGCAGCGGTGGCTAAGGAGGCCCTCCAGAACGGGTCAACCATTCTGGACGTCGTCACCAGAAGGAACCTCTTGGGCCGGGACGCAGCTCAGGCATTGCTTGAATCCGCCGTACTGCCTGTCAGAAATGCGGACATGTCCGGAGTCTGACCACTTTCACTCGGTGGCGCGTGCGCCGCCGGTGTCCCGCCTGATGAAACTGGAAAGCGTCATGGCCGTCACTGTGTCCGTGACGCCGGGAATAGCCGCGATCTGCTCCCAGATCTCCTGTACCCTCTCCAGCGATCGGGCCTCGACCCTCACCAGCAGATCAAAGTCACCGCTCACGACGTCACAGAGAACCACTTCAGGAATCGACCGCAGCACGGCGATGACATCCGACCCCCGCACCCGGTCCTTCCTGTAGACCATCAGGAAGGCGGACACGAGACCCTGGCCCGGCGGGCCGGCAACGATCGTGTACCCCTGGATATACCCCTGCCGTTCCATCCGTTCGATCCGCTGGCGCACGGCATTCCTCGAAAGGAGGACCTTGGTCGCCAGCTCTGCATGGCTCATGCGCGCGTTCTTCGTGAGCTCCGCAAGAATCCTCTGATCTATCTGATCAAGACTCACTCGATCCATGCCTACCCTTCACAGCAATAATCCCCCGGGCACAACCGGAACGGAACCAACTTCAAGACCGAAAGCGCTCGAAAAATGACATATCTGCACCAGGCCCGGCCCTCTCTCACTGGCATTAGCTGCATCTTGTTCGACATGGACGGAACGCTCCTGGATTCAGCACCCGGCGTTACGGCAAGCGCCACCCAGGCCCTGGCAGCCGTAGGCGCGCCAGTCCCCGCGATGGACAAACTGCGCCGATTCGTCGGCCCACCGATGATCGAGTCCTTCAGAACAGTCTCGCAACTGGACGAAAAAACCGCCCAAAAGGCCCTCCAACATTACCGCAAAGCGTATGCCGATCATGGCGCTGAACAGTCCAGCCTCTACGACGGGATAATAGACCTGCTTCAAAACCTACATTCGGCCGGTATTCCAATGGCCGTAGCCACATCCAAGGTGGAGGACCAAGCAATACGACTCGCACGAAAGTTTGGAATTGAAGGCCATTTCATCAACGTATGCGGGGCATCGGACCGTGAGGGAAGAGCGAGTAAGGACGAGGTCATCGCCGAATTGCTGCTCCGGCTCCAATCCGACGGCGTGGACATTTCCAGTCCCGCAATGGTCGGAGACCGAAGCTACGACGTCGCCGGAGCAGCCAAACACGGAATCCCCACAATATTCGCACTCTGGGGGTACGGGGAGGCCGAGGAGGCGTCGCAGGCGGCCGCCGTTGCCTCCTCCCCCGCAGCTCTATTGCCACTGATCCTCAGCAACCGTCGTCAGACAGCCACCCAGCGATACAATCCCCTGTGCCATGAGTCCCCGGACGCGACCAGCAGGCATCAGTCCGCTGTTTGCTAGAAGCTGCGGCCTAGGCAAGAAGGATGCATCTCCCTAAGGGGCCCGTCACAGCCCGTGCGCCGGCGTATGGGCCCGGGGCCCTTCGTCCAGCATCAAGCTCCAAGGCACTGCGTCCGGTCAGGACTCCAGAACCAGCAGCTGGGCCTTGTCGGCGTCCCAGCCCACCCACAGCTCTTCATCAGGCAGGAGCCCCTGGCCCCGGTCCGAGCTCAGCGCACGAAGCTGGAGCTCGTGGCCGCCGGCGGTGAGCCGGTGGCGCACGGTGGCGCCTAGATTCGTGGACGACACCAGGGCCGCGGCGCAGCCGTTCTCCGCCGTGGCCCGCGTCTTGAATTTGAGGTGCTCCGGGCGGATGGAGACGGCGTAGTTCTCGCCGCTTGCCCCGCGGTCCCGGACCTTTGCCAGGCCAAGTCCGCCGAGGTCCACAAGTGCCTCCTCGCCGTTCCGCTCAACAATGGTGCAGGGAATCAGGTTAGTGTCGCCGAGGAAGCTGGCCACCCAGTCCGTGAGGGGGTGGTTGTAGACTTCCTCCGGCGGCCCCGACTGGACAATCTTCCCGTCCCTCATCACCACGATCCGGTCGGACATGGCCATGGCCTCGTCCTGGTCGTGGGTCACGAACAGCACGGAAATGCCCAGGCTCTTCTGCAGGGTCTTGATCTCCTCCTGCATCTGCTCGCGCAGGCGCTTGTCCAGGGCCGCCATCGGCTCATCCAACAACAGTGCGGCCGGGTTGAAGACCAGGGCCCGCGCCAGCGCCACCCGCTGCTGCTGTCCGCCGGAGAGCTGGCGTGGCTTGCGGTCGCCCATCGCGCCCAGGCCAACGCGGTCCAGCGCGTCCGAGGCACGCTGCCGGCGTTCCGTGCGGGGCACCTTCCGCATGCGGAGTGCAAACTCCACGTTTTCCAGGGCGCTCATGTGCGGGAACAATGCGTAGTTCTGGAACACCACACCGAGATTGCGGTCCCGGGGCGGCAGCGTGTCCACCGGCCTGCCGTCGATGAGGACTGAACCGGCGGTGTGTTCTTCAAACCCGGCCACCATCATCATGGTGGTGGTCTTGCCCGAGCCGCTGGGGCCCAGCAGGGTGACGAACTCGCCGGGCTGAACCGTCAGGTCCAGCTGGTCCACAGCAACGACGTCGCCGTAGTGTTTGCTGACCTGGCGGAGCTCAATGGCGCCTTGCGTGGCTGTCCCGGACCGCGGAATCGGTTCCACGGAAACTACTGATGCAGTCATCGACTTTCCTTTACGTTTGTGCGGACACGGCCAGGGGCAGCATCCGGGCCGTGGAGCGGCGCTTGAGGACAAACAGGACCTGGAGAAGAAGCCCGATGGTCGCGACGCTGACCAGCAGGGCGGACGAAACGGCGATCTTCGGGGTCAGGTTGAACTGGATATCCGTGAACATCTTGACCGGCAAGGTCGTCGCCCCCGGCGACTGCATGAACAGGGACATGACCGTCTCGTCAATGGAGACCGAGAAGGCGAAGAGTGCCCCGGAGATCAGGCCCGGCAGGATAACGGGCAGATACACATGGCGCAGAACAGACAGGGCACCGGCCCCGAGGCTCTTCGCCGACCGGACCAGGGCGGGGTTGAGCCCCGCGAGGCTGGCCCGAGTCGTCAGGTACACGTAGGGCGTTGCAATCACGGCGTGCGCCAGGCCGATGGGGATGATGCTCCCCACCATGCCGATCGAGATGAAGAACTGGTAGAACGCCAGCGCCAGCACCACGGTGGGCACGATCATCGGCGCCAGGATCAGGCCCACCACGGCAGGCTGTCCCGGGAACTTGCGCCCGTGCAAACCGATCGCCGCGGTGGCGCCCAGCAGCACACCGATCACGACGGCGATCGCCGCCGACTGGAGGCTGGCCGTCAGGGCGGAGGTCCAGGCCCGGTCGGCGAAGAACCCGGCCACGGCGGCGAAGGAGATCCCCTCCGGCGGGAACGTGATGTAGCGGCTGTCGTTCAGCGCTACCGGCACCACAATCGCCGTCGGAATGACGAGGAAAAGGAAAGCCGGGATGGAAAGAAGCGCCAGCAGGCGGTGCTGCGGATTAGTTGTCTTCATGGTGGCCTCCTGCCTTGAGGACGCGCTGGTAGACAGCCACGAGGATGCTGACCATGACCGTCAGGATGACGGCCAGCGCAGCAGCACCGGAGAAGTCCGTGAGCTGTCGGGCGTAGTAGTCGATCTGGTTGGCGATCATCATGTCCCCGGGTCCGCCCATGACCACGGGCGTGATGAAGAAGCCCGTGCTGATGATGAAGACCAGCAGCCCGGCGGCGGAAATGCCGGGCATGCTCAGCGGCAGCGTGATTCTCCGGAAGACGGATCCTTCCCGCGCGCCCAGCGAGCGGGCGGCCAGCCCAAGCCGGTCATCGATGGACGTCAGCGAGGAGAAGATCGGGAACACCGCATACGGCAGGAGACAGTGCACCATGCCGACGATCACGGCGAACCGGTTGTGCAGCAGCGGGATCGGCGCATCGGTGAGCCCGATGCCCTGCAGGAACGCGTTCACGATGCCGTTGTCCTGGAGCAGGACCGCCCAGGCGAAGTTCTTCACCAGGATGCCGGTCCAGAACGGCAGCAGTACGACGGCGAACAGGATCACCCGGGTGACGTTCCCGGCACGCCACAGGACCATGGCGATGACATAGCCGAGCCCTACCGTCACGATGGTGCTCGCCAGGCTGATGGTCAGCGTGTTGACCAGCGCGCGCAGCACCAGCGGGTCCTCGAGGACCCGCTGGTACGCGTTGTCGGCGAAGCTTGCGCCCACCAGTTTGCCCAGCGGCGTCAGGAACAGCACCACGTCGAAGGCCAGGATCGGGGCCAGCAGCAGCCACCAGCCGCTGCGCCGCCGTCGGGGTGCTGCTCCAGCGGACGGAGGCGCACCGCGGCCCCGCGGCCGCGTCCGCTCCAGTGTTGCGTTGGTCATGTCAGCTGGCCTGCCAGAGCTTGAACTGCTGTTCGGTCTTCTTCAGGTTCTGCGACCACCACTTGTCGTCGCGGACCAGGATCTTGTCCGCGAGCAGGGGGCTGGTGGGAAGCGTGTCGGCGATTTCCTTCGGCAGCTTGGACAGCGCCGGGATGTTGGCCAGGGTCAGGTTCGTGACCTTGTCGAACGCCGCGCCGGCCTCGGCGTCGTTGGACATGAAGTTCATCAGCTTGAACGCCGCTTCCTTGTTCTTCGCGCCCTTCGGCACCACGAAGTAGTCGCCGGCCAGCACGGCGTTTTCGGCGGAGAAGTTCAGCTTTGCGCCGTCGTTGCGGGCCGCGTTGATCCGGTTGTTGAAGCTGGTGGAGAGGGAGACCTCGCCGGAGGTGAGCTGCTGGATCGGCTCCTGGTTGGCAGAGTGGTACAGCAGCCGGTCCTTGCCCGGGTGCTGGCCCAGGACCCGCAGGGCGCGGTCGACGTCGAGGGGGTAGATCTTGTCGAACGGGACGCCGTCAGCCAGCAGCGCGGCTTCCAGGACGGAACTGTCGGACAGCTGGTTGTACACCGAGCGCTTGGTGTTGTACTTGCCCTGATCGAAGAACTGGGCCCAGTCTTTGGGCGCCTGGGCGTCAGAAATGACCTTCTGGTCCCAGGCCATGACGAACAGGAAGCTCAGGTACTTGATGCCATACTCGGCCTTCGCGTAGCCGGGCAGGCCCTTGTCACTGATGATGTCGTAGTCGAACTTCTCCAGCAGACCCTCGGCCACGGCCACCTCGTACTCCGGCGCCGTGATTTCCACGAGGTCCCATTGCACGTCGCCGGACTGAACCTGCGCTTTGAGTGCCGCCAGGCTGGTATTGGCCAGGAGCGTGGTCTGGATGCCCGACTGCTTGGAGAACGGATCCAGGATCGTCTGGGTCAGCTGGTCGTTGTAGGAGCCGCCATAGGACGTCACCGTCACGGCCTTGTTGGCGGCCGAGCTTTCGGCCGGCTTCGCTGCGCCGCATCCGGAGAGCGCCAGGCCCGCGAGCGGGGTCAGCGCTGCCGCTTTGAGGAGCTGCCTGCGGTCAAACGGAGTGGATCGAAAATGTGTCAAGGAAAGCCTCTCATTGGTGCCCGCGCCACGGCGCGCCAAAGGAGGCCGTGCTGGGGCGGTGGGGCGTGGGGCGGGTGGCGCATAGAAGCGTCAGGGGAATCGACGGCGGCGGTTCTCGCGCACCGTCCATCCACGCAACGTTGGTGACTCAAATCCGCGGTCCGGCGGCTTTTCGGTTTCGCAACTGTAACTGTGAAGTTGCTCACCAGTCAACAGTTGTATTGGTTTAATCAACTTGAGGACCGGAAACCCTCTCCGGCGCGGTTCCTGCCGCCCGCGCCACAGCCCTTCACGCCATAGGGGACGGGCCGCGTCGGGCCGGCACGGGTCCATATCTGGCCCGCAAGGGGACGGCGGCCTCCACCAGGATTCCGCGCAGCCAGTCCTTGAACGGGTCCTCCGCGAGCCACGGGTTCCACACCATGTCGATGCCCAGGGTCTGGATCGGGAAGGGGAATTCCTCCATGCGCAGGTCGAAGCGGCCCACGAATTCCAAGCCGACCTGATACCGGTGGACCGCCACCCCGCCGGCCTGGGCAATCAGGTGGGGAATGAACAGGTAGTCGGAAACGCGCTGCCGGATTGTGTAGGGCACTTTGCGTTCGTCGAGGATTTCATAGGGCCGCGGGCGCTCCGGGGACGCGTCCAGGACCACGTGCGGCACGGTTTTCAGCAGTTCCAGCGCATCGGCTTCCCGCGGTGAATCCCACGACGTGACGACGACCCAGCGGTCGTCATACAGGCGTTCACGCGGGTAGGGCGTGGCGAACGTCTCGGGGAGCAGAATGACGTCGGCCGCATCCTCCGCAAAAACCGCGATGGTCGGGGAGGACGTGGTGCGCAACCGCAGGACCGTGTTTGGCGCACGCTCCGCCAGCAGCCGGGTGAGAGTGCTGCCGATCACGAACGCGGTGCTGTTCGTCATCGCCACAGTAATCAGACGTCCGTCGGTTGCAGGGTCAAACGGCGCGGCATTGACCAGCCGGGCCGTCTGCGTGAGCGTCTGCCGCAATGCAGGCAGGAGCTCAGCAGCCCGCGGCGTCAGCACCATTCCGCGCCCCTGCCGCACAAGGAGTTCGTCACTGAGCATGCGACGCATGCGCGTCAGCGCATGGCTCATGGCCGGCTGCGACAGCCCAATCTTGCCCGCCGCCTTCGTCACCGACCGCTCTTCAAGCAGCGCCAGCAGCGGCACCAGCAGGTTGAGGTCGACCGAAGCCAGCCGGGCCAGCTCTCCGTCCATCCCAGGCTCCATCGCCATTGCACCCTTCACTTGTCGCACGCCGGCTGTCCGGCGCATGGCCCATCATGCCCAATCATTCACGCGGTGCACGTGAAAGATGATAATTATTCATTTGTCGAACATCCTTTACAACTGGGAAACTCAATATACGCCGTGATTGTGACTCACGCCACGCCACTGTTTTCAAAGGAGAAAGCCATGAAGATTGTTCTCGACCGACCGCGCTGCGAAGGCCATGGCCTATGCGAGGAGGTCGCCCCGCAGCTGATGCACCTGGACGACGAGGGCGAGCTGGTGCTGGACATCGAGACGGTCGATGACGTTCTTGAAGCGGCGAAGGCCGCGGTCCGCGTCTGCCCGGTTGCCGCGCTGCGGCTGGCGTGACCATGCCGCTGAAGCGCATTGTCGTCGTCGGCAACGGCATCGCCGGCCTCACCGCGGGCGACTCCCTGAGGGCGGCCGGTTTCGACGGCGAACTGACCATCGTCGGCGATGAGCGCCATGCGCCGTACAGTCGTCCCGCGTTGTCGAAGGCTGCCCTCATGGACTCCGAAGACATGACCTCCCATCAGCTCCCCGCATCAACCCACGAGGCACGGGAGATCCTGGGCGTGAGCGCGACGCGGCTCGATGCCGACAGGAAGGTGGTGCACTTCGACGACGGCGGCGACCTTCCGTTCGACGCCCTGGTCATCGCCACCGGCTCCCGGGCACGCCGCCTCGGCCCCGGCGACAATGCGGGCCGCCGCGGCGGCGAACTGACGCTGCGCAACGTTGAGGATGCACTGGCCTTGCGCCGCCGGCTCGCAAACCGGCCGTCCGTCGTCGTCATCGGGGGTGGCGCCCTGGGGATGGAGATCGCCTCCGGGTGCCTGTCCGCGGGCTGCGAGGTAACCCTCGCGTCGCATGATCGTCCGCTGACCCGACAGCTGGGTCCTTACTTATCCGAGGTTTTCCTGGCCGCTGCCCGCCGCCGCGGGCTCAGGCTCGCGCCCTCCCGCGCGGTCGAACTGCGCAGTGCCGGGGGGCGCAGCGCCGGCGGGCGCACGCTGGTTGTGCTCGCCGACGGTTCAAGCATCGAGGCCGATCTCGTGGTCAGCGCCGTCGGAGATGCTCCCAACACCGAGTGGCTCGCCTCAAGCGGCCTCCTGACCAACGGCCGGCTTGAAGTCGACACCCGCGGGCGCGTCCGGCCGGACATCATCGCCGCGGGAGATGTGGCCGCGTTCCCGACCAGGCACGGCATCTTCCGCGTTCCCCTGTGGACCAGCGCCATCGAGCAGAGCAAGGCCGCGGCGCTGGCCCTGGTGAGGGGAAATGAAGCGCCGGAGCTCGACTTCCAGCCCTACTTTTGGACCGAGCAATTCGGCCTCAGCCTGAAGGCGAGCGGTTTCCTGCCCCTGGCCGGCGCCCCCGGATTCCTCGAGGGCGATCCCGACGGCGGCCCAGCCCTCATGCGCTGGTCCCACGGCGAGGGTTCGGGCACCGCCGTCGCCATCAACAAACGGATCCCCGTTCCGAAGTTGCGGCGCCTGAGCGGCTCCGCTCCCGCGGCGGCATCGCCCGCCGCCTGAGGGTCGGCCCTTTAGGCGGCGTCGCTCGAGTAGTGGAGCGAAGCACTCCCACATCAGATGCAACACAGCGGAAGATGATCTTTTGTCTGCCCGTGCGGCTACACTGGATGAATCGAACATATATTCGAATAAGGGTGTGTTGTGGGCGTTGTTGTCGGTCCCCGCGTGATAGATGCGGGCATGTCGTTGCTGTCGGTGCTGATCTCTCCGGTCCCGGTCGCGGCCGGGTATCCGTCGCCGGCGCAGGACTACTTTGATGGCCGGATCGATCTGAACGAGCACCTGATCACGGACATCACCAGCACGTACGTCGTGCGGGTGTCCGGGGACTCTATGGAGGGCGCCGGCATCAGCGACGGCGATGAACTGATCGTGAACCGGGCTCTGGAACCCAAGGACGGGTCCGTGGTCATCGCCGTCCTGGACGGGGAACTGACCATCAAGCGGCTGCGGATCATGGCCGCCGGGGTGGTGCTGCAGGCGGAGAATCCGGCGTACCCGGACATCCGGGTGCCGTCGGTCTCGGATCTGGTCATCTGGGGCGTCGCGACCCGGTGCCTGCACCATGTTTAAGGCAAGCAATGTTTGAGGCGAGCGATGTCTGAGGCGAGCGATGTCTAAGCCCACCCCGATGCGGCGGATGCCGCAGATCGCGCACGTGGATGTGAACTGCTTCTACGCCTCGGCCGAGCGGGCGTTCGACCCGTCCCTGGAGGGCAGGCCCGTCGTTGTGCTGTCCAATAACGACGGCTGCGCCGTCACCCGGTCCCCGGAAGCCAAAGCCCTCGGCATCGGCCTGGGCGAGCCGTGGTTCAAACTCGCGCCGCGGGCCAAAGAATGGGGACTCGTTGCCCTCTCCAGCAACTACGAGCTCTACGGCGACATCAGCGCCCGCGTGATGGAACTGCTGGGCCGTTACTCGGCCTGGCTGGAGGTCTACAGCATCGACGAGGCCTTCCTCGGCGTCAAAGGCACCCCGGAGGACCTGCTGGACCTGGGCCGGACCATCAAGGCCGCCGTGCGGCGGAATGTCGGGGTGCCGGTCTGCGTTGGGATCGCCGGGACCAAGACCCTGGCGAAACTGGCCAACAAATGGGCCAAGCACAACCCGGCCTTCGACGGGGTCTGCCACTGGGACTCCGTACCCGCCACGGAGCGGGAATCCCTGATGCGGCGACTGTCCGTGATCGAGATCTGGGGTGTCGCCACCCGGCTGACCAAGCGGCTCAACGGCCTGGGCATTCAGTCCATCCTGGATCTGTCCCGGGCCGATCCGGTCATGATCCGGGACCGGTTTTCCGTGGTGATGATGCGCACCGTCCTGGAACTGCAGGGCACCCCGTGCATCCCCATGGAGGAAGAACGGATCGGCCGGGACCAGCTCATCTTCTCCCGCTCCTTCGCCACTCCCATTACCACCACGGCCGGGATGCGGCAGGTCCTGAGCGTCTACGGCCAGCAGGCCTCGGCGCGGCTGGCCAAACACGGGCTCCAGGCGAAAGTCCTCACCGCGTTCGCCGGCACCTCACACTTCAATCCGAAAGACACCTCCTACCCCTCGGTGTGCGTGCCGCTGCCCATGCCCACCGCCGATCCCGTCCTGCTCACCAGGGCCGCCCACGCCCTCCTCCCCGTCATCCACACAGGCATCAGGTACGCCAGGGCCGGCATCATGGTCACCGACCTGCGGCCGACCGGCAACCAGGCACCCCTGGCGCTGTTCGAGAACCCGCACGAGGAACGCCGCGTCGGCACCCTCCTGGAAGACGTGACCCGCCGGTTCGGGCGCGGCTCCATCGGACTCGGCCATGCCGGCATCCGCGGCGGACCGGACTGGACCATGAGACGGGACATGCTCTCGCCCCGGTACACCACGCACTGGGACGAACTCCCCCTCGTCAAAGCCGC
>Ga0213838_1000777_pt1 | contig 19508 bp, 16 predicted proteins | sample SWPATP13_FD_160577 | JGI IMG/M metagenome (GOLD analysis project Ga0213838, IMG submission 160577) | Coastal seawater microbial communities from Marineland, Florida, United States - SWPA TP1 #3 | ecosystem: Environmental > Aquatic > Marine > Coastal | place: USA: Florida | collected 2016-08-06 | reverse complement strand
CAAGCACCATTAGAATTTGGCGGAAACGGCGCTTTACTCGTTTTGTTGTCTATCCCTGAAAAATAATGCGCTTCGCTCGTATTACGGCTTATTCCTGCACTATGTTAACGAGGCGTCCATTGAGTTGAACGCCTTGAGAACCTAACCTTAACCACCGCGCTTCTCTTCAAACGCAAACAAAGCTTAATTGGAGCTTTACGCGTTAATGTTCCACAGCAACTCACCAGATTGACGCTCAAGATCATACTCGATGCACACCAACCCAGACGTCGGAAACATTGGTGGCATCATGTCTTTAACGAATTCAGCAGTTAAATAGCCAACAAGCGGCAAGTGCGATACAAATAGCACGCTATCAAGCTTCTCCACTTCAGCTAGTGCCAAAGTGAAATCAAATACCTGGCCCGACTCACCGTAAGGGGTAATGTCGTCGCACGTTTCTACCTTGTCAGCACCAAACACAGAGGAAATTTCTTGCCACGTTTGTTGCGCTCTCAGGTAAGGGCTCACCAATACTTTATCAAATTGGTTAAACCCTTGTTCACTTGCCGATTGAGCCACTGCGACCGACGCTTTTCTTCCACGTTCTGTGAGTGCTCTTTCTGCATCTGATGCGGCAAAGTGTTCAGCTTCACCATGACGCATAATGAATATTTTCATACTTATTCCTATCGACGACACCATTCAATATTTTGAAAGCTGTCGTAGGGTTTATTTTCTAATTGGGCGAAATCTTGTTTCAATATAAATAATTATATCAAGTAGCTTGATAAAGAGTTCGACTTTCTTAACAATCTGATAAAAGATTTAATACTGCCTTACAAAAGTAATAAACGTATTTTATATCCCAAAATATAAGAGCAAGATTTGCACCAATTTATATCCGGTACATAATTTTAAAATACCCTTATCTGGAGACGCCCTGTGCATTTAAGCCCAAATGATGAACATCAATACCGCTACTTAACATTAAGCAACGGTCTTAGAGTTCTGCTAATTCGTGATGAAAATGCACAAAAAGCAGCTGCTGCACTCGCCGTGAACGTGGGCCACTTCGATGATCCACAAGACAGAGAAGGCTTAGCTCACTACCTGGAGCACATGCTCTTTTTGGGGACAGAAAAATACCCTAAAGTTGGCGAATTTCAAAGCTATATTGGCCAGCATGGCGGAAGTAATAATGCTTGGACAGGTACAGAGCACACTTGCTTCTTTTTTGATATTGACCCCAATGCATTTGAACCTGCACTTGACCGCTTTAGCCAATTTTTTAGTGCACCACTTTTCAATGAAGAGGCTCTAGATAAAGAAAGACAAGCCGTTCAGTCAGAATACAAAATGAAATTGAACGATGATTCACGTCGTCTTTATCAAGTTCATAAAGAAATCGTCAATCCTAAACACCCATTTTCCAAATTCTCAGTCGGAAACCTAGAAACGCTTGGTGATAGAAACGGGCAAACTATCCGCCAAGAGATCTTAGAGTTCCACCAGCAGCAATATTCTGCGGACTTAATGACCTTAACCTTAAGCGGTAATCAGCCTCTCGATGAGATGCAAGAATGGGTAGAGAGTCGATTTTCTAGTATCGAAAATCATCAGTTAGCCAACAAGTCCATTTCAGAGCCGATTAACTCAGGAAGCAGCACTTCTATTCAAGTGTTTGTCGAACCAGTAAAAGAAATTCGAAAGCTAATCCTGACTTTCCCTATGCCCGGTATGGATGAGCACTATGGAACGAAGCCATTGTCTTTCTTTGCCCATCTGCTTGGCTACGAAGGTGAAGGCAGTTTAATGATGCAGCTGAAAGATAAGGGGTGGATCACTTCCTTATCTGCAGGCGGTGGGGCAAATGGCAGTAATTATCGCGACTTTTCTGTTAGCTGTAATTTAACCCCTGAAGGGCTCGATAAAACCAACGAAATCACACAAGCCGTCTTCCAATACTTAAAGCTTATCCAACAGCAAGGGATGGAAGAATGGCGCTACCTAGAAAAACAAGCCGTCCTTGAATCGGCCTTTCGTTTCCAAGAGCCAGCTCGCCCGTTAGACATCGTTAGCCATTTAGTGATTAACATGCAGCATTATTCTGAAGAAGATGTGGTGTATGGCGATTACAAAATGTCGCACTATGACCACGATTTACTGACATCGCTATTCCAGTACTTTACTGTCGAAAATCTTCGATCAACACTGGTGGCTCATGGCTTTGAACACGATAAAGAAGCTAAGTGGTATTTCACTCCATATTCAGTCTCACCATTTTCCGAACAACAGAAAAAAGACTTCTATCGAATCGACCCTAGCTGGCAGTTTATTTTGCCGAACAAAAACCCCTTTATTTGCTATGAGCTAGACCCTGCGGACTTAGAAGAAGAGAAACAATACCCAGAGCTCATCGAAGATCTTGATGGCTTTAAACTGTGGCACCTACAAGATACCCAATTCAAAGTGCCTAAAGGGGTGCTGTATATCGCGATAGATAGCCCGCATTCCGTCGCTAGCCCACGTAACATCGTCAAAACACGCTTATGTGTCGAAATGTTCTTAGATTCTCTAGCCAAAGAAACCTACCAAGCTGAGATTGCCGGGATGGGATACAACATGTACTCCCACCAAGGTGGTGTGACCTTAACGCTGTCTGGCTTTAGTCAAAAACAGCCTCAGTTACTGGAAATGATCTTAAAGCGTTTTTCATCACGTGACTTCAGTCCGGTTCGCTTTGAAACCATTAAACAGCAACTATTGAGAAATTGGCGAAATTCAGCACAAGATCGCCCTATATCGCAGCTTTTTAATGCGATGACAGGGATCTTACAACCTAATAACCCACCCTATTCCGTTTTAATGGAAGCTTTGGAAACCATTGAGGTCGATGAATTAGCGTCCTTTGTTCAGGCGATTTTAGCTGAGTTACATGTGGAGATGTTTGTCTTTGGAGATTGGCAACGTCAAGCCGCGCACGACATGGCAACCACTTTAAAAGATGCGCTTCGCGTACAAGGTCAAGAGTATGAAGAATCATTAAGACCACTGGTCATGTTAGGCGAAAACGGCAGTTTCCAACGTGAAGTGGAATGCAATCAGGAAGATTCTGCTATCGTTGTGTATTACCAATGCCCAGACATATCCGCTAAGAGCATCGCGTTGTATTCCCTTGCTAACCATTTGATGTCATCTGCTTTCTTCCATGAAATCAGAACAAAACAACAACTGGGTTACATGGTGGGCACCGGCAACATGCCGCTCAATCGACACCCTGGAATTGTGTGTTATGTGCAATCCCCTAACGCCGCTCCGATTGACCTAATTAGTTCAATCGACGAATTCCTCAATGCTTTTTATATGGTGCTGTTGGAGCTAAATGAATACCAATGGCATAGCAGTAAGCGCGGGCTATGGAATCAAATATCTACGCCCGACACAACTCTGAGAGGAAGAGCGCAACGATTGTGGGTAGCCATCGGAAATAAAGACCTAGAGTTCAATCAAAGAGAAACGGTACTTTCTGAATTAAAGACGCTATCTCGCTCCGATATGATTCGATTTGTTGTGAATGAGCTAAAACCTCGCACTGCAAATCGCCTCATTATGCACACTCAAGGAAACGCGCATCATGAAGAAGAAAGATTATCTGTAGGGGTTGAAATCGGTTCTATTGATGAGTTTCAACTGCGCCCGAAAGATACTAATTTAGGCTAACATTTCGGCATTTCTAAATAACAAAGGCGCTACCTAAGTAGCGCCTTTTTAATCATAACTCTTTCAGATTTAGTAGAAACTTTCTTCCAAGCCAGCTCTTGTTAATAGCCCATCACAAGGCGCGAAACGATCGCCATATTTCTTAGCAAAATCGTTCATCATCTCAACCAGCGCTTTAACACCAATCTGATCCATGTAACGGAAAGGACCACCTAGGAATGGAGGGAAACCAATACCGAAGATTGCACCAATATCACCATCACGAGGGCTACGGATAATGCCTTCATCCAAACAACGAACGGCTTCGTTCAGCATTGGAAGCACACAGCGCATCGCAATATCGTTATCGCTTAGCTTTGACTCAGGGTTCAATTTCAACAATTTATAAACCGACTTGTCGACTTCTTTTTTCTTACCTTTATAGGTATAGAAGCCTTTGCCACTCTTACGCCCTTTGCGACCATCATTAAGCAGGACATCGAACACATCTGGTCCTTGGAAACGCTCGCCAAGCTCGTTAACTAGAATTGGCATGATTTTCGCACCAATGTCGACTCCAACTTCGTCCAACAATGTAATCGGCCCAACAGGGAAACCAAAATCAAGCAAAGTATTATCGAGCTTTTCGATCGGCTCACCAGCCAGTAATAGATGCGCTGACTCATTCATATACGGAGCCAAGATACGGTTCACATAAAAGCCCGCACAATCTTTCACTACAATCGGCGTTTTGCCTTGTTTCTTCGCTAATGCGACAACCGTTGAAATCGTTTCGTCGGATGTTGTTTCATGCGGAATTACTTCAACAAGTGGCATTTTTTCGACGGGGCTAAAGTAATGCAAACCAACTACATTTTCTGGACGTTCCGCTTTTTCAGCAATCTTGTGAATTGGCAGCGAAGACGTATTTGTCGCAAAAATCGTTTCTGGCTTAGCATTTTGCTCAATATCCGCAACCATCGACTGTTTCAAATCGAGATCTTCAAATACCGCTTCAACCACTACATCAATTTGTTTGAAGCTAGTGAAATCTACACCGCCGGAAAGCTGTAGCATCTTGCTTTGAAGCCCTGCTTTCGAAATAATTCGACGCTTGCGCTGCTTTTCAAATAACTTGTAATTGTAATTTAGTGCATTCAAAACACCGTCGTTAGAGACGTCTTTAATACGAACCGGAACTTTCGCTTTTGCGACACTAACATGGCTAATGCCCGCGCCCATTAAACCACCGCCCAATACGCCAACGCGCTTAACAGGTTGAGGCTTCGCATCGCTGCCGTTCTCTTTCTTCATTTCCGTAGTCGCAAAGAAAATCGAACGCAGTGCTTTAGATTCAGACGTCATCACAAGTTGAGAGAACTTCTTAGCTTCAAGTTGTAAGCCTTTTTCAAAACCATTCTCTAGGCCATGACGAATCACTTCCAAAATGGCGTCGGCTGCAGGGTAATTACCACGAGTTTTCTGATTAGTTTTCTTCGCAGCTTGTTCGAAAATCACTTTACGACCTAGGCCGTTACGAGAAATCAGTTTCTCTTTGTTTGACGTCTTCACTTTTTCTGCTGGGCGTTTGCTCGGTTTTTTACCGGCATTCTTCTCAACAAAACTTTTTGCTACATCAAGCAATACAGTGTTTGGAACACTTGCATCAACAACACCTAACTTTTTCGCTTTCTTAGCGCGCAGTTGTTTCCCCGTTAAGATCAAATCCAATGATGGCAATAAACCAATTAAACGAGGGAGACGTTGAGTACCACCCGAACCAGGCAATAAGCCCAGTTGTACTTCTGGTAGCCCTAGACGTGTAATATCCGCATCACTACAAACGCGGTAGTCACACGCAAGTGCAAGTTCTAACCCGCCACCCAAACAAGGGCCGTGGATCGCAGCAACGACTGGATACGGTAATTCAGATAATGTTTGAAACATCTCTTGCCCTTGGCGAGCTAAAGATTCCGCTTCATCAGCTGTCGTACATGCATCTAGCATGCGAACATCTGCACCTGCAATAAAGTTATCCGGCTTTAAGGAATGAACAATCAACCCCTTAATACTGCTTTGCTTTTCTTTCAGCTGCTCAAAAATGCTTTTCATTTCTTCAGCGAAGGCAGCTTGAAGCGTATTCATCTTTTCATTTGGAACGTCGATCGCCAACCACGCTAGGTTTTGATCATCAATGTTTAAACTGAATGCTCTTTCGGTTGTTGATTCGTTTACTACTGACATTATTCCGCCTCCAAAATCATTGCTGCGCCAAGCCCACCAGCCGCACATGCTGTGTTCAATGCTAAACCACCACCTCTACGTTTCAGCTCACGTAGAGTTTGCGTCATCATACGTGCACCCGTTGCCGCGAATGGATGGCCATAAGCCAACGAGCCGCCAAGTACATTGAACTTGTCCATATCGATTTCACCAATCGCTTTCGCACGGCCTAAGTTTTCTTGTGCAAACTTGTCGCTGGCGAACATTTTTACATTCGACAGTGCTTGCGCCGCAAACGCTTCATGCATATCGACTAAATCTAAGTCTGAAAGCTCTAAGCCGGTATTCGCGAGAACTTTAGCGGTTGCGTAAGATGGCCCCATCAACATATCCGTTTCAACACCGATTGCTGAGAAAGCATAACCACGGATATAGCCCAAAATATCCAGGCCGAGCTCTTTCGCTCTTCCTTCACGCATCAACATCACCGCTGCCCCACCATCGGTTAATGGTGTACTGTTTGCTGCCGTTACACTGCCGTATTGACGGTCGAACGCTGGACGCAGTTTCGCGTAGCTTTCTAATGTCGAGTCGTGGCGGATGTTATTGTCTTGTGAGATCCACTTTTTGTAAGGCTGAGGGAATGCTGTCATTACCTCGTCTTGAATCTTGCCGTCTTTCCAAGCCTGAGAGGCCAAAGTGTGTGAGCGGTGTGCCAAAGCATCTTGCTCTTCACGAGTAATGCCGTGTGACTTCGCCATTTGCTCAGCGGTTTGCCCCATAGAAAGCCCAGTAGAATACTCGGCAACGGCAGGCGGTACTGGCATCAAATCTTTTAAAGAAAGGGACTTAAGGATCTTCAGTTTTTGACCAACGGTTTTGGTTTTGCTTAAGGCCAATAGGTTTGCCGCAAGCTTCTTTGAAACCCCAATTGGTAATACTGATGAAGAGTCTGCACCGCCAGCAATACCAATATCTATGCTGCCAGCCATAATGCTTTCCGTTACGTTAACGGCCGCTTGGAAACTCGTCGCACAGGCTCTTGTTACGCTGTAGGCGTCGGTATGAATATTCATACCAGTACCAAGCACAATTTCGCGTGCGATATTTGGCGCTTCGGGCATTTGAACAACTTGTCCAAAAACCACTTGTTCGATAAGTGCGGGGTCGATATCAACTCGAGTAAGCATGTCGCTCACCACCATTTTACCTAGGTCCACCGCGGGCACTTGGCTAAATTCAGTACTCTGACGAGCGAATGGGGTTCGTAATCCTGAGACAACGGCAACACGCTCTCCTGAACGAGTTTTGAGTTCCTGTATGCCCATGGTTTCTCCTTGAAGTTAAGAGGTCTGACCTGAAGCATTGTAAAGAAGTTGTTAATTAAATCAAACAGGCGTTTAAATAAACGTGATACTGATACACAGGTCAGAACTTAAGAATTGAGCAAACGACGCGATATTTGCCGGATTTCAAGCAAAAAAAAACCACACATAACTGTGTGGTCGGAATGTATATAAAGCAATTAACTTAACGCCAATTGAAATAATCAGTTTCCTGATTAGGAGAAAGTAAAGTCAGCCTTCAAAAGGAAGTGCCGTCTTGCTCAACATGTTAATCAAAAATGACTAACTAGACGACAAGGTGTACTATAACTGGATCAGGGTCCTAGATTTTGAAGTAGATCAATTTTAATGTGATTTTACGATTTCCAGCGCGTCATAACGTATAAAAATAAACTATCCGCAGAGCAATATGGAGGCTCATGTGTCGATAATAAAAATGTTTGGAAAGAAAACTGCCAAGCGTCCGGTCAACTCTGATATGGACAAACAAAGAAAATACGAAGCTCTTGTTCGAGCCTACCACCGTGATTTGTTTCGCTATGCCTATTGGTTATGTAAAGACAAAACCATAGCAGAAGACCTCGTGCAGGAAACCTGCTTACGAGCATGGAAATCATTGGATAGCTTGCAAGATGAAAAAGCAGCAAAATCTTGGCTCATAACAATATTGAGACGAGAAAATGCCAGACGCTTCGAACGCAAGCAGTTTGATCTAGTAGATATTGATGACCATGGGAATGATGCTAAAGTCAGCGATGACCCGCATCACCAGCAAATATGGTTACAAGCACAGATCATGAAATTAGAAGTCGAATATCGTGAGCCTTTATTCCTACAAGTGATTGGTGGGTTTAGTGGTGAAGAAATTGGAGAGATTCTCGATCTCAACAAAAACACGGTAATGACACGACTTTTCCGAGCGAGAAACCAGCTTAAAGAAATGCTGGATTCTGAAGAAACAGTAAAGGGGCAACATAATGGATGATTTAGAATTTCGTCGTCGCGTTTTGTCGGATCCTAAGCTGCGCAGTGAAGATATGATCACGGCTGCTGCTGAAAGTGAAGCCAACAGCAAGTTTCTTGACGATGTATTATCTTTGGATAAGCAAATAGAAGCCGCTATGAATGTTGACGTGCCTGATGATCTTGCTGACAGAATCCTGTTTAACCAAACTTCTAATCACGAAGCAAACGTGGTTCGTCCAAACTTCGCCAAGCGTGCTATGGCAATGGCTGCTTCGGTCGCTTTTGCTTGTGGTCTTTTAGTAGGTCAAGTCAATTGGGGTAATGTGCTAGTCACGCCTGCTCAGGCAAGTTTAGCGGACATCGCAATCAAACATGTAATAGACGAAAAGCCATTCGCAAGTGTGTTAGACGAACAAGTCAGTTCGAAACAAATCAACACAAAAATGCACCCTTTCGCTTATCAGTTTGAAGGCGCTTTTCCTTATCATGTTTACTACTTGAATCACTGTGGTTTTGGAAAATCCAATGCAATGCACATGGTTTTCCAAGGTGAAAAAGGCAAAGTCACTCTCTTCCTGACAGGCATTGCGAGTGATGAAACTGTCGACTTTGATAAAGAAGGCATGTCTGGAATGGTCACCCCTATCGACGAAAGCAGTATGATTCTTGTTGGCGAAGATGGTGAAGATGTCGCTAAAATCGCTGAAAAGCTGAGTTCGATGATAAAACCCGCTACATAAGCATACCGAGGCTCAATATTCACAATTGAGCCTCGGACATCTATCAATTGATAAAGTTCACATTCACCAAACCAATAACGCTAGAGCTAAAACTCTAAAAATCAGCATTTCCTGTCATTTTCCTGCCAGATACGCGTCATTTTCATAATTTTCCCCTCAAATTAGGATGTGGTCGGATTTCTATATCGTATACTACCGAATAGGATCAGCCACCATTGAGTATTTGCTCAAATAAAATCGCCCTACTAGAGGCGGAATAAAAAGGAATAAATAAATGACTAACAAAACGCGTCTGTTTAAAAAGTCTCTTTTAGCAGTAACTATTACAACTATGACAATGGCCTCGTCACAAGCTTTGGCAGCAGGCTTCCAACTGAATTCTCAATCAGCGACAGGCCTTGGCCGCGCATTCGCTGGTTATGCCGTAATTGCCGATAATGCTTCTGCAATGTCTCGCAACGCTGCTGCTCTTGCATTGTTTGACCAAACAGAGCTTTCTCTTGGCGTAAATGTCATTAACTCTGAAGTTGATGTTAAGGGTACAACATATACAAACCCTGTAGGTTCTCAATCTATTGACGATACTCAGAATGACGCAAGCTCAGTTGTTCCAAACCTATACCTTGCTATTCCGATCAATGAAAAGTTTGCGGTTGGTTTCGGAGCTTACTCAAACTTCGGTACAACAAATGAATTTGATAGTAGCTGGGGCGCCGGTACAGGTACTTTAGTTGTTGATGGTGGCGGAAACCCAGTACAGGTTGTACCTGGTGCTGACGCATTTGGCGGTACAACCAATGTTAGCTCTATGAATCTACTGTTTGCAGGTTCTTACCGCATAAACGAGCAATGGAGTATCGGTGCTGGTATCGATGTCATCTATGGCGAAGGTGAGCTAAAACGTGATTCAGAAATGAATGTGGTAGTAGCTGGAGTTGGAGCTACAGGTCAAACATCAACCCAAAACCTTATGGATGTAGACGCATCGGGTTGGGGTGTAGGCTTTAACCTAGGTGCTGTTTATGAGCTAGACGAGAACAACCGTTTTGGCCTTAGCTACCACTACAGCCCAGAAATCGAAGCAAGTGGTACTGTGTCTTACCAAGGTAACGACAACATTGGCGACCTAAAAATGCCTCTTCCATCAATGGCAGAGTTCTCTGGTTACCACCGCATTGAAGATACTAAATTCGCCGTTCACTACAGCATTCAATACATTAGCTGGAGCGACTTTGATGCACTTGTAACGACTGATGGTACAAACATCAAAGATTACAAGTGGCAAGATACTTACCACTACTCAATCGGTGGTACTTACTACATCAACGATAACTGGGAAGCTCGTGTTGGCTACATGTTCGATGAAGGTGTTCAAGATTCTTTAACTTCTGTTTCTGTTCCTGATTCAGATCGCCAATGGTTCTCTGCTGGTGCAAGCTACCACTTCAACAAAGATCAAACTCTTGATCTTGGCTTCACTTACCTAGTAGGTGAAGACGTAAAAGTTGAAGATACAATCAACGGTGGTGCTGCAAACGGTGGCTTAACACTGAACACGACAACCAAGGCAACAGCAATGCTGTTTGGTGCACAATACACTCACAGATTCTAATATCTAGAGCTTGTTAAACACTAAAGGGTCGCTTTCGCGGCCCTTTTCTTTATCTGCAATCTATCGACTCGCGCAGATCTCACACCTATCTAGCGTACACATGTAGCCCATAAGCCACTTATTCGCATACGAGTGTTCGCTGAAAGTTTGCAACAAGCATGAAACATTCAGCTTAATAATCCAAAAAATCATCTCAATTAACAATTTAATTGCTAAAACACTGTTTTATTCGAATTTCATTTTTAAAGTAAAGACTCTAAACGTAGAATCACGCTACTTAATTTTAATGGTTCAGCGAACACTATAATGAAAACAAATAAGACTCTTCTATCAGCCGCAGTGGCTTTCGGTTTACTTTCAACTTCAACAGTCGCTAACGCTGCTGGTTTCCAACTTGCAGAATATTCAGCGACGGGCCTTGGCCGTGCATACGCAGGTGAAGCGGCAATGGCAGACAACGCTGGATCTCAATGGCGCAACCCGGCAATGCTGACTTACCTAGAAGGTACTCAAGTTTCTGTAGGCGGTATCTATGTAAACCCAAACATTGATGTAGAAGGTGAGGTTGACGGTTCTAAATCACTAAACCCTACTTTTAGTAAGAAACACGCCAGCTCAAATGATTTTGCCAACGATGCAATTATTCCGAACTTATATATTTCTCATAGATACTCAGAAAAATTAGCTGTTGGTTTCGCATTAGGCACTAACTACGGTATGGAAACTGATCTTGGTACTGACTTCACCGCCTCTCACTTCGGTAACGAAGCAAGCGTTATAACTAAAGAAGCTAACATCAATATTGCTTACCAGCTCACTCCTTCAGTTAGCTTAGGTGGTGGGGTACGTTACGTTATGGGTGAAGGCAGTTTTGGTGCAACCGCCCCGGAACAAAATGCTTTAGGTGTAGATCAAGGCACTAAACTGAAGTATATGGAAGGAGACGATACAGCGTGGGGTTGGCAAGTGGGTACTGCATGGCAAATCAATGAAGACCACCGTATTGGTTTTGCATATAAATCAGAAGTTGAATTGAACCTAACAGGGCATGCTGAAGGCTTTGGCTTCAATTCTAACCCGCTTGACACATCAGACTATTATCAGAAAGGCTCGATGGCTCTTGCTCTCCCTGCTACTGCCGAACTTGCAAGTTTCCATCAGTTAACAGAAGCCGTTGCTGTCCATGCAAGTTTTAACTGGACCGATTGGAGTTCATTTGAGCAGCTTGAAGCTAACTTTGTTGATGGAACTAACAGCATGGTTAAAGTTGAAAATTGGGAAGACAACTATCGATTCGCATTAGGTGCTACTTATCAAGTTGATCCTAAACTGGCTCTACGCACCGGTGTTGCTTATGATACTTCAGCAGTAAGCGACAAAAACCGCACGATTACTATCCCTGAGACAGACCGTACATGGTTAAGCATTGGTGCTGGTTACCAGTGGTCTGAACAACTTTCACTTGATGCAGGTTTCACTTATATTCTAGCTAAAGATGCGCCAATCACAGAGTCCCGAGGCTACAAATCTGATGACTCATCAGAAAATCTAGCTGGCCAATTTGTTGGTACCACTACTGGTAATGTTTGGCTTGTAGGTATTCAAGCGAACTACCGTTTCTAATCAGTTAGAAATCATCGAAACAAAAAAAGCTTGGTCATTTGACCAAGCTTTTTTATTGAGAGCTAACCGAAATTAGAAATCTTCATCTAGATAGTCATCCAAATAATCTTCTTCTGCTTCATCAACCTCATCTTGGCTGATCTCAGCTTTAAAGTCGCGGCGCTGAATATAAACTTCACGAGTTAATGCGTATGGATCTGGAGAGTCATGCAAAATACTTTCTTGTGACGCTAACATCGCGCGAGACTCCATTCCTTCGAACGCCCACTTCCCTAAACCAGCCCAAAAGTTAAGAAATGACAATGGGACATACATCCCATCAACGGTTTCCGTTACTTCACGAGTCGTCACAGGGCCATATCCTGGAACCATGAAATACGGGCCGTTCCCGACGCCATAATGACCAAGCGCATCTGAAAAAGATTTATCATCATACTTGGTAATGCCCGCCGCGCTTGCGATATCGATCAAGCCGAGTAAACCAAATGTTGAGTTCATCCAGAAGCGATTGAAATGGTCTAGGGCCTTTTCTCCGTTACCCATCAATAGGTTATTCACCATACTTGATGGTTCATCTAAGTTCGCCAAGAAGTTCGAGATGCCGGTACGAATAGGACTCGGTGTATAGTCTACGTAAGCCAACGAAACAGGTCGTACAATATATGGGTCTAAATAATCATAATTGATCGCCCACATCGCTCGGTTGAAGCCTTCAAAAGGATCGTTAGGGTGTGATTCTTCAACCTGAGTATCAGAAATAGGTGTGCTTAATTCTTCTGATTCATTTTCAGGAACACTAGAACAACCAATAGTAAAACTTGCTAACAATAGCATTGAGGTCGTTCTAAATACACGTGTCGACATGTTGCCTCTTCCATAAGAAGTATTAATAAAAAGAAAGGCCAGCAATCGCTGGCCTCAATCGTTGTAACAAGTTTATACCGATTTGTTTAAAATCGGAATGGCACTAGTATTGTTTCTCAATATTGATTGAGACTGGTTCACCAAGTTTCACCACTTGGCTTTCACCATACCAATCACCACCACGAGTCGCTACGTTGCCGTCACTATCAATACGAGCGCGAACCATCAAATTTTCTAAGCTTGATAAGTTATTACCCTGCATCATGCTATTGCCGTCATCTAATACAACGGTGCGTGGGAATGAACCGAGTGGGTAACGAGCAGCGGCGACTGGCATTGGAGAGCCATCCGCTTTATGAACCGATACAATCAGCACTGAATTAGGATCGGCATCAACCGAACCCGCTAAGTCAATTGTAACCGCGACGCTCTTACCCGCAGACATGTTCCCACCCATTTTTTTAGTCGCACTTTCGATGCTTCGAGAAAGCATTTCATAGCGGCTATCTTCAGGGCCAATCATCTGCTGCATGATGCTCCAGTACTTCACAGCACCTGGGTAGTCTTGACGCTCAAATGCATCGAATGCAAGCAAAGAGAACACTCGCAAATCCACATAGTCGTTTTGAATCAAACGGCTAAGTAGAAGGCGCGCTTCGTTTTGATCTGCTTCATCCTGAGAAAGCATAAGCGCTTGAGCATAACCTAGTTGAACATCTTCACTCTTAGGTTCTAGTCGATACGCGCGATTCATCGCATCGATAGCCGTTTCTGCATCGCGGTTTGCCAGAGCAATACGACCTAGTAACAACCAACCTGTTGAGTCTTTTGGCTGATAATGTAAACGAGTACGTAGCGCGAGCGTTAAATCTGACATTTCGTCGTCAGTGAGCACACTACCATCCGGAGACATGAGTTTTTTAGACAGCTCTGGTAAGTTACTCGTCACTTCTTGCCAGTGCTGAACTTTATCTGCCGCACCGAACTTGAAGTACATACCATAGCTAATCGCCACAACCAGAATCACTGAAGGTATAAGTACCGCCATCGGTGACATGTTAGTTTGCTGAACTTTTTCTTGAGTTGGAATGTCATCAAGCAAAGATTGTTTCAAGTCGGCAATAAGCTCTTGCTGATCTTGTACTAGCCCCTCTGCTGTTTCTTCTTCTAACTCAGTTAAACGGTCTTTATAGAACGCTTTGTTTAACTCATCGCGTAGCGCTTCATCATTGTTGGCTTTGCGTTTCAATAACGGTAAAGCCACCAAAACACAACTCATTAAGGTGAGAACAACCGTAGATACCCAAAATAACGTCATTATTGTTTATCTCCGTCTTTATCTTCTTCCAGTAATGCTTTGAGACGAGATTCTTTCTCTTCATCCCACTCTTGCTTAGATTCAGCAACTTTTGATTTATTTTTTCGGCTGCGTAAAGCAATCAAACCGAAACCAATAATGATCACTGAAAATGGACCAACCCAAAGAATTGCCGTCGCAAGTGTGAGTGGCGGGTTATAAGTAACGAAGTTGCCATAACGAGCAATCATATAATCGATGATTTCTTGCTCAGACTGCCCTTCTTTGGTCATTTCATACACTTTCTGACGAAGGTCTTGAGCAAGCTCAGCATTCGAATCGCCAATCGTATTGTTTTGACATTTAGGGCAACGCAACGTATTGCTCAAATCTTTAAACTGCTGCTCTTGGTCTAAGGTTTCAAATTCATAGACTTCGATTGTCGCAGAAGCCGTAAGAGAAAAAGCTAAAGTGGCAAACAGTGCAAGTAGTACACGTTTCATTATTTAGCCTCCTCTAACAACGCTTGATACATCGGCTTAAGCGTTTCATTCCAGTTTCTATCATTTACGTCGCCAACATGACGGTAGCGAACAATGCCGCTGGCATCAATCAGGAAAGTCTCCGGTGCACCGTACACCCCCAAATCCAAGCCAAGCATACCGTCACTGTCCAACAAGCTAATAAGGTAAGGGTTACCTAACTCATTTAGCCACTGAACTGCTTTGTTACGATCGTCTTTGTAGTTAAGTCCAATAATCTTAACGCCATCAGCAGCAAGCTTATTTAAATAAGAGTGCTCTGCATAACAAGTCGGGCACCATGTTGCCCAGACGTTAAGAAGTAAAGGTTCACCTTTGAAAATCGCTTGGTCATACAATTTTCCTGGTTCCGCCAGATCTTCTAAACCGAACTCAGGCACTGTTTTACCAATAAGAACAGACTCAAGCTTCGTTGGATCATCACCACCTTGGTTGCGAACTAACTGAGTCGCGAACACCATGGCTAAAATCATGAAAGCAATGAGTGGTATAAACAAAATCTTCTTATTCATTTATGCCTCCTGCTCTTGAAGCTTTTTGTCATTTTTAGCGGTTTTACGGAAACGGTAACGACGGTCACTGATCGCTAGTGCACCACCAATAGACATGATTAGAGAACCAGCCCAGATCCAACGAACAAATGGTTTGTAGTAAATACGTACAGCCCAAGATTTGTTGTCGTCTAAACGTTCGCCCATCGCAATATACAAATCACGAGTAACACCACGATCAATCGCAGCCTCGGTCATCATTGACTTAGCTGTCGTATAGAAACGCTTCTCTGCATGTAATGTATTGATGTACTTGCCTTCTTTTGTAATTTCAAAATCGGCAATATAACCATCGTAGTTAGGACCATCTTTATCGCGAACACCTTCAAAGTAGAAATTGTATTCGTTAAGTTGGAAGCTCTCACCTGGCGCTAAACGTACATCTCTTTCAATGCTGTAGTTTTGAACCATCGCAATACCAATTACGGTAACAGCTAGACCAATATGACCTAGCATCATTGCCCAGTGGCTGCGTTGAAGCTTAGTGATGCCTTTTTTGAAGCTATGACGGTGAGTTGCACGCTCGTACAGTTCAAAACCATGCATTGAGATGATCCAGATTGCCATCATCCAACCCACAAAAGCAGTACCGCTGAAGTGATCGGCTAAAACAGTGACAAACAATCCAGCTAGACCTACAGAGATCGCCCCTGAAATAATCATTGGTTTTACAAGTTTAGACAGATTGTCACGCTTCCAACGAATCAGAGGACCGATACCCAACAAGAATGAGAACGGGATCATCAACCAGAAGAACAACATATCGAAGAATGGCGCACCAATAGAGACAGAGCCCAAACCGATTTGCTTATGAACTAACGGTAGCAATGTGCCCACTAACACTACAACTAAGGCAGCAATTAGTATGATGTTGTTACCCAATAACGCGTTTTCTCGTGATACGAGATCGAAGTTACCTCGAACACGAACAGCCGCGCCTTTCACAGCGAACAACAATAATGATCCGCCGATAACAAAGACTAAGAAGCCTAAAATGAACATGCCTCGCGCAGGGTCAGAGGCGAACGCATGAACCGATACAAGAATGCCTGAACGAACTAAGAACGTACCTAGAAGGCTTAATGAAAATGCTGATAGTGCGAGCAATACCGTCCACGCTTTAAACGTGCCGCGTTTTTCGGTTACTGCTAAAGAGTGCATTAGTGCTGTACCAGCAAGCCAAGGCATAAATGATGCGTTTTCTACTGGATCCCAGAACCACCAGCCACCCCAGCCAAGTTCGTAATACGCCCACCACGAGCCTAGTGCGATACCTAACGTAAGGAACAGCCAAGCTGCAATTGTCCAAGGTCGAGACCAACGCGCCCATGCCGTATCAAGACGACCACTCATCAATGAAGCGATAGCGAAAGAAAACGCAACTGAGAACCCTACATAACCCATGTACAACATTGGTGGGTGAATAATCAGTCCAGGATCTTGCAATAGTGGGTTTAAATCGCGCCCATCTACTGGGAAAAATGGCAAAGTACGAATGAACGGGTTCGAAGTAACGATAATGAACAGTAAGAATCCTACTGTTATTAAACCCATCACTGCCAGAACTCGCGCTACTGACTCTTGCGGCATACCACGACTGAACGTCGCTACTGCTACTGTCCAACCAGCTTGAATGAGAACCCAAAGTAATAATGAGCCTTCATGAGCACCCCATACTGCGGTAATACGGTAATACCAAGGCAGCTGTGTGTTCGAGTTGCTTGCTACATACTGTAGCGTGAAGTCATTGGTATAAAATGCATAACATAAAATAACAAATGAGACGGCTAGGAATAGGAACATGCCCCAAGACAAAGGTCTTGCGCTGTTCATCAGCATTGTGTTGTTTCGTGATGCACCATAAAGCGGTAACACACTGAGCAACACAGCTAGGCCTAGCGAAAGGATCATGGCGAAATGGCCAATCTCAGCTATCATTTAGCACTTCCTTCTTTTTGTTCTGTTGAATACTGCAATGGTTCGTGAGTCTTCTTCATTGCTTCTGCTATTTCTGCAGGCATGTATTCTTCATCGTGTTTTGCTAGCACTTCAAATGCTTCAATAGTCGTTGCATTTTTCAGTACACCTTGAGCCACAATTCCTTGGCCTTCGCGGAATAAGTCCGGAAGAATTCCGTCATAATAAATCGTTACTTTAGGGCCTACGTCAGCAAGGTCAAAACTCACACGCAGTGAATCCTGGTCTCGTTTAACTGATCCCACAACAACCATACCGCCAATACGCAAGCGTTGACCAACTTCTGGCTTGGTGCCATCCGGCTTTCCATTTACTATTTCAGTCGGCGTATAGAACAAGTCCATATTTTGATTCAGTGCATATACGATTAGACCAACCGTAGCACTAATTCCAAAAAAGATGGCTAATATAATCCCTAGCCTCTTTTTACGTCTTGGATTCATAGAGTGTTCTCCATATTTTTTGCTGCATCGATTCGTGTTTGACGATCGACTTTAGCCTGTACTTCATTTAGCAAACTTTTGCCGCGACGAATGCTCACGATGAGTAAAATAATCATCGATAGAAAGGTGATTCCAAATGCGCTCCACACATAAGAGGCATAGCCTCCCATAGCAAAGAAATCACTCAGAGATTCAAAATACATAGTTAATTACCTCACTGAGTTTTTTCAGCTGCAAGTTTGCGTACCCAAGGGCGATGACCTTCTTTACTGATGATCTCGTTTCTAAATCGAATCATCGTCACCGCGCCAAAGAAGAACGCAAAACCAAAAATATTTAATAGAAGTGGCCATAACATATCACTAGAGATGGATGGCTTAGCGAATTTGGTGATCGTTGCACCTTGGTGTAGCGTGTTCCACCACTCCACAGAGAAGTGAATTATCGGTAAGTTAATCACACCAACAATAGCCAGAATACCCGCCGCTTTTGCCGCTGTTTTTTGGTCATCAAATGCATGGTACAGCGCGATAACGCCAAGGTATAAGAACAAAAGGATCAATTCAGAAGTTAGGCGAGCATCCCATACCCACCAAGCACCCCACATAGGTTTGCCCCATACAGCACCTGTCAGCAACGCAATAAACGTGTAAACAGCACCAATTGGAGCCATGGCTAATGCTGCCATATCAGACAACCTAACTTGCCAAACTAGTCCAATAAATGCAGCAATGGCCATTGACATATATACACCCATCGACCAAATAGCCGAAGGAACGTGAATATAAATGATCCTAAAGCTATCACCTTGTTGATAATCCGAAGGTGCGAATGCTAAGCCCCATACAGAGCCTACCGATAAGCACAGCAGTGCTAGGATTGAAAACCAAGGTAGGAGCTTTCCTGCCAATTGGTAGGAAGTTTCTGGTTTGGCGTAGGGATGTAGCCATTTCCACATATTTTTTCTCACTCTTACTTCATATTGCTTACAGCAAATTTATCGCTGAAATTATTATAATTTTTTGAGATGACTCTATGAGTCATATTTTTCTAATTAGTTCACACTGACTCGTAATGCCGCGCTTATCGCAAAAGGGGTCATCGTCATCGCGCCGACAAACATCGCACCTAAAATCGCGAGTTGCCCGTTATACGCAACTCCTAAAGCCGCTGCATCAATAGCCGACGTAGCAAATATTAGGATTGGAATATAAAGAGGAAGAATCAACAAACTTAGTAAAACGCCTCCTTTTTGTAATCCAACCGTTAACGCAACGCCTATTGCACCGATAAAACTTAATGCTGGAGTACCGACGAGTAACGTTAGTACCACAGATAACCAAGTATCGAAATTTAGTGACAACAACACCGCTAGCAAAGGGCTAATCAAAATTAATGGTAATCCAGTCAATAGCCAATGCGCTATGACCTTGGACAAGACTACCAACTGCAACGGGATGGGCATCAGCATCATCTGCTCAAGTGAACCATCCTGAAAATCATCACGAAATAAACGTTCTAACGACAACAATGCAGATAGTAATGCTGCAACCCAAACAATACCTGCGGCGATACGCGCTAATAGGTTAGGCTCAGGACCAATACTCAGTGGAAACAACGTAATAACGATGATGAAGAACCAA
>Ga0213838_1000774_pt1 | contig 19601 bp, 14 predicted proteins | sample SWPATP13_FD_160577 | JGI IMG/M metagenome (GOLD analysis project Ga0213838, IMG submission 160577) | Coastal seawater microbial communities from Marineland, Florida, United States - SWPA TP1 #3 | ecosystem: Environmental > Aquatic > Marine > Coastal | place: USA: Florida | collected 2016-08-06 | reverse complement strand
TGACGCATATCAAATTCATATAATAGAAATGGGATTCATCACTCAATATATGTCATTATTTGTGTATCAAAATAAGACTACTGATATAAAAATCATTAAATTTTATATCTTACTTTTATTGGCTTCTCTGACCGAAAGTACTATTACCTTGGCTAGCGAGTGTAACGTCGTCAATCTAGTAGCCAGCCGATCAAAACCAATTCTGATCTTGTCTTATTGCATAATTTATTTCATTGGGTAATGGGGTTTCATTGCCAGGAAGGTATGAATGAACATGGATGGTTTCTCTGAAATAACAGAGATCTATAGCGGATACCAAAGCCGAATATATAAAGGTATTAGAAAAAGCGATCAAGCGATGGTTGCTTTAAAAGTGCCGTCTAGTGAATTCCCAGAGCCGCTTCAACTGTCTGCGCTCAAGCGCGAATTTCAAGTGCTCGAAGCACTAAAAGGGAATGGCATTCCAAGCTCGCTTGAATATATAGAACTAAAAAATTCGGCGGTTCTGGTACGAGAATGGGTGGAAGGGCTATCACTTAGAGACTACCAAAAAAGTCATATGGTTTCGGTTATGGAAGGGCTCGCGATTGCCGTCCAGATAGCGCAGCGCCTGAGCACCGTCCACCAACAAAATTATTGCCACCGAGATATTTCCCCAAGCAATATTATTTTAAACCCGAACAACGGTGAAATTTCATTACTCGACTTTGGGTCATCCCTTGAGTTTCCAGACAAAGCGAGAAGCGTCCTCAAGCCTAAGTTTATCGAAGGCTCTCGGCCGTATATGTCTCCGGAACAAACAGGAAGAACCAACCGTGGATTGGATTACAGAACCGACTTCTACTCACTCGGCGTACTCTTTTACGAGCTATTCACAGGCCAACTTCCTTTTGATACCAAAGATACCAATGAGCTCATCTATAGCCATATAGCACTGGAACCAATTCTGCCAGAACAGCTCATGCCAGCACTTCCAAGTGCTATATCAAGCATCATTATGAAGCTAATGAGCAAGTCGCCAGATGCCAGATACCGAAGTGCTGAAGGCGTCCTGTCAGATCTTCAAAAATGCATATTAGGTCATGAACAGAATGGCCATATTCCTGTGTTTGATATTGGCGCTGACGATATAAAAGACCGACTGTGTATCCCAGATTCCCTTTATGGAAGGGAAACTCAAATAAAGACACTCATAGACGCTTTTGACCAAACAAGTAATGGGGGTGGGCACTTCGTTTTTGTTGCGGGCCATTCAGGAATAGGCAAAACTTCTCTCATCCGCGAACTGTACAAGCCACTCACAGCAAAAGGGGGCTACATTGCGAGCGGCAAATATGACCAAGTTCTGCGCCATCAACCCTACTCTGCAATTTTGCAGGCTATTTCAGGGTTTGTTCGACAAATCATTTCTGAAAGCCATGAAAACATCGATTTTTGGAAAAGAAATATCCTAAAGAGTGTCGGGGCAAACGGGCAGGTTCTCATCGATGTTATACCTGAGCTAGAAACCTTGATAGGTAAGCAACCTAAAGTCGCCCCCCTGCTGACCGAATCCGCTTCAACTCGTTTTAACACGACTTTCTATAATTTTATCTATTCACTGGGGCACGCTGGTAAGCCTTTGGTTTTATTTATAGATGACCTACAGTGGATTGATCCGCCGAGTTTAACGCTGCTGGAAGCCATGGCACCCACGTTAAGCCAATCCACTTTAATGGTGGTCGCAGCTTACCGAGACAACGAGGTCACCGACAATCATCCATTAATGATCACTATGCCAACGTTGATGGAGACGTGTAAGAATCTTCTTTCTATAAAATTAGAAGAACTGCCACCAGCGGCCTCTTTAGCACTCTTAAAAGATACCCTTCAATTGCCTGAGCTTGAGTATCAAGAGTTCAACAAGCTCTTGCATGAAAAATCAGGCGGCAATCCTCAAGTCTATAAAACAATACTTGCAACCTTATATGCGCAGGAAGATTTATACTTTAACTACAGCTCTAAGCAATGGCATTGGAATAGGAATGCCGTCCATCTAATACCACGAGCAGAAACTTCAGTCGCTATGCTGCAAGCAAACATGCTTAAGCTTCCTGAACATACACTCGATCTTTTAAAATATGCAGGCTGCATTGGTAATACCTTTAGTCTTAACTTACTCGCAGGGTTATCGGAAAGGAATAGAGCTCAAGTCGCTCAACTTCTTCTTCCTGTTGTTTCACAAGGTTACATTCAACCTCTAGATGATAATTTTGAATTACTCATCGTGGATGACACTGAGCAGCTGCCTGATATCGCTTTTCAGTTCGTGCATGACCGAGTTCAACAGGCCGCGTACAGCCTACTTTCTGAAAATGACTTTAAGCGGCTGCATTGGAAGATAGGCCAACACAAACTTTCTGAGCAACCGCTCATAACAAGCGACAGCGAATTATTCGACATCGTCGAGCATTTGAACCAAGGCAGAGAGAATGCTAACCACTCTGACAATAAACTACTTGCTCAACTCAACCTGAAAGCCAGTAAGAAAGCCAAATTGTCTGCGGCATACAGCGTTGCCTATTCCTGTCTAGTATGCGCTAAAGAAGCCCTGCTTCGCATCGACGAAAATATGAATTCGGAGCTCTTTATTGCGGTCGATTTGGAGTTAGCACAAGCTTACTATCTGATTGCTAAGTTCGATGAGGCAGAAGCCCTCTATCACGAGCTAAGGCAACGACTCACCGCCGATACCGACAAACTGACCTTGTTTAACCTTCAGGCGAAACAATATCACCATCAAGGGAAGTATCAGCAGTCGGTAGAGTGTGAGTATGAGGCTCTTCGTCTGCTCGGCATTCACTTACCTAATGATGATGAATCACTTTTAGCATTATTTGCGCAAGAGAAGACCAAGATAGAAACATTACTCGCAGATACAGATGTCGAGAACTTGTTCTATCAAAATGATATCGAAGACATCAATTTTAGCCTGACTCACGAACTGCTTTTCGATGCTTTCACTGATGGCTACTTGCTTGGCCGCGGGCCATTACTCGCAGCGGTTGCTGCGATTAGCGCTAGAATTTCAATAGAACAGGGACACTGTTCTATTGCCTCGGCTGGCTACATTAATTACGCGACGGTTTTATGCTCAAGCGGCGAATACCAAATGGGCCACACTCTCGGCCAACTTGCGATTCGTTTGGCTGATAAATATCAAAACCCAGCGTTTAAGAATTACACCTATCACGTCTTTTCATTAGGGATCAATCACTGGCTTGAACCTCTAAAGAGTAGTCATTACTACTGGCATGAAGCATCAAAGCTGTCTTTGGAATCTGGTTCTCCCTATGCCGGTTGGGTATTTCTGCAATTACCTCATGTTCTCTTGTCGTCTCAGGTTCAGTTAGACCAAGTCGAAGAACAATCACAAGCAAGCTTAGAGTATCTTTCATCTAATCACTTGTCTGATATCGTGCAGCTACTCAAGTTCATTGTCATGCAGCCTCTTAAGCATTTGAAAGGCGAAACCGATCACTTCTCCTCTTTGGACGACGATTGTTTTTCGACTTCTACTTTACTTTCAGACTACCAAGAAGCCCCATTCTTTCTTGGTCATATTGCCTATTCAGAGCTCAGAGCTTCATTGCTCTCTAGGAATATTCTTCCGATTGAAACGCTAAGAGAATGGCTTCCAATTATTGAAAATACTGTCCAAGCTCAAATCATCCAAGTAGACAGCTGCCTATACACAGGGCTACATTTAGCCGCTGCCTGCTCGGCACTTAATGAGTCGGAAAGAGCACCATACATTGAGTGGCTTCAGGAGTTGATCAATAAATTCGACACTTGGTCAGCGCTGTGTTCAAACAACTTTGAACACAAGCGATTAATGCTAAAAGCGGAACATCTAAGGCTTCAGAATGATGTATTAGGCGCTTTCGAATGCTATGAGCAAGCGAGAGAAGCCGCGCTTTCCGCTCACTTCTTAATGGATGCCGCATTGGCCGACGAACTCGCAGGAATGTTCTGGAAAGAGCAAGGCAAGTCTTATCATGCTCAAGTCTACTTAAAGCGTTCCCTCGATGGATACGAGCAATGGGGGGCAAAAGGCAAAGTAGAATGGTTGAAACACCAATACCCTGAGCTCGAAATGCCGCATGCATTGGATTCTAAATCCATGCGCACAACAATCGAGTCGACCCTTGGAGCTGAAGACTTCTCTTCTATCCTTGATATGGGCTCCGTGGTGAAAGCTTCGCAAGCCGTATCTCAACATATGAACATGGAAAAGTTGACGGCAGTGTTGCTCAATTTAGCCGTCGAAAATGCCGGGGCAACACGAGGGTTACTACTGCAAGAGATCGACCATGTTTTCCACATTACTCAAGAAATTGATCCGAACTCGACTTCAAGTGAGGGGCTAGAAGATCTCCCTGTTCCTTATACCAGCACCGACGACTTATCTCATGCTGTAGTGCGCTACGTAATCAACACTGAACAGCCATTGGTTTATGTGACAGATGATGGTCACAACCAATTTGAGCACTGTACGTATCTCGCCAATCACGCCAACATTTCTGTTCTTTGCGTGCCGATAGTCCGTCAATCAAAAGTCTTCGGGGTTCTTTATCTAGAAAACTCTCATCTTGCTGATGCGTTCCAGTCTGATCGGGTTCAAACTCTCAATATCATTGCCGCTCAAGCCGCGATATCGCTTGAAAATGCGCGCATGTTTAGAGATCTAGAGCTGATGAACAACAACTTGGAAGAACTCGTTAAACAGCGAACCAAAAAGCTCTACGAAACCAACGAAAAACTCACGGATAAAAATGAAGAGCTCTACATTTTGTCCACTACAGACCAACTGACAGGGCTATATAACCGTCGTTACATTGAAGAACAAATTCAACGCGCCCTCGATACAGTGCAGAGCCAACAGCCTTATTCCCTACTCATGCTAGACATTGATCACTTTAAATCGATCAATGATTCATTTGGCCATGATGTCGGGGATAACGTTCTCGTTAATATCGCCTCTTCCATCAAAAAGGCCATTGGCTACACGAGTACGCCTGGTCGATGGGGAGGAGAAGAGTTTATCGTACTTTGTCAGAGCGAGATGGACGAAGCCGTTACAACCGCCAACAACATTGTCAGCAAAATCGCGATACAAGATAACTCACCCGCAAACACGATCACCGTCAGTATTGGAGTCACGCCTCTTTTAAACGGTGACTCCACCGACACGGTACTCAAACGCGTCGACCAAGCTTTGTATCACGCGAAGCATAATGGTCGAAACCAAGTCGTCACCAAAACACAGTAGAAACTAAGGACAGTAATGCAGGGCACGCACCACAAAAACAATAATAGAACGACGAAGAAAGCACTTCTGATTGTCACAAGCCATACCACACTTGACGGGACCAACCAGAAAACGGGGTTCTGGTTTAACGAACTCGCCACACCATTTTGGGGGTTTTATGATGCAGGCTATGAAGTCACTATCGCCTCCATTCAAGGTGGGCTCGCCCAGCCCGATCCGTTAAGTGATCAGGGTGAGTTTATAACACCTTCGGTGTCTCGATTTAAGGCGTCTAAGTTTGCGATGAATCAACTAGACCGCACCCCGGCTGTTGAAGAAATACGTACACTTGAGTACGACACCTTGTTCCTGTGTGGTGGACACGGCACGCTTTGGGACTTTAAACAGAGTAAAGCGTTGGCTCGAATTGTGAGCGAATTTTATGCCGATCAAAAGCTGATTGGCTCGGTATGTCATGGCCCAACAGGACTACTATCAGCCCAGAAGCCTGATGGGTCCCCCTTAGCGGCAGATTTAAAGCTCACGGCATTTTCGGACGCCGAAGAAAAGCTAACGCCACACCAATACATCAAAGCGCTCCCTTATCACCTCGAAGATGCTTTGGTTAGCGCAGGGGCTAACTACCAATGCGAACAACCAAACGCGCAATTTATCGTCACAGAAACAGGATTAATAACCGGTCAAAACCCAGCGTCTGTCGATTTGGTGACAAAAACGATCTTAGACAAGCTTGATAAAAAGAAAGTCTGGATCGATACAGATATCTCGATTGGAACCGCATCACAAACAGGCGAGCCATGTGATGTAGACGACGCCTATGCGTTAGTTAGTTTGTTCAACTCGAGCAATGTGAAAGTGGAAGGCGTGAGCGCAACCTTTGGTAATACAGACGTAGAAACCGCTTATAAGCTTGCGAAAATCGTGTCTCACCGCTTCGGCCCTGTCGCTCTGCCGGTTGTAAAAGGTGCATCCAGTGCACTAGATATTACCAATATCGTAGAAAATGCGGCAGTAAAAGCCCTGGCGGACAAGTTAAGAAAGCAGTCTATGACGATCGTCGCCTTAGGTCCTGCCACCAATGTTGCGTCACTCATTTTATTGTATCCAGAGCTTGTACCCAGAATCGACCAAGTCATTTTAGTTGCAGGTCGCAGCAGCGAAAAACAACATTTCATCGTTGGGCCAAAACAAAATACCCCTTTTCGTGACCTCAACTTTGATTTAGATCCAGATGCATTTAAGGTGCTACTGGAAAGTAGTGTGCCCGTCGCTTTAACACCTTTCGAGCTTGCGAATCAAGTTTGGCTGACCAGTAAAGACATGACGACTTTGGCTGACAATCACGATGCAGGCGCTTATCTAAAACAGCATTCTCAACCTTGGTTGAATATGTGGGAAGAGAAATTTGGCACGCAAGGTTTTAACCCATTCGATACCTTAGCAGCCGGTTTCGCTACCAACCCGAATCATTTTCAATGGGAAGAGTTGCCAGTAGAAATACGTATCGCTCCCGATGACACCAAAGCGGGGCAATTCAACCTTGGTAACAGCTATAAGCCTTACTTGGTCGCTTCGCCAGACTGCACAAGCTCTAGCTCTGTCCTCTACTGCACAGGGGTTTGTGAAGACTTTGCGCAGAATATGATCTCGAATATCGTCACGCCAAACGATCCTTCGAAGTTCATCTATGCCGTCTCTCACCTCAATATCATCGTTGATGATGTTGATAAAGCGACGTCCTTTTACCAAAGAACTCTTGGCTTCGAGCAAGCCTTTGATGCAGATGGTGAAATCATGGATTACCCGCGATTAACCTTGGCCTCATTCGCCAAAGATGCAGGGTTTGAAGATGGAAAAGTCGACGTCGACATTCGCTTCTTACACCACCCAAATGCAGGACTTTATCTTGAGCTCATGCGCTATTACGAGCCCGTTGGCGAGCAACAAGTCTCCATCAAAAATACCAATGATATGGGCGGCGTGCGACACACCGCATTAGAAGTCAACAATATCATGGAAGCCTTTAACTACCTTAAAGACCAACCGGGAGTACAAATCGTGCGCTACCCACAGGAAGGAGCGCAAGACGATGTCGCTGGCCCTCCAATGGTGCTTTCTCCGTTCCCAATGTCTTTCTTCTATTGGAGAGATCAATATGGCGTTCAATGGGAAATGGAATGCGGCAGGAAAAAAGGCTACCTAAGAGGTATCTAAGCCTTTTCCTCTTTCAGAGCGAAGGTTGTAGGTACGCACCTATAGCCTTCATCATCGACTATCCACGGGCCAATCCTATCTATGCTTTTCAAAAAACAGTATCTCGCATTTTTCTTTACTCTCCCTATCGCACTAATGCCTTTAAAGTCAGCAGCTTCTGAGGTTACTCCTGAAGTTTATAGCATCCAACTATTCTTTGGGTTATCGATACCTGACGGGGAAAAAATAACACTTCAGCAATGGGATGACTTCGTTGCCAATAATATCGCTAAGCGGTTTGATGGATTCAACATTGTCGACTCAGAAGGGTATTGGAAAGGAAAACCTGAGCGTTCTAAAATTGTAACCATCATCGCCAAGTCCGAGGAAGTCAGTAAGGCCGAATCTATCGCTCACGACTACGCCACGATGTACCATCAAGACTCTGTCATGTTGGTTAAAAAACCAATCAATAAGTGGGAGTTTGTTCCTAGCGACTGATCACTGAGTTTTTAGGCTTCCTCTGTTTCTTCTTCCTACATTGATAAAAACTAAGATCCCAAATCTCTCCCCACTTTGTTGTGGGGAAAGTAAATAAAAAGTGTAGACTCAGGTGTTGTCCCTACGTTTCATTAAAGGCTTTTCATGCATAACATCAACAATCAAAGTTTGCTCTCTTTTTTGGCTCAAGATTCCAACAATGGAATCGCAGTTTTCAACCCAGCCAACGGCAATTTAATTGGTTATGCACCAGTGGCAAGCCAACCACAAATCACCACCTCCATTGAGAAAGCACATCATGCTCAAAAAGAGTGGGCAGCACTGCCTGCAAAATCTCGAGCTGCGATCTTGCACCGCTGGTATGAACTGCTCATTGAAAACCAAGACGATTTAGCGCGACTGATGACCTTAGAGCAAGGGAAACCATTGGCTGAAGCGAAAGGTGAAGTTTTATACGGCGCAAGCTTCATTGAATGGTTTGCGGAAGAAGCTAAGCGCGTTTATGGTGAAACTATCCCAGCGCCATCTTCAGACAAGCGAATAGTGACCATCAAGCAGCCGGTGGGCGTCGCATGTGCTATTACCCCTTGGAACTTTCCAATTGCAATGATCACACGTAAAGCAGCGCCCGCTTTAGCCGCAGGGTGTAGCTTTATTGTGAAGCCTTCTGAATTGACGCCACTATCCGCATTCGCGGTGGCAGAGCTCGCTTATCAAGCTGGCGTACCCACAGACATTTTGAAAGTGGTTGTTGGGAGCGACCCCATTGAAGTCGGCCAAATATTCACCTCACATCCACTTATCAGAAAATTATCATTTACAGGCTCCACAGGAGTGGGTCGGTTACTCATGAGCCAAAGTGCCCATGACATAAAAAGAACATCCATGGAGCTTGGTGGTAACGCACCCTTTATTGTTTTCGACGACGCCGATATTGATGCGGCAGTGCAAGGCGCCATCGCATCCAAATTCAGAAATGCAGGACAAACGTGTGTCTGCGCGAATCGCTTCTACGTACATAGCCGCGTATACGATGAATTTGTCGATAAGTTTGATATAGCCGTTCAAGCGCTTACAGTGGGTAATGGCTTAGAGGAAGGCGTGAACATTGGGCCAATCATCAGCGAAACAGCAAAACACAACATCTTAGAATTGGTTGAACGTGCTATAGAGCAAGGGGCTGTTCCTACGGCTCCAATCCAAGCATTGGAAGGGCAGTTTATTCAACCAATCATACTCAAACACGCCACCCATAAAATGAACATTGCGCATCAGGAGATTTTTGGCCCTGTCGCTCCCATTATTCGCTTTGAAAACGACGAAGAGCTTATCAAAATGGCAAATGACACCATTTACGGGCTAGCCTCTTACTTCTATAGCCAGAACATTCACCGTGTCTGGAAAATCGCTGAAGCGCTTGAATATGGCATGGTTGGCATCAACGAAGGCATTATCTCAACGGAAGCCGCACCATTCGGCGGTGTGAAACAATCAGGTATCGGCCGCGAAGGCGCAAAACAAGGGATAGATGAATATCTAGATATAAAATACCTATGTTTTGGTGGCCACTAATGTCGAGAAACCGATCAAACTGATTAATCCGTTAGGCGTAATAATGACTCACTTTTCTCCAAATCAATGGCATGACATCGACCAAGGGCTCATCTACTGGTCACCAAACTTCATCGAGGAGCCCGACGCCACTAGGTTGTTTGCAGAACTGCTTAAAAGTATCGAATGGCAAAGTGACGACATTACCTTATTTGGGAAAACGATGCCGATACCTCGGCTTCAGGCTTGGTATGGAGAAAAAGCGTATCAATATTCCAACTTAGTCATGAAGCCGAAACCTTGGCTACCCACACTGTTCTCACTCAAAGAACAATGTGAACAAATCGCTGATGCCCAGTTTAATTCTGTCTTAGCCAACCTGTACCGAAATGGGGATGACTCAAATGGTTGGCACAGCGACAATGAACCAGAGCTTGGCTCAATGCCGATTATTGCCTCCCTAAGCTTTGGAGAGTCTCGTAAGTTTCATTTAAAGCATCGAGTCTCGAAAGAAAAGTTTACCTTTGATCTCACATCTGGGAGCCTGCTGATCATGGCTGGCGAGTTACAACAGTCTTGGCTTCACACTGTGCCAAAAACAAAGCGTCCGAAATCACCTCGAATCAACTTAACTTATCGCACCATTATTGACTAACGTTTTGTAAAACTCGGCAAACATGCTCCTATCCTTATTATTCAGTTGAAGCTTGTCTAAGCTTTCCCCGCCCCCCTATAGACATAGAAAAGGAGCGACTACGCTCCTTTGTTGAATGCTCTTACCAAATGTCTTCGAGAAGTTGATCTCTCAGTGTATCCGCTTCAGCAATTTGCTCTGTAGACATATAACGTTTCACATCTTCAATTTCTTTTGCCGCATCAGGATCACCGTACTCTTCTGCGACCTCAAACCAAGCCAACGCCTTAGTGAAATCACTCCAGGTTCCATGACCATTTCTAAAAGAGTAACCCACCATGTATTGACCATAAGAGTCGCCTCGGTTGGCTGCTTCAGTAAAGTACGGAAGCGACTTTTTGTAATCTGTCTTTTTGAGTCCACACGATTTTTTATACTTAGGGTAATAATAAATATCGCCCATTTTCGAGTAAGAGCGGGCATGTTCACCGGTTTCAATAGCTTTAGTAAACCACTTAATCGCCGTTGCACAATTCTTTTCAACTCCCTCGCCATTAAGGTAAGAGATTCCTGTATTGTACATACCGCTAGGATCACCCAGAACCGCCGTTTTTTCTAACCAGTACAGAGCCTTAGTAAAGTCCTGTTTCACACCTCGTCCGTCATTATAAGAAAAGCCCAATTGGTACATAGCATCAGAGTACCCAGCTTCCGCGGCCTCTCGGTAATACTTGTTCCCTTTCTTATAATCCACTTCTGTTCCTTCGCCATCAAAATACATCACACCTAGGCTGTACAAGATATAGGGATCTTTACTGGATTCTGCTTTGTGGTACCAAGCAAGGGCTTTCTCATAGTCATCTTCACTGTAATAGTGATCCGCCACTATCGTAAGCGCTTCAAGGCTCCCCGTTTCGGCCACCTTTTGATAGTACTGCAATCCACGATCTACGTTTTCTTGAAACATAGAGTCATGCATTAACAAACTTGCTGCTTCCATCAATACGGCATTATCGTGACTTGTTTCTGCTGATTTGATGATCGCCAACTCTTCCCCTTCAAATAGTTCCATACTCAAGTCGTAAGCAATAGAATTACTTGACAGTAATATCGCTGCAGAAGCCAACATACTACTACTAATTTTACGCATTCCTTTTCCACCTAACCGCATATATTTTAAAGTAAAAGTGACGATATCAATCTGAAAATCTATTAACCTAATACACAATAATAAAAGAGAGATCTTGTGATGGCTTTGAAGTCAATTTCAAAGTAAGAAGCAGCCCCAGATCACAGACTCACGGCTCTATTATTCTCAGCAATGATGATTCGAACATTTCTTACACCGTTAACAAGAAGCTCATCGTGATTTTTTGTTTCGATATTCACATTCACAGAGTTGTATCGAGCAATTAATGAAGTGCTTTCGAAGTGAATCAGCATGCTTTAGCTGAACATAGGGGTTGGGTATAAATAAAACGTTAAAGGCGGGGGATTACTTGATGTTCGGAGAAGTTGACAAGGCTCCCAAGGAAGCCTTTATGCTGCAATGGGTTAGCTTAGAAAGATAGCCGTATGTGATTTGGCTATATAACCGATCATCACAAAAATAACGCATGTCACCGAAGCAAAAACGGAGCGAACTTTAGGTGACAATTCGGGCTGGAATGCCAACATAGCAAAAACAACATAAGCGATAAGCAAGAGTAACTTTTCCGTTAGCCACGCTTCTGAGAACGGATACTGACTCACCATGAAACACAAAACAAAGGCGGAGGCTAGCATAGCCAGTGTTATCAGCTTGTGAAGCATAAAAGCCAATTTGCTTGCGAGTAAACTAGAACCTTTGTATCCCCACCATGTTCTTAATAAGAAGCTAACAAAGCTCAACAAAATCAGCCCCAAATGAGCTTTCAAAAACAATCCGTACATAGTTATCCTTAACTTTTTGTAATAAATTCTGTGCAGTTACGCTAACGAATACCCAAACAAGAAGACATGATGTAAATCAATTGTTACTAAAAATTAGTATCAATACTCTAAATTAATTCAATAATAATGGCTCTCGTCACTCACCTTTAATCACACGCTCTTCGACAACCCGCTTTTGTCTTCACGATTAACAACGTGATTAGTTGAATGGAACACACTCTGGTTAAATCCATCTCGCAGAAAAGCTTGTTCTTTCCATTGTTTTATTCAAGGTGTGTAAATGTTTGCAATTGACGATCTAGTGATTGCCACTAAAGGTGTAGATATGGGTCAAATGGTTGTTACTGGAATCAGTGCCGGTGGTTCGTACGTGCATGTGAAAGCGGGTGACATAACATTGACTTACCCAGCAAAAGACTTAAACAAAGCTTAAGTCTTTCTCAAATAAAAAGCCCAATGGCGTGCCATTGGGCTTTTTTGTATTCAAAACTAGGAGGCCTAAGCCTCCTAGTTTTCAGTCATTTGGTAATTACACCAAACGACTATTGAGTGGACGAATTTTTATAATGTTAATTCTCTGCTTCTTCTTCAGCTGAATATGACACAGTTCCAAGATCAAGCCGAATGCCATCGCAAAATAGATGTACCCCTTGTTCACATGAATCGCAAAACCTTCTGCCATTAATAGCCCACCGAGTAGCACTAAAAACAGCAACGCCAAAGTTTTGAACCCAGGGTATTGTGTAACCAAGTTATTGATCTTTTCAGCGGTCAGAACCATTACGATCGCAGAAGCAATGATCGCCGCCACCATAACCGGGATCTCATTGGTTAAACCTACCGCCGTGATCACAGAGTCCATAGAGAACACCGCATCAACCGCAACAATTTGCAGCAACACAACGGCCAACCCTGTTCTAGCATGAGTCGAGTGAGCATGCTCAGTATGCATTAGCCAAGCCCAAAGCTCTTTTAAGCTTTTCAATAGCAAGAAAGCACCACCAGCGATCATGATCAAGTCTCGGCCGGTAAACGACCAGTTCGCAAAACTCAGTAATGGCTGCGTTAAGGACATTAACCACGAAATAGAAAATACCAGTGCGATTCGCGCCACAACGGCAAGTCCAATGCCTAAATTACGGGCAAGCTTACGTTGATGTGGGGGTAATCGTTCACACAGTACAGAAATAAACACCACGTTATCAACACCAAGTATGACCTCGAGCGCAAACAGTGTGGCAAATATTGCCCAAATTTCTGGTTGTAGGAATAGTTCAATCATAGAGTCACCTCCAAGAAAAGGAAGTGCGGGAGTTGTTTCAGCCGACTAAAGGGGTCGTCCATTCAATTTAATACCTCTGTTACTTAGGAAGCGCAAGTAAATCACCAAAGCAGGATTTCAGCAATCTCCCAATTGTCAGCGTTGTGTAAAGCTTTTATGCCTCAAGGGAGAGTGATATTAGTGGAATTTCCTTCAAAACAACATGCGAAAGCTTTTCACAACGATCCTGATTACCAACCATTGAAACAGTTACGATCGACAATATTGGACGCAGACATGGCGATTTTTGATGCCATTAACACGGGACAATCGTTATAAGGCTCTTAAGTCAAAGGCTCTACGTTAAAAAGTTCCGTTTGAGAGTGGCCAAAAGGTTCATCAAACGGCGCTTTTACTTTGTATTCTACAGGCTAAGCCACAATACCTTGTTCACGAATACGTTTAACATTCAGGTTCATCAAATGGCGCAGACCATTTATTGTAATCGAAGTAATACTTTGCCTAAATGTTGTCGCTTTTATTCAATACCCTCGCTCCGCCTTTATCTATCATCACCCCATCAACACGACAGTGGGCTTTTCCCAAATTCGCATCGTTATTAGGTCATTGAAGCAATGTTAGAAATCAAAAAACTAGAGACGACGAGTACTCTTAGCGCACTAAAAGCCGAATATTTTTCGCACACCACCGCTCCATTAGACGGCATGTGGCACTTTGGATTTGCCCCAATGGCTCAACATTTTGGTTTTTATGAACACGACCAATTAGTAGGGTTTTGCTGCATAAATAGCGAGGGTTATCTGCTGCAGTATTACCTGTCACCACACGCGACGACGTCAGCAGACGACCTGTTTGCATTGATAGCGCAAGATAACAGTAATGTGATTGGCGCGATCAGTGGCGCTTTTGTAAGCACATGCGACCTCAAATTTTTATCGATGTGCTTAGACAACAACACATCCGTTAAGGTTAACGCCTTGATGTATTGCGGCATTCACGAAGCGCCTTCGAAAGCCGCAAACCTCTCACTGGTAGAGGCATCCGAAGATCAACTCGATATCTTTGTTGATTTTGCCGCTCATGCAATTGGGGCGCCTAAAGAGTGGCTAACGAGCTACTTTGGTCACTTAATCGCCAGGCAGGAATTGTTTGGATATTGGGAAGAAGGTCAGCTCGTCGCAAGTGGCGAATGCAGAAAGTTTGATGAACACCAAACCGAGTACGCCGACCTAGGCATAATTGTGTCGCCAGATTACCGCGGGCAAGGAGTTGCAACAGAGGTATTGCGAGCACTTACCCTGCGAGCAACGTCTCAAGGCTTAACTCCAATGTGCTCAACAGAGAAAACCAACATTGCAGCCCAAAAAGCGATCGCCAAAGCTGGTTTGCTCACTGACCACCGCTTACTTCAAGTAGAGTTTAAGTAACTGCACGTGCCTTAACGCCCTTCTAGCGTATTCTTTTGGTAATATGCATAAGGTCAGAGAGTCGGAGAACACCATGCTCCATTGGATTATTCCATCATCCAGCAAGCTGAACCACTTAATTGAGTGTTTTTGGTTTATTGAGAAAGCGTCAGAATCGGGGGAAAGCTTCCCAAAGCTAAACCCAGATCCTTGTGCACACTTAATTTTGGCGCCAGGCTCTGAACCTTATACTTACGAATGTGATACGCATTCTGAATCTGGGCTAGGCAGTCATTTTTTATTAGCGCACCAAAAAACCTTTGAACTAGACCATTCAAAGCCTTTCACTCATTTAGGGGTAAAGTTCAAAGTTGGTATGCCTTATACCTTACCAATCATTGAAAGTAATGAAGTGCCATTAGACCGAGCTATTCAATTAAATATCAGTGGGTTATTGAACTTCTCAGACTCGAAACTGAACGACTTATTGGCATTAGCAAGGCACCGCCCTGAACAGTGTGTGGCGCAACTGGAAACCCTGTTATCTCCTTGGCTAGAACAGTCGAAAGGTGATCAGCATAGCCAATTAACCAGTAGAGTTACCGAAGAGTTACAACGCACACCCATTTCAGAACTGGCCGATAAACTTCACTGCTCCCAACGTACCATTGAACGAAGTTTTCGCCGTGTTACTGGGCTAACGTTAAAACAGTATCAATCCATGACCAAACTTGAATTGATGCTGGAATTTCTTCATCAAAAACAGCCCGAGCAAATCGATTGGGTGGATATTGCGTTCGAATTTGGCTTCAGCGACCAACCGCATTTGATTCGTTATTTAAAACAGCACATCGGTACCACTCCGACTCAATATGTTTCTGAGCGGGGCTTTACTATCGATATCTACGGTAGCGTAAGCTCATCGTACGCTTTAATGAGTGAACTCAACATGATTAGAAAAATTCAAGATTCAGAGCTCGATACTATTGTATCTCTTTGGTATCACGCGTCCGTGCAAGCCCACAGCTTTATCGATAAAGCATTCTGGCGAAACCAGATGACGCCCATGAAAGAAGTCTTCCTACCAAACAGTGAAACTTACGTTTTGGAAGAAAAGGGCAATATCCTAGGTTTTATCTCTTACTATCAAGGTGTTATTCCAGCTTTATTTGTGTCTCCTACCGTGCAGTCTCAAGGTATCGGAAGCCAGTTATTAAATTTTTTAAAACTCCAACATCAGCAGCTCAAGCTTGCCGTTTATGCCCAAAACCATGGAGCGCGGCGCTTTTATCTGGCTCAAGGCTTTAAGGAAAATGGTCGTAAACCGTGCGAGCACACTGGTCATGAAGAAGTATTGATGGAATGGTGTCATATCTAGCCCAACCATTCCGGTTAATGCTTTCTTAATCAGCCTCTACACCAACAGGCATCGTTTCTATCCTTTTAGATCACGCCACTATTATCACGCAAAAAAAGAGCCACTATCCGTGGCTCTTTGAGTTCATTATTTCAGCTTTACAGTGTAAATGTGTTGGCTCTATTTTGAAGCTGGCAACATCACGCCTTTCGCGTATTCCACAATCTCGGTATCTGAGTTTGGTTTGTACATTCGTAAGATGCCCGTCCACCCCGCTTCTACATCAATGTTGTTGATCGCCGTATCACCACAGTTAAAGTTCACGGTATAAGACCCATCTTTATTCGTTTCAAGCTCCCCATCTCTGCTCGACAGAGCAAAGTTGTCCGTATGTACGTAAGCATCTGAACCATACGTCGTGATTGAGAAGAATCCTTGGTCGCCAAGTGGCGGCGCTTCGAAGTTCATCGTTTGACACGTTCCTGAACGATCTTCAGCCAATAACACTTTGTAATAGGCATGCTCGCTCGGCAATCCTCCAAAACCCATAGAGGTTAGCCCTCGAGCGTGAAATAACTCAACGTCACGTGGCTTCAAGTTCTGTTCCGGTTGAAGAGTTTTCCCCTCTGGAGCCCCCATTGCCTTAGTGAAATCAAGCTTCAGTACGTCTGCTTCTAATGCTAGCCTTACTATCTCGCGATCATGTTGGTCGAACCCTTTAGGTTGATACCAATCAGCAGAGTTCGCACTGCCTTTGATCATATCTTGTTTCGAGTTTCCGTCAGCAATGGCTTCTGAGGTGTTATCGGAAACTTGCGTGCGAGCAATAACCCAAACATGTTCACCTGAGCTCAGCATGTCTGGCGTAATGGTGACTTTATTCTTCCCTTTTTCTGCATACAAAACAGCAACAGTTCGGTGGTTTTCGTCTATGACTTGCAAAGTTTGGTAACTCTCCAGCACAGGTAATTCGAACGTTACGCCACCTTTAGTGTCCCAAATCGATTTTGAATACAATGTATCACGATTTTGTCTGACGACCGTCTGTGTATCCATAGTCAGAAGAATACGGTCGTGAGTGAAATGGTTAATACCCGATTTTACTTGTTGCTCAAAAAAGTACTTATCTGATTCTGCAGCAATAAAGTTGTCTTTCGTTACCGCGAGGTCACCCCCATTTTCAATTTGAACCGCTGTAGGCTGTCCACGTTTTGGAAGATGATCACCCAAATCATGAGCCAAAGCGTTGCCAGACATAGATAACATAAGAAGAGTCGATGCAATGATTGTACGTTTCATAAGAATACCTTTATTCAGAAATTAAAAGCTTAAAACCAAAGAAAAGAGAATCGAACGTTCTTGTCTAAACTAAGCTGCCGAGGTCACTCTCGATCATTGCTTTCTCTTAATCTTTCAATGGATTCATCGTACTCATTCATTGAACTCACTTCTGATAACGCTTTAGCTCAGATTTGAGCATGAAACGATTTCACTACTTTTATTGGCAAAATACTCGGATTCTGTGTAAGTCGGGATCCTGCACGACAAAGGTCATCCCAAATACTAATTCCGTCGGCTCCTGTAAAAATTCGACACCTTTCGCTTGCCACTCTTTATACAGGCTGTCGAGTTCAATGCGGCTTTCAACCGCCAGCGATAATTCTGTCCCGCCTCCTAAAGTATCGGCTGCCGGTATGGCTTGATCTCGCTGTTTCAACTGCAAAGTAAAACAACTGGTCAAATTGAATGACACAAAAGTTGGGGAAAGCTCTAACGCTTTACTATCAAATAGTCTCGAATAAAATGCGCGACTGCGCTGGATGTCTTCCACGTACAACACGATTGAATCAAATGTCACCATAATTATTTCCTACCTAATGACTGAAGAGAGGAGAGAATAAAGGGAAACGGTGACAATCGGTGTCAGGAGTATTCTATCAACGCAGGAACAAAAGAAGTTGAGCCACTAGAGCTCAACTTAGAAGTGGCATAACATTAGCGGGTGACTTCTGCCAAAATCCACTGAGAGAACGCCTGATATTTAGAGCGTTTTTGCATGCCTTGCGGGCAAACCAAGTCGTAACCTTTGTTCGATTCGAATGTAGGAAAGGGGGTGACAAGTTCTCCGCTCTCTAACCAACGTTTATCAAACTCCATCCTCCCAAGGGCAACCCCCATCGATTGTAATGCCGCTGCAGAAGCATTTTCATGGGTAAAAATATCACTACGCGACGTGCAATCAATGTCTAGTTTCATCTCTTGTAGCCAGCGTTTCCAAGCTGAATCGCTACCACTATGAATAAAATTTACATTGGCTAAGTTAGTGCCTTGATCAAAGAGCTTATATCGCTTCGCATACTCCGGAGTACAAACCGGGGTGCGTCTGCCCTTAAACAGTCGCTCACTATAATGATCAGGGTAATGCCCTTCACTATAGAATATACCCACATCCAGAGGGTCATACTGGAACTCACTTTGATGCTGCTTAGTTAATAACTTAATACTTAAGTTAGGATACGAATCTCGAAAGCTTTTCAAACGAGGCATTAACCAAGCCGAAGCAAAATAGGGAGAAGTCCCGATGAGGATTTCACCGCTTAATTGCCCTTTTTGAATATCATTCAGTTCTGAAAAAATCAGCTCAAATGATGTGTTGAGCATCCCATGAACACGTTCCCCTTCCGGTGTGAGCTCTAACATTCTGGTTTTACGAATAAACAGGTTGAACTGCAATTGCGACTCGAGCTTTTTTATTCGCTGGCTCACCGCACCTTGCGTTAAAAACAACTCTTGCGCCGCCAAAGTAAAGCTCAAATGTTTTGCAGCCACACTGAACGTATGCAACAAAGATAACTGTTGCTGACGACTTATCACCCCACCCATACATTAGCCCCACTAATTTATAAAAAGAGTTTTCTCGTTTGTACCACATAGTCACCGCAATATAAATTAATCCATGTAATCCAAGTGCACAAAAAGGTGAAGCAATGACAAAACAAAATCTAAAAGTTGTGGTGATTGGTGGCGGCTCAAGTTATACACCTGAGCTGATCGAAGGGCTTATTACTCGCGCTCACGAACTGCCAATTTCTGACCTGTGGCTAGTCGACATTGAAGAAGGGATGGAAAAAGCACACATCATCGCGGAACTGACTAAACGCATGATCGCTAAAGCTGGCTGCGACATACAAGTCCACCTCACTACCGACCGACAGCAAGCCCTAAAAGGTGCTGACTTTGTTTGCTCTCAGTTTAGAGCAGGCCGTATGGAAGCGCGTCTTAGAGATGAGCGAATCGCCCTAAAATATAAAATGATTGGCCAAGAAACCAATGGATTAGGCGGTTTCTCAAATGCGTGCAGAACCATTCCAATCGCTCTTGAAATTGCCAAAGAAATGGAAGCGCTGTGTCCAAACGCTTGGCTACTGAACTTC
>Ga0213838_1000766_pt1 | contig 19741 bp, 13 predicted proteins | sample SWPATP13_FD_160577 | JGI IMG/M metagenome (GOLD analysis project Ga0213838, IMG submission 160577) | Coastal seawater microbial communities from Marineland, Florida, United States - SWPA TP1 #3 | ecosystem: Environmental > Aquatic > Marine > Coastal | place: USA: Florida | collected 2016-08-06 | reverse complement strand
AATGTAAGTTGTAGTTAGAATTGATAAACAAATCAATTTGAAAATTTGGTTTCTCATAATTTTAAAAATTACAATCACCCAGTTCCCAAGTGAAGTTAGTAAAAACAATAAGCGTGGAACTGTAGCTCATCGTTCAAGAGGTACTGGTATACCCTGTATGCAACAAACTAAGCCCACGCCATTGCGTGAGCATCAGTCTATTTACCTTGCATACTTAAAATTACCAGTTTTCTTGAACAAGTGTAAATAGCTAACGCTATATTCTATATTTTAAGCAAATATATGACTTTAGGATTTAGTTTTATTAAGATGTATAAAATCTAATCAAAAGATTAATTTTCAAAATTTCTAACAACACTTAAACCAAAAAATCAGACTCTAGGTATGATTGTTAAAAGAAAATTGTATAAAATAATTAATCAGCTATTAATATTGTTTGGAAGTTTGAATCGTTTTAAGCAAATATTAACAACGTTACGTTAATATTTTTTTTCAACAAAAACACGTTCAGCAATCCCTTATGCTAGCTAAATAGTACGGAAAAACCGTAATTTACTCAAGGTCAAACATTTTTTTGTTGAGAATTATTTTTTTAGTTTTAACCATCTCATTAATAGTAAAATGAGATTTCTCCTTGATAAAATTATAAATATCCTTTAACCAAGATTTCATGTACAAATTTTTATTGTATTCATTTTTTATTTTTTTTTCTTTTGAAATAAGAGCTCAGGAGTTACCTGAAATAACTCCTTCGTCACCAACTGCACATGAGCTTGGAAAATATGGAAATGTTCCTTTGGGCCTTTTTACTGGAACCCCTCAAATAAATATTCCTTTAGGGCTCTTAAATACCAAAAATTTATCAATTCCAATTTCTGTCGAATATCGGTCAAACGGCATTAAGGTGGATCAAATGGCATCACATGTTGGTCTAGGATGGAGTTTAAATGCAGGTGGCGTTATTACTAGATCACTTAGGGATGATCCAGATGAAGACGTCTCTAGGCTAATGGTTCCCAATACACCTCTTTATTCTCAAGATATGAATGATTTTTTGTCAGCAGCTGTTAGCAGCTCGAATTCGACCGACACATCTCCTGATCTTTTTTCATTTAATTTCAATGGATACTCGGGAACATTTATTTTTGATGAAAATTTAACACCAAGATTATTAAGTCCATCCCCTTTAAAAATTATTCTTTTGAATAATGGGTCTTCAGAATCGCATTTTAAAATAATTGACCCTAGTGGTATAGTGTATTTTTTTGGAGGGGGTAATGCTACTGAGGAAAGTTATAATCAAACTTATAATTGTGGATCTCACTCTCCTCCTTCTGACTTATCTGACACTGCTTGGTATTTAACAAAGATGATCCATCCTAATGGGGATGAAATAAATTTTTTATATGAATCTTATAATAATATTTATGATTCAGGAATTAACCAAACAATTACTAATTCAATTACAAACTGTTCTGGGGCTGGAGGAGCAGGAGTTAGCACAAATGAAAGCACATGTATTTCCAAAGTTTACACAAAAACAGCTAAGTTAATTGAAATCAATTCTGACGATGTTGGTAAAATAACATTTTCTTATTCAATAGGTATTAATGGAAATCAAAATAGAAAACTAGATTTGATTAGTTTTTATGACATTAACAATACCTATATTAAATCATTTAATTTTTTATATGAAGTTGTTGATTGCGACCTAACTTACGTAAATCCTAATCCCGCAGTTTTCACTGAAGCATCCGACAAGAAAAGACTTTTTTTAAAAAATGTAGTTGAGAATGGTAAAAATGGAGATTCAAACCCACCTTATATTTTTGATTATATTGATCCTGAGCAACTTCCTCCTCGATTGTCATTCGCTCAAGATTATTGGGGTTATTTTAATGGCCAAAATGCAAACACTCATATTGTTAATAATTTAGACAACACTACTTATTTCAATAATTCAAATATAATTTCTAATAGAAACCCTAATGGTAGTTATGGTGAAAAAGGAATGTTAAAAAAAATAACTTACCCTACTGGTGGATTTAATGAAATTACCTATGAACCACATACTAAGTATGGACTAAGTTTAATAAATGGACCTACTTTATATGAAAATATTGATTTGTTTACCGGTGAGTTTTTCGGCACACAATCAGAAAGTTTTATTTTAAACAATACTGTTAATCAAAATATTAATATTAATTCATATGTTAGATACGAAGAGTGTGATGAATTAGATGAAAACGTTTATCCATCACATTGGATTGATGCAACTATACAGGTTTTAGATATTACAGATCCTAATAATATTTTTCCATTAAACTTTTGGGTTAACTCATCTTACGCCTCAAATATTTATTCATGGGAAGTACCTGAATATGACCCAATTAATCCACCTTCAGTTGTTCCTTTTGTTAAATTAGTTCAAGGGCATAATTATGAATTTAAAATAACTGGGGCTAAACCATGTTTATATGCAACCATGTACTTCAGCCATATATCAAGTTCTCAGCTTGAATATTCTAATATTGAAGTTGGGGGAGTAAGAATTTCAAAAATCAATACTAATACCTATGATGGAAATACTGAAATTAAAAAATATTATTATGCTTCTTTAAACGATTTAACTAAATCTTCAGGAATTGGAGAGAAGCCTAGACCTCAATATTCATACAATTACAATTTGTTAACTTGTAATAATGGTTCTGGTCAAACAGATAATTACTCATTATCCTCTAGCACTTTAACTCAACTTTATTCCATGCAAGGTTACCATGTTGGTTACGAATATGTTATCGAGAGTCTTGGTGAAAATTTTGAAGGAGGCGGCACTGAATTCAATTATCACATTTCACTCCCTCCCTCTCCAATAATTATCAAAGGAGACGAAGTGATTCCAGGAACACCATATTCTAATATTTTTGGTATTGGAAGAGAAAAAGGTAGGAGAAAATTCAAAAAAGAGGGAAGTTCATACATATTTCTTAGTGAAACAGAAAATTATTATACACATGATAGTCAATTAGACAATATTATGAAAGTTTATGATGTTAGACAGAAATGCTTTACGCAAGGAACTCCTTGTGGTAATTATACCGACACTTATTATCCTAATAACTTTGATATAAATCAATCCAATCTTTATTCGCAATGGCATTACTTATCATCAACTATATTTAAACAATACGATCAAAATGGTTTAAATCCAATTATTTCAACATTCAATTATTTTTATGATAATCCTCAGCATTTACAACTAACAAGAACTGAGTCTGAAACAAGTAACGGAAAATTAACAGTCTCAAAAACCTATTATCCTGATGATGTTTTAAATAGCTCCTCATTAGGCAATGATGCTTTGACAACTAATGAGTTAAACGCAATAGAATTGTTGAAATCTCCAACAGTAGCTAATCCAAATGGTCAACATCGTATTATTGAACCTATTCAAACCGAAATAATTGTCAAAGATGTCAATGGAGATGTTTTATCAAAAAACACAAAAAGGACTAACTATAAAGATTGGGGTAATAATTTAGTGTTGCCTGAGTATGTTCAAACTTTAAAAGGGGAGTATTCTGTTTCAAATCAATTGGCAGATAGAATCAAATTCATAAGTTATTACAATAATGGAAATGTAAAAGAATTATCAAAATCTGAGGGTACTTTAATTGTTTATATTTGGGGCTATAATCAACAATATCCCGTAGCTAAAATAGAAAATGCAACTTATTCTGATTTAGAATCAGTATTAGGAACCAATTTTAATTTAGGTAGTGGAGGTCTAACTCCTACTCAAGAAACAAACTTAAGAACTAGCCCGTTATTATCTCAAGCAATGATATCCACATACACTTACGACCCTCTCATTGGTGTTACAAGCATAACCGACCCCCGAGGTAATACAATCTATTATCACTATGATGGCTTCAACCGTTTGGAGTACGTCAAGGATGAAGACGGTAATATACTGAGCAAGAACGAGTACAACTATAAAAACTAAGCGGACATGAAAAAGTTACTATATACCCTTACAGCTATTTTAGTGTCCAACTTGGTTATGGCACAGACCCAAACGGAGAACTATGTGAAGAGCACCACCTATCAGGCGGAGACCACAGATGGTGAACATAAAACAGGTACGTCCACGGACCTTTCAGATGATGATAAAATCGAAACAGTTACTTATTTTGATGGGTTGGGTAGGCCTAAGCAAAGTGTTTCCAAACAGACCGGTGGCAACAGGCAGGATATCATTACCCCTATTGTGTATGACGCGTTAGGAAGACAGTCCATGGAGTATTTACCTTATGCAGATCCTAACCAAACATCGGGAGCTAGTCTTGATTATAGAAACCCATTAACCTTACTGAATAACCTAGAAGATTATTATGTGAACAAGTACCCTGGAGACGGTATAGCCTCCTCAACCATAAACGCCTATTCCGAAAAGCACTTTGAGGACTCCCCGTTAAATCGGGTATTGGAACAGGGTGCACCAGGAAAGGATTGGCTTGTGGATCACGATAACGATACAGACCATACCATAAAGTTTGAATATGCAACCAATGTTCAAGGTGAGGTTGATCTTTTTAAGGTAATCTTCCCAACATTGAACACTGAGGAACCACAATTGTATTATGATGGAAAATATGAAGCAGGAGAGCTTTACAAGACCATTACCAAAGACGAGAACTGGCAACCTAACCAAACAACTACCAATGCGCACACAACAGAAGAGTTCAAGAACAAACAGGGACAGGTAATCTTAAAGCGAACTTACGATTCCAATGGAGTAGCTCATGATACACAATATGTCTACGATGATTACGGAAACCTTACCTATGTACTTTCACCAAAGGGAAGCGACCTTGTTTTTTTGGGTATACGTTATCAATCGAGTACAACTTCAGTTCATAACGAGTTTTTTATCCCAAGGAATAAGTACGGACGATATACTACTTATGGAACTGGTTCTGCAAATGTTATAATGGATGCACCAGCAGGTACCATTGAAGTTAGTTTCAACATTACTTTTAATGATCCTACGCAGCTTAGAAATGGGGCAATCTTCCAGTTGGCGAGTGGTATGCCAGACATGATAATTGGGACCATATTAAACGGCAGTTATACAATATCAGTACAGGATGGTTACCTTTATGTGGCTGGTAGTGGGACGGTCAGTAGTATTAACGAAACAATTGTTGCCGATCTTCCTCAGCTTTCAATAAACCAAGTAACTTTGGACGATCTGTGCTACCAATACCATTATGATAAAAGAAACCGTCTTGTGGAAAAGAAAATCCCCCAAAAGGGATGGGAATACATTGTTTATGATAAACTAGACAGACCCATACTAACCCAAGATGCCAATTTAAGGGCTACGGATGATTGGATTTTTACAAAATATGATGCTTTTGATAGACCTGTATACACTGGAACCTTCCATAGGGTCCCAAAAACACCTATATCTACAGGGCCAGAGAATCAAGAACGTATAAGCATCCAACAAACAGTTGATCAGGGAACAGTATATCATGAAACTCTTTTAACCTCGCCTATAGCCTTAGACGGAACAAATATCTATTACTCAAACAACGCTTATCCAAAAACTAATCTAACATTGTTTACGGTAAACTATTATGATAGTTATAATCCTGTTTTAAGTGCTGCTTTCCCAAACCCTACAACAGTATTTGGTCAAAGTGTGACCAATAAAACAAAAAACCTTTCTACAGGAAGCATGGTAAAAGTGTTGGGAACCAATGATTGGATAATGTCGGTAAGTTATTATGACAATAAAGCAAGACCAATATATGCAGGTTCTAAAAATAATTATCTCAACACTACAGATATTGTAAAAAGTGAACTTGATTTTGCGGGCAAGGTCTTAAAAACAGAGAGCACACATACAAAAGGCTCGAATAACCCAATTGTAGTGACTGATTATTTTACCTATGACCATGCAAGCAGACTGTTGACCCAAAACCAGCAGATAGGGTCAGGTGACCTGGAGCTTATCGTAAAGAACACCTATGACGAACTTGGTCAATTGAAAAAGAAAGGGGTCGGTGGACAGGAAGCATCTCCGTTACAGAACGTTGACTATACCTACAACATAAGAGGTTGGCTAAAAGCCATTAATGATAAAGAAAACTTGGGCAACGACCTGTTTGCCTTTGGAATCAATTACAATACTACAGAACTAGGGCAGACCAATGCTCCATTGTTTAACGGTAATATCAGCGAGACCATCTGGAGAACCACCAACGATGTGGCTACATCAACCACTAGGGGCTATGCCTACCAATATGATGCGCTCAACAGGATAGAGCTTGCCAATATGTCCATAGATACGGGAAATGGTTTTGGACTCGCCAATGGGTACCACGTGAACGGGCTCAACTATGACAAGAACGGAAATATTGTATCTTTACAGCGTACAGGAGCAACAGCAGTCTTTGATGATTTAACTTATAATTATAAGGGTAATCAACTTCTTAGAGTATCAGACGCTATTACCAACCAGCAAACAGAAGGTTTCATTGATGGAAACACCTCAGGAAACGACTACCAATACGACGACAACGGTAATATGGTAGAGGATAAAAATAAGAGTATTGCTAACATCAGCTATAACCATTTGAACCTACCAAGGACGGTCAGTTTTGGTGGCTCTGATGAAATAGAGTATATTTATGATGCAACTGGGGCAAAACTGGAAAAGATGGTGACCGACAACAGTACCGTAACTAAGACCTACTATGCGGGTAACTACATCTATGAGGAAGGTAGCTCGGGAGAGGAACTGAAGTTCTTCTCGCACCCTGAGGGCTATGTGGAGCCTGATGGACAGGGAAGCTATAATTACATATACCAGTACAAGGACCACCTGGGGAATATTAGGTTGAGTTTTTCCAATCCTAATGATAATTATGAATCCTTAATTGACAGTGGTTTTTATGAGGATTATGATGGCTGGGAGTATACATCAGGACCAGCAAATGGAAGTATAGAAATTGATGATGGTCAATTAAAGGTCAATGCAAAAAATGCATACAATGGAGTTAGGTTCTATTTGGACGAGGACACGAATATTGGTGATGAAATAGAGATTGTTTTGGATTTTAATATTGGGACAACAGATCAAGTTCGAATAATATTAAAAGAATTGGACTTAAATAATAATCTATTAAATTATTATACGCTGAGTAATGATTTACAAACAGGTAGTCACGTATTTAATCATACGGTACAATCTGGCTCAAAACTGGAGCTTAAAATAGATAAACATCCAAATAGTTCTGACGTTGGAATACTTAAATACTTTTATTTGGACAATGTGTTTTCTAAATCCGGTGAACTCGAAATCATTGAGGAAAATAACTATTATCCCTTTGGGCTTAAACATAAAGGGTATAATTACGTGGTGACTTCCACCAACATCGCTCTGAATTGGAAGTTCGGGGGAAAGGAGTACAACCAAGAGCTTGGGCTCGATTGGTATGATATATCGGCACGTAATTATGACCCAGCGATTGGAAGATGGATGAACCTTGACCCATTGGCGGAACAAATGCGTAGGCACTCGCCTTATAATTATGCGTTTGACAATCCTGTTTATTTCATTGATCCAGATGGGATGAAACCATTTGGATCAGGAGACAAACCATGGTGGAAAGATCGCCAATTTTTTGGTGAGGCAGTTCAAAAACTGGAGAATAAACTGAATGAAGTATTAGATGAAGTAGAAGAGTATGTGAGTACCTTTAATAGCCCTACTGGTGAAAGAGGCAAAAAAACTGATACTGATGGTTTTGCTGTTACTTCTAGTGACAGGAAAGGAGACCAAAGTCAATTGGATAGAGGACCAGCTGATATTACAGAAGTACCTAAAGAAACGTTAGATGCTGGTAAAGGTTATGCATCTTTGAAAACTAATCAAAATCAAAAAAATGGTGGAGATGGTAAAACAAATGCAACTCTGAAAGGAGATGGTTCTAAAGTTAAAAAAACTTTAGAAACAAGTAAAAAGTACAGCAGTAATATTAAAAGAATTGATAAATATGCTAAAGCTGCTGGTGAAGCGTCAATAAATATTGGAAATACTGACGAATATGTTACAGAAGTTCATGCCAGTGGTCCATCCGTTTATGGTCAAAATACGGACTATGTAAGTTGGGGAACTATTACATTTGATACTTATGGAGAAGCACAGTCAGATTCAACAAAAGTAATGGATAGTAGAACATCAAAAGGAGCAAATAGTTATGGTGTTGACTCTGTAACAATAAGAAAAAGAAGGAAAAAAGGATTTTAAATTATAATATGAAGAAAGTAACCTTATTATTAATTATAGTTATTATAACTTCTTGTAAACAAAAGATTGAAGAATTTTATGATAACGGGAATTTAAAAGCTGTTTATTATTTAAAAAAAAGTAAGAAAGATGGTATATATAAGGAGTTTTTTAATAATAACATTTTAAAAGAAACCCATATTTATTTCGATGGAAAAAAAGTTGATTCCTCAATCTTTTACCATTCACCACCTTTGAAGAACAGTGTTAAACGTATACAGTATTGGGGAGATAAAAGGTCTCTTCAGGTTAATTATGATATTAAGGGCAATAAAGTAAGTGAAGGCTATACCCTGAATAATAAAGGGAATATGAATATTGACACTTGGAGTTTTTATTCAAACAATAAAAAAGATAGTATTAGAGAGTATTTAGATATTGATAATCGCAGTTATCTTAATCAAATATGGTATTTAGATTCTAATGGAGATACATTAAAAACTAAGGGGAATTACTTCAAAATAACACATAAAGACACTATTGCTCTTGGTGAAATTATTAGATTTAGAGTAGAATTGTATCAACCATATTTTAGTTATAGTTCAGATGCAGAAGTAATTTTACCATTTTACGATGAGGATTTAAAAGATGATTTTTCAAATTTATATGAAATAGAAATAGATACGTTTCATAGTTTAAAAAATGATAAAATTCCTCACCCAGAAGTACCTGAACATGTAATGCAAAATCATGTAATAGAATTTGGATTGGATTATGAAGAGGCTGGTGAGAAAAGAATAAGGGGTGTTCTTGTAGAGTACAATCAAAGATATAAAAGTAACTTTATTAATAAAGATTCACTGGAAAGAGTAGAGAGAAGACTGTATTTTGATACTACTTTTTTTATTAAAAAATAAACGCTTAAATTATCCATTCCATATGACCCACCCAAATCATGATATGGGTAGTGTAGAAAACTAGTTGATGACAAAACTATTGATTGTAAATGATTAAAAATCAGTAATTCATATGTTTTAGAATTACTGATTTTTATCGTTCTTTGATATTATTGAATAAAAGAAAGTTTGTTAGAGCTCATAAAATAAGGGATCTTAAAACGGACGTGTAGTAAATTAGTGGATGGAAAAAATATCTTATCCAAATTGTGATGGAAATTCTATTAAAAATGGATTTCAAAATAATAAACAACGCTTATAGAGATAGGTGCGTAAATCAGTAATATTTTTAGATATTATTTTTCCAATTATCTTTGGTGGCCTTTCATTGTTTTATGCTTTTTTAGATATACCATCAAATAAAAAGATTTGAACACCCGTACAGTAATTAACCAAGAACACTACTCAATTTAAACATAGGTAAGTACATAGCAATTAAAATCACACCCACCAAGACACCTACAATAATGATAATAATGGGCTCCATGATGGTAGACAGTAGTTTTGACCGTTGTTGAACCCGTGAATTATATTGTTCGTTCAAACGTTGAAAGATAAATTCATTTTGATTGGTCTCTTCAGCAACTTTTACCAAAGCCACCATTTTATCATCAAAAAATTGGTGCTGTTTTAAGCTATCGCTCAAAGACCTACCTTTTAGAATACTTCGTTCGACATGTTCCAAGGCATCTTGTAGAGGGTAAAAATTGATCATCTGTTTAACAAGCTGGATGCTATTGATGACGGGTACTTTTGAAGCGGTCAATAAACTCACAGCTTGTGTGAATTGTGATAAATAGACTGCTTTTACAAATTCGCCAACAAAAGGTAATTTAAGGGTTATATTGTTTTTGGTTTTTTGATACCATCTTTTTTTGTTTAGAAAAGCTTTGGAGAGTAACCATACTAAAATCAATACAGCTAGCAACCATCCGTAACTTTTCATAAGCTCTGAACATGTGATAATAAACTTTGTAATCGCAGGTAATTCAACTTTCTGCTGTTCAAAGATGTCCTGGAACATAGGCACTACATAGCTTAACATAAAAGCAACAACCAAAACGGCTGTAGTTAAAATAATAACGGGATAAGTCAAGGCACTTATTAAGTTTCTTCGCTGCTCATTTTTTCTTGCATAAAAAGCACCCAATTGTTCAGAGACTTGTGCCAGGGTTCCTGTTTCTTCTCCGATTTTTAAGGAGTAATATTCGTACTCAGTAAACTCTTTATGCTTGTTTATAGCTTCAGAAAGGCTTGCACCTGATACTATTGATTTGGAAATGGTTTGTATTTTTTCTTTTTGAGGTTTTTTCTTTATCGCATTCTCTATGAGCTCTAGTCCATCCTTTAATGTAATACCAGCTCGTAAAAGCACACTCAATTCCGTATAAAAATCTTCTTTTATTTTATTTGAAAAAGGATTTCCAAAAAGCGTGATTTCCCTTTGAAGGAATGACGTTTTATCACGACCAATACTATTGTCTTTCTTTACAGTTTGTATGTTATCTAACTGAAACCCCATTAATCCATATATGCCGTTGCATCATTTTTTTTAAAGATAAACAATTCCCTGTTTAGAAATTCTTTAGACGTTATTAATTTAATGGCATCTGCTTTATAGGATGTTGATGGAATGCCATCAAAATAGAATTGTTTGCTATCTAGTTTAATTAAAAATGTATCTTGTTCTTTGATGATGGACTGTTCATTAAAGGTATAGGAAATTGAGTCCAGTTCATTGGAGAATAACAGTTCATTATCCAATTCATTAAAACGGATGTCTGAATACCGATTGAAGTCCAGCCATAGTGACGTTTCCAGTTTGTTTAACTCCAAACTCTTATTATAATTGTTCTGTATGGCTGACATTTGTTTTTGTACTAAATTCAACACGGAAAAAGCCAATCCAACTACAATACTTGTTAATATAAGCACCACAATCATTTCGCCCAAGGTAAAGGCCTTTATCTTTTTATTGTTTTCCATGTTCTTTAAAGCTTATGGTTCTCTTGTTTTCTTTATCAATAGCTTGATACTCTATAATAGGGCTTTCATTTTCCAAATACATTACAATAGTAATGTCCCATTTTTTAAATGTTTCTGAATATGGCAACCTTAATTGATTGTTTAATTGAAAATATTGTAATTCATTTAAATGTGTTTCTATGGCCTTGGTGTTATTTTTTATAGAATTTGAAAAGATATTGTTGAGGATCATACTGGCTAACATAAAGATAATAACAATGATTACCGAAGCAACCAAGGTCTCCATTAGAGTCGAGGCCTTTATTTTTTTTAATATAGCCATTTTAGTACTTCTTTTTTAGAGTCATTTAATACAAGACCAACATATTCTTCAGGTAATTTGTTGATTATTATGTTTCCATTATAAATATGGTTTTGATAAACAGATCCAGATTGATTGGCAATAAAGTTATTACTGAAAACCGTACCGTAAACCGTACCTTTTAATTCTGTGTTTTGATTGCAATACAACTCTCCATATAGAGTTGCGTTTTCATTTAGTTCTATTTGAACCTTATAGTTATTTGGCTTTTCTTCTCCTAAGAATAGTACCAGCCCCTTAATAACAGCATTTTCTTCAATAGAAATGGAAGGAGTTTCTAAATAGTTATTGTTTGTTGTTCCATGTTGATATCCAAGTTGCTTTTCATTTAAAACCAAAGCGGAGGGGTAATTTAATTGAACGTTAGAGGCAACACGAATATTCTTAGAAGCTATGGCTTGAAAATAACCTTTTACGTTGTTTTTAATTTCAATTTCAGGGGCAATAAGTACTACATCTTTTAAAACAGAAGTGGCCTCAACAACTATTCTTGTTTTTGATTGTACTAAGATGTGTCCCGTTAACTGTATTGAGTTTAAGTTTATAGTACTATTTGAAAACATAACTTTAACAGGTTTTTTAAAGGAATTTTTATAGCTTTCACCATCTTTAAACTCCATAAATTGAGTTTGTGGGATTTTAGAAATTTGGTTCTCAAATGATTTGATTTGGGATATAATTTCAATCGCTATTTTGGGCAATTTATTGGATGTTCTGGTCTGCCCATAAATCAATTGATAACCATGGTAGGATTGTCCTGAAATGTTACCTGCTTTAACCCCTTGCTTTGGCACATAAGCTATTCCTTCTATTTTGGTATTACCAACAACTACCAGTGGTTTATTATTGTCTTGAACATATAAAGCCGTTCTGTTATTCTCATTTTGTTTTGCACCAATCAATGCGGTTTTTGTAAATCGTTTGTTTTTAGTTTGGGAAACACTCGTCACTCTTTCAATAACACCCCAATAATCACGGTAAATTTTTACCGTTCTATCAGGCACTTCTCTTAACTGAACTTGTAGGGTGTCGTTTAGTGGGGCACTATTTTTAAAAGCATAATTAAAACCTTTGTTTGTGTTTCTTGCTGCTTCAACCAAAAAATCGGTTTGTACTTGAAATTTTTTATGGGTATGAACCAACAGAATAAATGCTGAAAGCAGTAGGGCAATAACAACCACTATAAAAAGTGTTAAATGCAAGGCTCCTGCTTTTAACTTCAGCCAACGCATTATTGACGTTTTATTGTTAAGGATTTATTCTTGTAACTTACAGTTATGAATTTATTATTACCTCTCAACAGTTTTACGCTATCAACAACTTGTCCTTTTTTTAACAAGTATTGATTGTTGTTGATGTTTATCACAAAAACCTGATCTGAAGTATTTTGTTTTTTTACTAGGCCACTATAGGTGATAGCGGGTTGATGGTTTGTCTTTCTCTGTGTTTGGTTTATAGATGGTTTGATTGTTGATTGAACTCGAGACAGGGTTCCTAAAAAAGGGTCTCTATCAACTTCTGTAATGGTAAAGGTATCTTGTTTTATACGCTTTTCAGGATTAAAAGAAACATCTATATTCTGATTAGGCGATAAGGACTCTTCTGGGGTTAGTCCATTAATGATTTTATAACCAATGGTTCCCCATATGCCCAATACAGCTACTAATAAAATATATGTTTTGGTCTTTTTATTCAATGGTAAAACGTTGAGTAGTGTAAGCTGTTTGATAGTTTGAATTTTCTGCTCTTATTCGCCATTCATAATTGCCTAAGTCCAAGGTTTTTGTAAAATTTGTAAATACAATGGTCGTATCCAGCACAATTTGCGTAGCAGTTTCAAAGTCAGGTGTTGCTATTTGAAGCCTATATTTCTCTGAGTCTTCAACATCACCCCAAGAAAAGTTAACATCGGTTATGGAGAGTATAGATTCATCTGTTGGAGCCAAAACGGTTATGGTTCTTTCGGAAATATCCTCAACTTCGATAACATCATCACAGGACAACACTAATACTCCAAAAAGAATGATAAAAATGAGTCTTTTCATGGTTAAAATTTATAATAGTTAATTTTCTTTTTGGCTTGTTTGGCAGACTTATAGGTATTACTTGGACACTTATTATTGCCTTCTACCAAATCCACAATTTGCATCTTGTATTTCTCGTCTTCTTTCCAACAAGCACTTGACGTTCTGTAACTAAAGACAACACCTTCATTAAAATGAATAGTCTTAACAAGGGCTTTATTGGTATATAAGTTCAAGGTATATGATTTAATACCCGAATGCTCCAAAAACACTTCTTCAGCAGTAACAATTTGTTGCATGGTTTTTTCTTCAAAAACTATAGACACACTTGAAACAACATGGGATTCCTTTTGGTTCATCATATAATTCTTGACATTTTTATTCTCATTATCGTTCAACATCTGCATCAAATCTATTCTATCTATGGCTTGGATATTCAAAAATGTTGGCTTGGTATTTAAGGAATCTATATAATTGAGATTTAGTTTGGCAGGTTGTAGCGCATTGGCTTTTTCAAATGCACGAAATATTGTTTTGTCAAAAGGAATTAGGTTTACATAAAGCTTTATGGGTTTATAGTAGTTTGGAATACCTATATGGTCATATGTCTTTTCCAAAACAAAATTTTTGTCCAGCCCAACACTTCCCAGTGCCAACTGCTCAGTAGTGGTTTGGTGTTTTTTATTTTGTACGGAAATGGACTTGCATGAACTAAACAATAATAGACATCCTATTATAGAAATTAAGAATTTATTCATTAGAATTTTTAGTTTATGTAAATATAGAAATAATTCGTTGTTTTGGTTCAAATTCCTACAATGAATCAAACACAGTCCAAACGTAATTATCATCCTCTTATCATTATTCTTTTTGCTAGCAAAATGCTATCTGCTCATGAATTAAGTCAAATTCCAAGAACCACAAAACATAACTGGAAACAGTTTAATCATAATAACTACTATGGGTATCATTTAGCAGAAAGTTACATCAAACAATTTGATGATATCAAAGATGTTTTCCAAAGTAAGTTTACTGCTCGTGCTATAAAAACGATTTTAAAAACTAGACGCGGGTTTTACAATATGCTTGGCGAACTTGCGCATCATAAAAATCTATTGAAACAACATGCCAATAGCATTGTAACTTCTATTGAAGATATGGCTCAGTTTTCAAAAGTAACAGTTACCAAAGCCAGCAAGTTTTATGGTATTTCTAAAGACTGGTATTATGCTCAAAAAAGAAAGATCGTTTGTAAAACAAGCCTGTTTAAAAAATGTTATCGCCAATACCCAAATCAATTGACCTTAAAAGAAGTAAATGACATTGAGTTTTTAGTTAAATATTCTGATAATTTTAATAAACCCATGACCACCATCTACTACGATGCTATTCGTAAAGGTCTTATTCATTGTGGCATCACTACCTTTAGAAAATATGCTAATGCACTTGGGTATGTAAAACCAATACCATCTCGGTGTAAAGCCAAAAAAGGGTTTAAAGCTTCTTATGTATTTGAGTGGTTACATATTGATATTACTAATGTACAAACTATCAAAGATGGTGTTCAAAAAGTAGCGTTTGTAAAAGATAATTTTTCATCAGGACTATTACATTATAAATCTACTTCTGAAAAAGCAGGAAGCTTATTTATTAAACAGCTTCTAAAAGAAACCTTTGAAAAATACGATCTCTATAATCATTCAAAAGACATTCATATTCTTTCCGATGGTGGTTCTGAAAATAAAGGAGAAGTCATCTCTTGGGTAAAACATATTAATGCTCCTCCAGTGGTCAAAAAGATAACAGCAATGACTGAGGAATTTCCTTTCTCCAATGCCATGTCTGAAATTACCCATAGTATTTACAAATCTGAATTTATGAGTGGAAAGCAATCCGAAGACCGAGCATCTCATATTAAAAGTCTTGATGCTTTTATGAAATATTACAATCATCATAGATATCCTCGTCGATTGTATGGTAAAACACCAATTGAAATTATTAGTGGTCAAAGCATCGATAAATCGATGTTTTCTGAAACGCTTTGTAATACAAGGATCAATAGATTAGAAATTAATAGAAACTTTAATAAATGTATCATCAAAATTGGATGTAAAAGATAATAGTCTTTCAAATCCTAATCCTCAAAACCAATTTTCAATACATAAAAGAACTTTAAAAATGAGTAAGACAGTTTTTAAAACTATCTTAACTCTAACTTGTCCTATTTCAGTACTATTCCAACTTTGGAACACTTTTATCGCGGTTTTAACGATTAGTGCCCTTTACGATTTCAGGAGTAGTATCTGGCATAGGGAAGGTAAAATCAGCCCATGTGTTTAGTTTAGGCTGTATGCTTTCGGTCATTTTTAATGCAGCCTCCGTAATAGCAAGAGAGCTTTTGTAAGGAGTTGTTATACTGTCCATCAGTTTTGCTGTAGGACTGGTAATTTTATTGAGCTTTTCAGCTATTTTAATTGTGGATTCCAACCCTTTGGGAATCTCTATGCCTTTGGCTTTGTTTTTAGACTTTTCACTCGATAAAAGCTTCTTAATCCTCCTTTCTAATTTAGAACTTATTTCATAGTCTTTATCATTAATTAGCTGCTTATATTCCTCTTTGCTAATTTTAAGCTTTTTTGCCATTTGCTTTTTCGACAAGCCGTTTGACTTCCTATATTTCTCCAGACGTTTTCTCATTACAGATATTTAATGCAATCAATATAGTTCATTTTTTAAAAAAGTAAATAGAAAAGTCATTACCCTTGTTTGACGATTTCGAGTACCTGTCCCTTTCCTGCCTTTAGACCTGAATCTAGGTTGAACAGCGTAAACTTCTCTCCCAAGTCTATCCTGCCTGTCTCCTCGATAGTCTGTTCGCTCTTTACGACTGCATGAGTGGGCTTTGTACTGCTCAATGTCTTCTGGCTGCCGACAAGTATCTGTATGTCGTAGAGCCTGACCCAGAAGCCTCCCTTGTCCTTGAACCTCAATTCGCAGAAGGTATCTCCCAACGGTATCCTGTGTCCTGCGTACATGGTAATCTCGACCCTGTATTCTTGTTTAACTTCCATATTTAAAGCAAAACAGACATACGTTAATATGCCTGTTTTATTATTGATGGGTTCTATAACCTCTTACTAGTTTGCTTTTGGTTTGATATTAATAATTCTCATGCTAATTAAATACCCTAATACAACTGCAATGGGATATGCAATCATTATCCAATTATTATCTTTAGCCATAGTAGTGAAAATTGTCAAAATTATCGAGTTCCCTGCTATAGCAATTGATGAAATTTCCAGTAATACTATCAAAATAATTAAGAACAGAACTTTGCTTAATTTTATGTTTTTCAAAATAAATGATGAAATAGCCAATAATACAATTGAAGCAGCAAATAGAGTAATGCTTCCAAACAAATTGAAGCTAAATAATTCCCAGTCTTCATGTTCTGGCATTAATACATGTAAAACATAGCTTGATATAAGCACTATTATGGTGGCTATGGCATAACTTATAAAGCCTAATCCTATTATTTTCTTTTGATTCATCATATTTAGTCAAATACTACAAAGGTTTTTCTCTCCCTTGATTTTTCAAATTTTTCTGTTTTCTTATTATATGTATAGACATCAGCGTATGCACTTACTGTTCTATAGTTCGTCGTTTCCCCATAGTTTTTGTCTCTGGCACTAATATAGTCACTAACAACGCCAGACATTCCATCTCCAACAGCAAAAGATTTAATTCCTGAACGGATGCTAACCTCCGTTTCTAAAACTGCACTATTTTGGTCTGTACTTCCTCCACTACCTGCAATATACTCAAAAGTAAACAGGTCTGTGTTTTCGTCTCCTCCAAGAGTTGATACAAGGTCTTTTACATACTCTAAATAAAGTTCAGGTCTTTTTGCTATTTTGTCAGGTGAATGCCCTTGGAATAAATGACCTAGTCCTGTGTCATACATTTTTCCATTAGCCTTTGAGTGTGCATAGCTATCTCCTAGCCTGTGTAGAGCTGCACCTCTTTCTTCGTCATAAGTTGCTCTAGCAAACCAATCTCTTGACCTTCCTCTTTCGTATGCAGCACTTTTACCAGTCAAGGCATGTACTCCAATTTGACTATCCCAATACATCCAAGTATCCCTAGTCATTAACACATCTCCATGTTTTGACATTACTTGGTCAGGATATTCAGCCCAATATGCTAAACTTCCAGCATCTTTTCTTCCTGTAACTAAACCAGCAACATAAACAGTCCAAAAATGACCATCTCTTTCATAATTACCATCTGGGTCGAAAAATTTTATAGGATTATTAAAGCCATAACGATAAGGTGTAATTGAAGGAGCTCTTTCAGCAAAATTATCAATGTTCATCCATCTGCCTAAATCAGGACTGTAGTTTCTAGCACCAAAATCAAGTGTGTTTAGTCCTAACTCATCTTGTTCTTCTTTACCACCGAATCCATAAGGGTGGTCAGTGCCGTTTATTACGTAATTGTACCCTTTATGTTTAAGACCAAAAGGATAGTAGTTGTTTTCTTCAATGGTTTCAAGAATGTTTTGGGTAATCACAAGATTATCAACCTTGAAGGAGGTCACTGTACCATTATCAGAAGAGCTGCCCTTTTCAAAATACAGCCTTAAATAATCACCAGTAGGGTTTAAGTCCAATACATAATGTCCGTCTTGATTTAGGTGGATTACATCTCTTTCTGAATTGGGCTCCCAAACACCATTAATCCTTTCCTTAACGAAAAGTATTGGTGATACCATATCCACGTTGACAAAATCAAACTCAATATGTATAGGCTCTCCTGGGGTGAAGGTAACATATTTACTAGAGCTATTCCACTTATTTTTAATGGAAATATTGAGCTCTTGGTTTGCGTTGGTTATAACAACATTGTTGTTTATTGGATTTGAAGACCAATCGTAAGTTCCCGTTTGGAAATCCTCATTGATAATGATTGAATTTTCCTCATCCAATTCATAGCTTAACCTAATATTCCCCAGGTGGTCCTTGTACTGGTATATGTAATTATAGCTTCCCTGTCCATCAGGTTCCACATAGCCCTCAGGGTGCGAGAAGAACTTCAGTTCCTCTCCCGAGCTACCTTCCTCATAGATGTAGTTACCCGCATAGTAGGTCTTAGTTACGGTACTGTTGTCGGTCACCATCTTTTCCAGTTTTATCCCAGTTGCATCATAAATATACTCTATTTCATCAGAGCCACCAAAACTGACTGTTCTTGGTAGGTTCAAATGGTTATAGCTGATGTTTGAAATGCTTTTGTTTTTATCCTCCACCATATTACCATTGTCGTCATATTGGTAGTCGTTCCCAGTGGTGTTTCCATCAATGAAACCTTCTGCTTGCTGGTTGGTAATTACGTCACTAACCCTTGAAAGCTGATTTCCACTATAAATATAGGTCAGGTCATCAAAGACTGCTGTCGCTCCCGTACGCTGTAACGATACGATGTTCCCGTTCTTGTCATAGTTGAGCCCGTTCACGTGGTACCCATCAGCCAATCCAAAACCATTTCCCGCATCTATGGACATATTGGCAAGCTCTATCCTGTTGAGCGCATCATATTGGTAGGCATAGCCCCTAGTGGTTGATGAAGCCACATCGTTGGTAGTCCTCCAGATGGTCTCACTGATATTACCGTTAAACAGAGGGGCATTGGCTTGTCCTAGTTCTGTAGTATTGTAATTAATACCAAAAGCAAACAGGTCGTTGCCCAAGTTTTCTTTATCATTAATGGCTTTTAGCCAACCTCTTATGTTGTAGGTGTAGTCCACGTCCTGTAAAGGAGATGCTTCCTGTCCACCGACCCCTTTCTTTTTCAATTGACCAAGTTCGTCATAGGTGTTCTTTACGATAAGCTCTAGGCCACCTGACCCTATTTGCTGGTTTTGGGTCAACAGTCTGCCTGCATGGTCATAGGTGAAATAATCAGTCACTACAATTGGGTTATTTGTGCCTTTTGTATGTGTGCTCTCTGTTTTTAAGACCTTGCCCGCAAAATCAAGTTCACTTTTTACAATATCTGTAGTGTTGAGATAATTATTTTTAGAACCTGCATATATTGGTCTTGCTTTATT
>Ga0213838_1000757_pt1 | contig 19838 bp, 17 predicted proteins | sample SWPATP13_FD_160577 | JGI IMG/M metagenome (GOLD analysis project Ga0213838, IMG submission 160577) | Coastal seawater microbial communities from Marineland, Florida, United States - SWPA TP1 #3 | ecosystem: Environmental > Aquatic > Marine > Coastal | place: USA: Florida | collected 2016-08-06 | reverse complement strand
TCATCTAAGAATTCAATCTGTTCATTGGTTGCTTTCTTTGCCCAAACACCAGCAAGTACTTCACTTAAATCAGCCACTACTGAGTCCGTTTCTTTCAGTAACTGAAAACGTACACTTGAATGCAACTCAGGGTTTTGTTCAAAAATCGCCATGATGTTACTGGAAATCATATCCGTTACGATATCTTCCACGCTTTCAGTGCCGGTATCACCCTGCTCTTTGGCAAAGACATCTAAGTTAAATGCCAAATGCTCAATCAACGCTAAATAACCATCGGTTTCTACAACCACTATATTTCTCCACTTCTGAGCTAGTATCAGAGTTTTAATCTCACTATTAGTAGTAATACTAAGACAACTCTGACATTTGTCATCAATATATTTCTAAAAACCTAGCACAGGTTATTTAGTTGGTAATTATTTGAGCAATATAATGAAACCGAAACGCACTTTTAAACCGGATAAACTCACAGCTTATGAGTTTTGAGGCATAAAAACTGAAGTTTTGTTTCTTCCTTTTTGCTTTGATTCATACAAACAGTTATCTGCTTGCTTTAACCAATCTAAATAATCTGTCACATATAAGCTGGTTTCACATACACCGAGGCTGACCGTAAATTGAATACGGTGACCATCCGACTCTACTATCGTTGACTCAATTCGTTTACGTAGCCGCTCCGCAAAGTAGAAAGCCTGATCCGATGTGGTATCTGGTAACAAAACGGTGAACTCTTCTCCACCGTAACGACCACAGATGTCAGTACCTCTCGCGGTTTGTTGCACAAGCTCTGCAGCTTTACGTATCACGTCATCACCAACCGTGTGACCATAGCTGTCATTAACCTTTTTAAAATGATCTATATCGAAGATAACAATAGAAGACGATGCTTCCAGTGCCAGTGTACGGTCGAATTCGGCTTTGAGAGATTCCTCCCAGAATCGCCTATTATACAGGCCTGTTAATCCGTCAGTTTTGCTCGCTTTCGACAACTGCAAATTTGTTTCTCGCATTGCTATCTTGTTCTTAGCGATATCAGAAACATCATTAATGATAATCGACATATGGGAAGTTTCACCACACAGTGATCTTAGCGGCGTTATTACAATATCCTGATACATGAACTCCGCACCACTAGATACGGGAGAGAAGTTACAGAACTTGAACAAATAAGCACGATCCTCCCAACTAGAAAACGACTTGGTTTCAAGATCTGCAGCCGCATCTACTTTTGCACGAAGCCAACTTTCAGGTAGCTCGCGGCACACTTCAAACAAGTTTTTGCCCATAATGTTTTGAGACAATATACCACTGTAAGACTGCATGAAGCTGTTCCACACACAGACATTGTAGTTCCGGTCAATCACAAGTAACCCAGAATCCATCGTATCCATGATCTGCATGACCCAATGGAAATCCGCCATATCAAGTGTTAAATCAGACATCACAAGATCTCCATAATGCTTTGAATCAGGTCTACCGATTTTTTGTCCAACAAGAACAAAACTTCACACTCGAAATCTAAGCGTTCCGCCTGATAGGTATATTCGATGGTGAACATGGTTTCCCCGTCTGGTGTTGACGTATTTTTCAAAGACGACATGTCCATGACTTCAGGCTGTCGCAGCGAAATCTCTTTATCAATTTGACCGCCTAGAGACACAAGATAAGAAGAAACCAACAAGTTAGAGATATTCAGTACGATTTCATTGTAAGTGCTGTATTCTCGTGGGTAACCAAGCCTGCGCCCTATTTCCTCAATATCTTGCCCACGCAGACAGACCAGAGCTTCGCCATGCAAACCTCCACCAACAAAACGTTGAGTAACCGCAATCGAACCGTCGCGTTGCAAAACATCCAACATCGCCATTTTTAGCTCACCAAAGCTTAAAGGGCCAACGTTAGGAACGGGAAGATGAATAAACTCGTTAAGGTGATCAGCCATAATGGCAGCACCTTTACCTAAAGCGATATTGGTAAGCTCTTTAAACTTGGCTAAGCACTCTTGTTGACTAAGTTTTGTGTGAACTTTCTTAACAGTGTGTTGAGGGAGGTAAAGTGTAAGTCCCAGTTTTTCAAATAAAGGTTCAATGACTTTGCTTGAAAAAGGTTTCTCGACGAAGTCATAAGCACCAAGACTTAAGCATCTATTTCGCGCTTCTTTTTGAATGTCTCCCGATACCACTATTACCTTGGTGGCATAGTGACTGACAGGTAGGGCAGCCAAAACTTCGAAACCATCCATAACAGGCATGGTTAAATCCAAAAACAAGATATCAATGTTCTGTTCACTGATAATGCTTAGTGCTTCTCTACCGTCTTGAGCGAAACAGATTGTGTGTTGAGCGCTTTGGCAAATACTTCGCGCAATAGACTTTCTTGCTACAGCGGAATCATCACAAATGAGGATCTTCATTAATGGATACTTGTTGTATAAAAAACTAACATGTTGTTTATTGTATATCCTTGTAAATTCTATCAATAATGATTCTTTTATTTATAGGCGGCAGAGATCACAATTAGACTAATTTTTTAACAAACACTTTGTTTTGAAAGCAGAACATTGAGCTTGTTACCTATTATTCAATCCAAAATAATCTAAACTTGTTGTTAAGAAACCATATTCACTTTGGGGATTACCATATGTGGCAGGCCATTTCTCAGCAACTATCTGATACTTTAATGTTTAATTTTAATATCGTAGAACGGGTCAAAGTTCCCGGGGGCGACATTAACGATTGTTATATGATCAGCGACGGAAACGAGCGGTACTTTGTCAAAGTGAATAACAGAGATTTCATTAGCAAGTTTCAAGTTGAGGCCGAGAACCTGCGCCTACTCCGCGAAACTTCTACGGTTTTTGTTCCCGAATTAGTGCATATAGGCACGTGTAAAGAATCCGCTTTTATCATCTTAAACTACTTACCTACCAAACCTCTCGATGACGCAAAGTCCAGTTATCAATTCGGGGTCCAACTCGCCAAACTTCACCTTTGGGGCGAACAAAAAGAATTTGGCTGCGATCAAGATAACTTCCTTGGGAATACTCTTCAGCCAAACCCTTGGCATAAAAAATGGGCTCGCTTCTTCGCTGAGCAACGTATCGGTTGGCAACTCCAACTTTTGAAAGAAAAAGGTATAGAGTTTGGCCAAATTGACGAAATGGTTGATCTAATACACACCAAATTATCCGGTCACCACCCTCGCCCTTCTTTGTTGCATGGCGATCTATGGCACGGCAATGTGTCGAACTCAGCTTTTGGCCCTATTTGTTACGACCCGGCTTGTTACTGGGGAGATCGGGAATGTGATATTGCGATGACCGAACTTTTCGAAGGGTTTCAGCCTGAGTTTTATCAAGGATACGAAAGCATTGCGCCGCTTGATATTGGCTATACTGACAGGAAAGGGATTTACAATTTGTACCACCTACTAAATCACTGTAACCAATTCGGTGGTCAATATCTCACTCAAACAGAAGCTTGCATTCAGAGGATCCAAGCCTTTTAGATTTTGTGGAACAGCTAAAGTAGAGGACGTACTGTATGCATAATTACACAGAGAAAAGAGTGACATGCCCCCATTGTGGGCACATGATTGGAATAACGTTAGATGCGTCCAACGGGAGCCAAGATTTTTATGATGATTGTCCTGCATGCTGTAACGCCATACATTTAGATATGCAAGTCGATGAAGTCAATAACAGTATTATCCTTTCCATAGATGCGGATGACGAACAAGTCTTCTGACGTATGTTCTCACTTGAAGAAAGAGCGCATTCGGCGCTCTTTCCTTTTATAAGGCTATGGTTTTTGGTTAGCCAAAACCCGCTCAACGGTATCAACGATCGCTTGAGTTTGAGGGTCGAACTCAATATTCACTTTATCGCCAACTTCACGAGTTCCGAATAATGTTCTCGTTAACGTTTCGGGAATTAAGTGTACAGAAAAACGATTACCTTCAACTTCACCAATCGTCAAAGAGCACCCATCAATGCCAACATAGCCTTTCGCTAATACATATTTCATGGCTGATTCTGGTAGCTCAAACCAAATCGTCCGGTTGTTTTCGGTTTTGATCACATCAACAATCGAAGCTACCAATGAAATATGTCCAGACATACTATGCCCACCAATTTCATCGCCAAACTTTGCTGCTCTTTCAATGTTTACTTGGTCTCCAACTTTTATCTCACCAAGGTTTGTTAACCTTAAAGTCGCTTGCATCAGATCAAACGATATTTGCTCGCCCTCAATTTTTGTAACGGTAAGGCAGCAACCATTATGTGCGACGGACGCACCAATGGATAAACCTTGGTTCAATTCCTCACCTAACTGAACGACATGAGTTTGAAATTTATCTTTCTGTTCAATCGCAACAACGGTTGCTAGTCCTTGCACAATTCCTGTAAACATTGTTTGTTCTCGCAGTTTTTCGTAGCAGTTATTGTGACATTTCTTTATGATTCCTCCTAGAGGGCTCCTGAATTTTCATTCCTACTTTTCCCCTCACCTCAATCATATAACTATTCTAAATTTGGCTTGGAGTGCATTTGTGCATCGTTATAAAAAAGAAGCGTCAAATCTGATTAAGCTTGCAACGCCTGTTCTAATTGCTTCAGTAGCACAAACTGGCATGAGCTTTGTCGATACTGTAATGGCAGGTGGAGTCAGTGCTATTGATATGGCGGCAGTGTCTATTGCTGCGAGTATTTGGTTACCAACCATATTATTTGGTGTCGGATTGCTGATGGCATTGGTGCCAGTTGTTGCTCAACTCAATGGGTCAGGCCGTCAAGTCAAGATTCCTTATGAGATCCAACAAGGCGTTACTCTTGCTTTGGTCATGTCACTACCAATTATTGGTGTCCTATTTCAAACTCAATCCATTTTAAATTTAATGGATGTTGAACCGTTAATGGCTGAAAAAACAAACGGCTATATGAATGCTGTGATGTTTGCTGTGCCTGCTTTCTTACTCTTTCAAACATTAAGAAGCTTTACTGATGGTATGTCTCTCACTAAACCAGCGATGGTCATTGGCTTTCTAGGGTTACTGCTTAACATTCCTCTAAACTGGATGTTTGTCTACGGTAAATTGGGAGCGCCTGCCCTTGGGGGAGTTGGCTGTGGCGTTGCAACGGCCATTGTTTACTGGGTTATGTTTGGCCTTCTGTTCGCTTACGTACTGACCTCGAAACGTTTAGCGAAGATTAATATTTTCGGAGAGTTTCACAAGCCAGAACTCAAAGCGCAGATACGACTCTTTAAGCTTGGCTTTCCTGTTGCTGCCGCAATTTTCTTTGAGGTGACACTGTTTGCTGTTGTCGCTTTGTTGGTCGCACCACTAGGCTCATTGATCGTGGCAGCACACCAAGTCGCCATCAACTTCTCGTCACTCGTGTTCATGCTACCGATGAGTATTGGTGCTGCGGTAAGTATTCGTGTTGGGCATAAACTGGGCGAGCAAGATACAGAAGGCGCTAAGATTGCAACCCATGTAGGCATTATTGTTGGGCTATCTACTGCATTTGTGACGGCAGCTTTAACGGTTGTTTTCCGCGAGCAAGTGGCTCTTCTTTACACGGAAAACAGCACTGTTATTGCTATAGCAATGCAATTGCTACTGTTTGCGGCTATTTATCAATGTACTGATTCGATACAGGTCATTGCGGCAGGTGCATTACGTGGTTACAAAGACATGCGCTCTATTTTCAACCGAACGTTTATTGCTTATTGGATTCTAGGCTTACCAATTGGGTACATTTTAGGTATGACAGATTGGGTTGTGGAACCAATGGGCGCCCACGGCTTCTGGATGGGCTTTATTGTCGGCTTATCGTCCGCCGCAATTATGCTTGGTTTACGACTTCGCTGGATGCACAAACAAGATGATGCAGTTCAATTAGAGTTCGCGAGCCGTTAATACTCTCAAACAGAGTCACATAAATAGATTGAGTGAGCATAAGGCTCACTCAATACTCTTCTCTCTCTCGGATAAATCGGGCAAATTTCGGGATTCCGTTCTGCGTAAAACCGTTATATCGAAATGTTATTGTGCTTCCAATTTCTGGTGGAGATAATCGCATCGCGTCGGAAAAACCGCTGCCGATATAGAACTCCGAACCGTCTTGAAGTTTGACCAACACAGAACCCATCATACCTTTGTATTTTCCCGTACCACTTTTATAGCCGATAACAATGGCTTCCGCGTCGTGATGTCTTTTTAGTTTAAGCAAATCATTATTTCGCCCAGCTTGATAGCGACTAGATACTTTACGAAGCATTAAACCTTCGCCTTTATCCACGTCGACATTGTCCAAATGATGGAATAATGCTTGTTCACTTTTAATCGGTGTATGTTCTATGTACTTGATGTGAGATTCTTGAATGATGGCAACCCAATGCATAATGTTGTAATAACGCTTTTGGTAGTCACCCGCCGCTCCTGGCATATCGAAAAGCATGTAATCAATTTTTTTCCATGCTTCATCGGAAGGTGTTTTATCTAATACCGTTGCCTGAACTAAATGAAAGTTGCCTCTACCAGCCCAAAGTTCACCTTCAAGCTTTATATTAGGGAGACTTTCAATAAACCAGCTAGGGGCATAAATACGATTGCCATTTCGGGTAAACAGATGCTCTCCATCCCAAACAGCACGCACACCGTCAAGCTTTTCGCTCTTCCAATACTGGTTAACGTCAATTCCCTGCTCGTACTGATTCGCTAAAACCAGTCTCTCTGGGGGCAGTCCAATAGGCTCCGCAGCGCATGGAAGTGCAAATGTTATCGCCAGTGCAAGTTGGCTCCATCGAATATCCACAACAGTTCCTCCTAATCTATGGCCTACGTTTTTAACACATTCATCAATTAAATATATCAGCCACTTATGCCAATGCGACCTATCAAACGGAATCCAATTCTTTTTCTATTTTGTTCGCTCATTATTTCGACACATCTCTGGTTTTATCTACCTCCATTTCGTTTCTCAAATTGAAAAAAACACACTCTCAATTTGAGAAAGTCTAAATGAAAGAAAATAAGTGATTGATAAGTAACGAATTAAAATTTGGCACGCTATCTGCTCTATGTAATACAAATCATATAAGGAGATAGAACCATGGAACTACGTAAAGTCGAAGCAAGCAAAGAAGTACTGACACTAACCATCTTCGGAGACTTAGATGCTTCTGGTAGTCGAGACGCACAACTGGACATCGATGACGTGATTTCGAACGACGATCACCCTGAAGTGGAGCTCGATTTCAGCCAGGTCGAGTTTTTGGACTCATCAGGTGTTGGCGCAATTGTTTACATGTTTAAGCGTTTAACCGAGCGCGAACGCAACATGCGATTAGAAAATGTGAAAGGTCAGCCTTTAGAGATCATGAATTTACTGAGAATTGGCCACGCGATTCCTGTTAACTCTCGCGCAGACTAACCCCTTATAAAAATAATAATAAATTGAATTAGAAAGGAAGTTGGCATGAAAAATTTAATCAGATACATAGCCATAGTTCTGTCTGGACTTGCTGCAGGATGCTCTTCGTATCCTGAGCAAGGTACCGGCGGACTCGCAGAAAGCTACAACTCCATTAACTACGAAAATTCCGATTTTTCACCTGTGATGCCTGACGAGCCTCTTGGACCTGAACACGGACTTAGATTCGATTGGCAACTAGCAAAGCTTCATTTAGATTCTTTGATTCGAGAAGGTGCGCGATGGTGCTACCCCGCGGCTGTTGTACAAGCCATCGAAAAACAAAATCGTATCGCTCGTGAACTTCAAGGTGGGTTATTACTGGATGCGGCAAATGATCTGGTTATTCAAAGAAAACGCCTAAATAAACTTGAAACTCAATTAGATTACGTTAATTCGCAAACTCGTTGTGTCCCGCCTAAGAACGAAGATCAATTCAGAATTCAACTTTCTATTGTTGAACATCTTTACGATTTGCTGAATGTCGACAATCAATTTGCCTTTAACTCAATAGAAATCAACCCAAAATACATGGGGCATTTAGCTGAGGCTTCCAACATTTTAAAAGAGCACACTGATCTAACGCTAGTTGTGACGGGCCACGCTGATGCGGTGGGTACTGAAGGCTACAACGACCAGTTAGCTTTAGGACGTGCAAAACAAGTCGAGCGTTACCTAACCATCTTTGGCCTAACACCTCAACGAATCGAAACCGTATCCGTTGGTGAAGCGGTACCTCTTTTTGAAGGTGAATCTGACGGTGTACGTCTTACTAACCGCCGTGTGAGTATCGAAGTCATCTCTCCAAAAGCTAACCACTACGGAATGGGAGATTAATCATGAACATTCTATCTACCATACTTATTATCTTCTTTGTTAGTTGGGTTAGCCTAGCCAATGCACAAGAACGCTTCGACGACGCTGTTCAAGTCGGTGATTTAATCCAAGTAACCGTTCCTGGTGAATCCTCGCTCAACAATGGGTATCAAGTTGATAAACGTGGCCGCATCACCCTTCCAGAAGTTGGCAGTGTGTTTGTAGCCGGTTATGACAACCAGCAGCTTAGCGACGTAGTATTAGAAGCGTTGAGCAAAGCCTATCGTGATCTTTCAAATGCGTCGGTTTATATCAAACAACAACAGATCTTAATCTCTATCCAAGGTTACGTTAAGGAACCTGGCGAATATACGCTGAGCCAAGGCGCAAGTGTTCAAATGGCGCTGCACGCTGCCGGCGGCCCTCGCTCAGGAGCACAGTTAGACAAACTCATTCTAAAACGTGGGGCGGTAAAAAAAGAGTTCAACTACAAGAAGTTTCTAGACTCAGGTGACGAGAGTGTTCTACCTACTTTAGATTCTCTTGACTCAATTTTCGTTCCTGCATCTCCTCTCGTCGGTAATATTGAGCAAGAATTTGACCCATCTAAATTAGCAAACTCTGGTGATAGCGCTGATTCACGCCGAGCAATCAAAGTATTTGGTGAAGTCAATGCGCCAGGTTCTTTCTCTTACAAAGAGAATACTGACTTAGTTGATGTAATTATGCGCTCGGGGGGCGTAACTCGCTATGCAGGAGTCGAACAAATTCGAGTGATTTCTAACAACACTCCTACCCTTTTTAACCTAAAACGTTACTTAGACTCCGGAGATGAGTCTTTACTTCCACCACTTCAACCAGGCTCTACTATTTTCGTACCCAAACAAGAAGAAGAAATTAAATCCGGTGCCAACACAGTTTACATCATGGGTGAAGTCGCTGAGCCGGGCGCTTACGAAGGGAAAAAGGGTGCGACATTCATGGATATTTTGGCGAATGCTGGTGGACCAACTCGCTTCGCAGAATCACGTCAAATTAGAGTTATCAAGGCAAACGGTAAAGTGATCAAATTCGATCTTACGGCTTATACCGAGGGATTAACCGGAGTCAATCCACCTAGCATTCAACCCGGAGATGCTATTTTTGTCCCAGAAAAGACCGACATGAACGAAAAGTCATGGCTGAAAATCTCTCCAGACAGAGCGGTAAACGTCATTGGTGAAGTAGTCCGCCCGGGCCGCATTGAATGGTCTGACGAAATGGACCTCATGGATTTATTAGCTCACGTGGGCGGCCCTACCTTACGTGCGGACACTACTAAAATTGAAGTTGTATCAGGCCGACGTATGGAAGTGTTCGACTTAGATTCTTACATTCGAAATGGTGCACCTAGTGATCAACTGCCACATATCAGTGCCGGAGCTATCGTTCGCATTCACGATTTACCTCAAGATCCTTCTGATAATAAATCTCAGTGGGTTCGTCAAAGCTCAGACGCTTCTATTTATGTCTTTGGTCAACTGAACGCACCTGGCCGTTATCGTTTTACCAAAGACATGCACTTCTTAGATATCCTGTCTGCAGCCGATGGCCCTACCAAAGATGCAGACATCCATAATATTCGAATTACACACCGCGATAAGTCGTATGCAAAGGTCAGTAAACTCAATCTTTCTTTATATTTCGAAACGGGTGACGAATCTATTCTTCCAGTAGTGCTACCTGGAGACACCATCTACATCCCAGAAAAAGACAAAAATTGGCTAGACACATCGAAAGAAGAAACCGTTCGCGTTCTTGGCGCAATTAGAAATCCAGGTCGATACAGCTTTAACGACAACATGACAATCTTAGATTTGCTAGCAGAAGCTGGAGGCCCAAGTGATAACGCATATCTTGAAAAAATTACGGTTGTAAATATGTCGTGCTGCCAAGGACAAGCTCGCTCTTTTGACTTAGTAGAGTTCAGTAAAACTGCCAATATCTACCACTTACCCGTAATACGCGCAGGCGACACCATTTTCATTCCAGACAGACGTGAAAGCTTCCTAGAGAAAGCCCGTGTGGGATTAGAAGATATCTTACGTTTGACCACCACAATTGTACTAATAGGAGCGTTGTAATGACTATTCCAGCTACCCACGCCGAAATTGAGCAATTGTATCTAACGTCCGAGTTAAATGGTCACAAGTCTATTTGTGTGACATCGTGCCATTCAGGTGACGGCGTCACATCAATTGCAACAGCTCTTGCAGAACGCTATTTGCTTGCCGGGCATTCCACATTGTATGTTGATTTGAATCTGTTCAACCCTGCTTTTAAAGACTTAGAAATTTTCAACAATGAGTCCGAAGGCCAGTTGATAGAACACATGGATACACACCAAACATTTGTTGGCGTGCCAGCCCCAACACAAGCCTCAACGCTTTTGGCGTATAAAGATCCATCTACATTGCACTCAGTCGTAGAGAAATGGCTAGTCTCTTTTGATCGAGTAATCATTGATACTTCCCCATTACTTAACTTGAATAAGGGCAATATCCCAGCCCAAAGTGTCGCCAGCGCATGTGAAGCAACCATGATCGTAGTCGCGTATGGCGAAACGTCTTCAAATCATCTATTGCAAGCCAAAACCCTCTTAACCGCGCACACCATTAACTTAGTTGGTGCCGTGTTCAATATGAAGAGCACCCCAAGCTTTACTCAAGAGTTGGTCAGACAACTCAATAAGTTGAAATTCGTGCCTGCACATTGGAGAGAAAAAATTGCACGCCGTCTCTATCAAAATGAATTTTTGAATTTGCCGCTATAACGTGCAAATCGCGGAGACTTCTGACTAAAAGGACTTAGCTATGAAATTACCAACTATTGCTACCATCGCACTTTTTTCTGCCAATGTTTTTGCTCACTCATACACGTTTAGTATCGTGCCACAGCAATCTGCAAGCCGTTTAGCAGAACAATGGACACCGATTATGGAAATGCTAAGCGAAAAAACGGGTCATACCTTTGTCTTTACCACAGCGAAGAACATCCCTACTTTTGAGGAAAATCTCGCTAGCGAGGTCTACGATTTCGCCTACATGAACCCGTATCACCTTGTCAGTTCAAATCGCACCGTGGGCTACACACCAATTGCAAAAGCCAAAGGAAAGCAGATAAAAGGGATAATCGTGGTTAAAAAATCCAGCGGTATACAATCCCTAGAACAACTCAATGACACCACTCTTGCGTTCCCAGCACCTGCAGCGTTTGCAGCAAGCATTCTCACTCGCGCTTCCCTTAACGCCCAAGGCATCGCATTTGAGCCTAACTATGTCTAATCACACGATTCGGTTTACTTAGCCGTCGCGAGAGGTTTCTACCCGGCTGGCGGTGGCATATTCCGAACGTTCAACGCACTTGATGAGTCAGTTCGCGAGCAATTAACACCCATTTATACAACGCAAGGCTATACACCACATGCCATCGCCCATCACCCGCGCATACCTGATGATGTCGTCTTAAGCGTACAGACAGCATTAACTGAGCTTGCCGAAACTGATGAAGGTAAAGCTTTGCTTAAACCGCTTCGTATTCCCGCATTTGAGAGTGCCAAAAACGAAGACTGGAATGATGTCCGGGCATTAGACCTTGATCTAACAGCCTTAAATGCAAAATTGGACTGAGGATAGAACAATGACTTTTCGATCAAAAACCATACTTGGTATCGGAACAATAGAGATAATACTATTGATGGCTATTGTCTTTAGTTCAATGTCTTACCTTTCTGATTCCAATGAAAAACAGCTCATTCAAAAAGCACAAGCCACATCGTTGATCTTCGCCCGGGCGACAAAGGATGCTGTCTTGTCGACTGATATTGCGACACTAGACGATATCGTCAAAGACATAATGACCATTGAAGAAGTCTTATATGTCAAAGTAGAAAAAGACGGTATTCCTTTAAGCTGCGATGGTGATAAAGACCTGCTCGAGCGTGACATTCAATCTGATTCTAAATTGAAACATGTGGACGATGGCGTTTTCGATATTGTTCAACCCATTGAAAGCATGGGTGTCACTTATGGTTCGATCTCCATTGGGTTTGCAACGTCCGCAATAGACATGATGTTAATCGATGCCCAAAACACCATAATGTCGATTGCCTTTATCGAAGTCATTTTCGTCGCAATCTTTTCCTTTTTACTGGGCACCTACTTAACGCGTAACTTACGAAAATTGACCGACGCAGCAAAGCAAGTCAAACGCCAGGGTCCGGGGTTTCAACTGAAAGTCCATCAACAAGACGAACTAGGCGAAGTGGCCAGTGCCTTTAATAAAATGTCTCACTCTTTGCAATCCAACTACAAAGAGATTCAACAAGCCAGACAGGAAGCAGAGCAAGCCAGTGAATCAAAAAGTCGATTCTTAGCCTCTATGTCCCATGAAATTCGTACCCCAATGAATGGAGTACTTGGCATTCTGACCTTACTTCAAGAAACCAAACTGACCAAAGAACAAAATCACCTCGTCAACACCGCAACCGAATCAGGTGAATTACTGTTGTCGATCATCAACGACATTCTGGATTTTTCTAGAATGGAAGCCAACACCTTGATCCTTGAACAAAAGCCTTTCTCCGTGAAAGATTGCATCAACGGCACCATTGAAAGCTTTACTGCCAGCGTAAGTAAGAAAAACCTCAACCTGATTGCGACGTATCACAACACCATACCGGATGTCGTCATCGGAGACGTTCATCGTTTTAAGCAAATCTTATTAAACCTGATTGGCAATGCGATTAAATTTACGTCTGAAGGCACTATTGAGGTCGCCGTTTCCTCAGTTCAGCATAAAGAAGACAAAATCGTGCTTAATTGCGAGGTCATTGACACTGGTATTGGTATTGAATCAACCGCGTTAAGCTACTTATTTGATGAGTTCACCATGGTTGATCAGGGCTACTCTCGCAGTAGAGACGGTTCTGGGCTAGGCCTTGCCATTTGTAAACGTTTAGCGGCTTTAATGGACGGTGAGATTTCAGTCTCAAGTCAAAAAGGCGATGGCAGTACATTTGCTTTCAATGTCACGCTCGGAATTGACGACTCCTTGCCGAAAGTCAATCAACCCACCACCTTGAGTAAGCCGTTTTCGATCAGTAGTACGATCAAAAATAGCCGCATTCTAGTCGCTGAAGACAACACCGCGAATCAGCTAGTGATCATCAATATGTTCAAAAATGTCGGAATGGAGATAGACATTGCACAAAATGGACAGCAAGCAGTTGATATGGTGAGAAATAATGACTACAACTTAATATTCATGGACATTTCTATGCCAGAAAAAGATGGACTAGAAGCGTGTCAGGATATTCGTCAACTTTCGGATTCTGAAAAATCATCCGTCCCTATTGTTGCCTTGACTGCACATGCCCTAACTGGCGATCGCAATCAGTTTATCAACGCAGGGATGAACGATTATCTGTCTAAACCTATGCGAATGTCGCAAATTGTGTCCATGCTTAATAAATATATCGACGAAGAACAACACAAGGAAGCGCCAGTTATGACCCAATCTCAAGGAGTGGAATCGTCTGTTCCCCCGTTAGATCTCGACGCTATGGCTGAACTTGTTGATGAGCAGATTCTTCAACAAATGATTGAAGATACTTGTGCCGAAGTCATCCCAGTGTTGATCGATCACTACGTTGAAGAAACAAGTAAACGTATGTCGAATATTCAAAACGCGATTAAACAACATGACGCAGATGTTCTTGAGTTTGAATCACACACTCTAGGTAGTTCTTCTTTGGCGTTGGGCAACCGTTCTTTATCAGGGCTTGCGCGAAAAATTGAAAAACTCTGCCAGAAAGGTGAGATTGAGGCTGCGTTTGTACAAGCTGAAGAACTGCAGTCTCTGGCTGATATCTCGATAAAGGCTATTTTGGCTCGTAAGGAAATTGGATTTGAATCTCAGGTATAAGTCCAACTTTCAATGCGTTATAGATATTTTGTTGTTCTCTATAGGCTTTAATCACAAATAGGCAGGATTTCTTGTAAAAAACATCAGTAACTGGTGTTCTCCGTTGATGCGACGTTCATCGTATGCTATTTGTTGATTAAAGCTTGGTTTCAAAAGGATTTATGCATGCGACCTAAAGTATTGTTAGTAGAAGATTCAACCTCTCTTGCGGTTCTCTATAAACAGTATGTAAAAGATGAGCCTTACGACATTTTTCATGTCGAAACAGGCAAGGAGGCTCAAAGCTTCATTGAAAAACATGCCCCACAGCTTGTCATACTCGATTTAAAACTCCCGGACATGTCCGGAGAAGAAGTCTTAGACTGGATAACAGAAAACGAAATCCCGACCGCTGTTATCATCGCTACCGCTCATGGCTCTGTCGACATTGCGGTGAGTCTAATTCAACGTGGTGCAGAAGATTTCTTAGAAAAACCGATTCAAGCCGATCGTTTAAAAACTTCTGTTAGCCTGCACTTAAAACGCGCTAAGTTAGAACATCTTGTCGATGATATTCAAACTAAATTCGATCGCGAACGTTTCCATAATTTCATTGGTTCTTGTTTACCGATGCAAGCGGTATACAAAATCATCGATTCTGTCGCGCCCACGACCGCCAGCGTTTTTATCAACGGCGAAAGTGGTACGGGTAAAGAAGTCTGTGCAGAAGCCATTCACCAAGAAAGCCAGCGTCGAGATAAGCCTTTCGTAGCCATCAACTGTGGCGCTATTCCCCGAGATTTGATGGAAAGTGAGATCTTTGGGCATGTTAAAGGCGCGTATACTGGCGCAACAACAGACCGTAAAGGCGCAGCTATGCAGGCTCATGGCGGAACTCTCTTCCTTGATGAATTGTGTGAAATGGAATTGGAAATGCAGAAAAAGCTACTGCGATTTTTGCAAACGGGCACTTTCACTCCACTTGGCGGAAACAAAGAGGTCAAAGTAGACGTAAGAATTATCTGTGCGACCAACCGAGATCCACTAAAAGAGGTTGAAGAAGGCCGGTTCCGTGAAGACCTTTATTATCGAGTCCACGTTGTCCCTATTGAAATGCCCCCTCTAAGAGAACGAGGCCGTGACATTGTCACTCTAGCCACGCACTTTTTAAAGACGTATGCAAAGCAAGATAAGAAACGATTCACTGCGATTGATAAAGAAACCCAAACGCTGTTGAAACGATACCCATGGCCAGGCAACGTCCGTCAATTGCAAAATATCATTCGCAATATCGTTGTTCTCAATGACGAATCGAATGTCACAAAGGACATGTTACCTCCACCAATAAACGCCACTAAATCAGCCGCCCCCGCACCTACACCGCGGGCCGCACCGCCAGCAGCTGCGGCAATTCAAGCTCAAGCGAGTGAGCAGCCCCCTGTGATGGAAAGTGATTCCTCTCAACCTGTCCCTGAGACTTCCACTTTAACGAATCCAGATGGAACCATTCGCCCAATGTGGAAAATTGAGCGTGAAGCGATTCAAAATGCCATCAATTATTGTGACGGGAATGTGTTAAACGCCGCAGTACTTTTGGAGCTAAGCCCTTCTACGGTTTACAGAAAGAAGCAGGCTTGGGAATCTGAAGATGAGTGCAGCCAAGCCTAGTTTGATTGCCAATGATGAAGTTTGGTTGTTGCTCGACAGCCAAATCTTCGGTGGCATTGAAACCCATGTTATTGAACTTGCTCAGGGGCTAAGAAGCCATGAAATTGCCGTGAGAGTGGTATTGATCGCGCAATATTCTCCGACGCCACCTATCATTCAGCGCTTGCGTGCTGAAAAGATCGAATTTAGCTTCCTTAATGAGCTCTGCCCTAACCATAATTCCGCCTATCAGCAACTTTGCTTTTCACTGAAGCATTATTCCCCTCGCCTAATACATGCTCACGGCTACAAGGCAAGCTTGCTCAGTAAGCTTGCAAAAGTCAGTGGCGTATTAAAAGCAGCCACTCAGGTCTCAACGTACCACGCTGGTGAAACGCCGACAGGTCGTGTCTGGCTCTACGACTGGCTTGATCGATATTCTAGCTTTGTCTCAAATCATTCCCTTGTGGTGAGTGATAAGATCAAAGCAAAATTACCGACTCATTCTACGTTACTGAACAATTTCATTGCGATACCAAGCCAGCCTCAGTGTTACGCTTCTAATATCGGTTTTGTCGGTCGGTTAAGTCACGAGAAAGGCGCAGATCGATTCATACAAGTTGCTCAGCTCCACCAAGGAATGACATTCGATGTCTACGGAGATGGGCCGGAAAAATACGACTTACAAGCGCAAGCGTCCTGCAATGTCATTTTTCATGGCCATCAAAACCACATGGAATCCGTTTGGAACAACATCGGCATATTAATGATTACCTCCCGCTATGAAGGGCTGCCGATGGCGGCTTTAGAAGCCATGGGCAGAGGGATACCTGTGATTAGCCTTGCAGTCGGGAACATGCCGAACCTGATTACTCATGAGGAAAATGGATATATCGCACAAAGCATTGACGAACTGCACCGTTATCTTACTCACTGGAAAAACTTAAGTTCGGAACAACAGCAGGTCGTTAGGCAAAATGCAATTAGAACCGTAGAAAGTCACTACTCCCCAAATGCTGTCATACCTCAATTACTAAAATGCTATTTCCCCCCCCCTTGAGCCTATTCTAGTACTCCTGATTCTTAACAAGCCCCACGTTCTCATCGCTACTAATGTGATTCTCAATTTGAGAAATCATTACAAACCTAGGTTGAAAGAAAATTTAATCACTAAATAACAAAGAGTTACGACCTACCTTAAAATGGCACTGCCCTTGCAACTTAATGATTATAAAAACGGTTAAGCATGTTGGCGGGGTTAAAATGAAAAAGAATATTCTTTACGTTCATTATGGTGATAACTGGATTCGAGGCAGCGAGACCTGCCTCATTAATCTAATGGACTCTCTTGATAATCAACGTTTCGTGCCAGTTTTGTGGACCAACTGTATTCCACTTTTACGCCACGTCCAAATGCAAGGTATCAAAACTGAGTTTTCTGACTTTCCTTTGATAGCTGGATGGCTGGCTCCACGATTTGATCTTCTAGGTTGGTGGAGCTTAGTTAAACAAGCGATAACCATTATTCGCGCACACAAAATAGACGCCATTCACGTAAACAGTGGCGCCCCTTGCCAATGGATGTGCCTTGCTGCACGACTTTGCCGGATTCCGCTGGTAACTCAACTCCACAGTGACTATCAGCTAAGAGATCGTTTTACTCTTGGGTTGCACATGTCTCCCCATATCATTTGCGTTAGCCATGCAATAAGCCAAGGTATCATTGAAGACGGCTACCCTAAATCTAAGCTCAATGTCATTCATAACGGTGTCCGAGAAAGCCACCAGCAACCTGTTTCCATACGCGAAAACTTCGGCATTCCTAGTCAAAGCGTCGTTCTTATCAGCGTTGGGTCTTTGATTGTGAGAAAAGGCTACGATCTAATCATTCAAGCGTTACAGCATTTGGACACTACCGCTGATGTTCATTTAGTCATTGTTGGTGATGGTGAGGAACACCAAAACTTGAAACAGCTCGCTGAGAGCCATGGGCTTGCTGATCGTGTTCATTTCGCTGGAGAGCAGCACAACGTTTCCGACTGGTTAGAAGGCGGGGCTGATGCCTATGTTAGCGGTGCCAGAGACGAAGCATTTGGGCTCACGATTGCTGAAGCCGGTCTCGCCCAGCTGCCAGTTATCGTTCCCCGAGTTGGAGGTATCCCAGAGTTTATTACTCATGATGTGTCAGGGTTACTCTACGCTGCCGACAACGCCATTCTCGAACTAGGCAGCGCCATTAGCCAAATCGTTAACGATGAAACCCTTCGTCAGCGTCTATCTCAAAACCTTTATCACCATGCAAGCAATCATTTAACCGTCGCTGCGAACACGGCATCGATTCAATCTGTTTACGAAAAGATATCTGTTGAACCCACTAGCCATACTGTACCAATGGCAAATGGGTTTAAGCCTCTTATTCGTTGGGCATTCAAATAACCAAGAAAAAGGACGCTATCATTATGTTTACTCAAAACAAAACACAGCCTGTTCATGGTTTCATCTATGACCCAATCGCTTTTGCAGGTGGCTCTAAAGTCGCGACTTCTGAGATGCTGCTGGTGTGTAAAGACTCAGACGTAGAATTTACTATTCTGTCGGCAGATCCATCGAGCTGGGCACATGTTCAGAAGCACCTCCCAAATACTCGGATCATCCGAATCCCCTACTTTGCGTTTTTGTGCCATGCACATGGTCTGAAATATTGGATGGCTCAGCTTTACTTGATGACTTTATTGCTGTTCACTTTCATTCGCGTTAAGCCAATTGACTATGCAGTTGGTGCGTCTGGCCCTGGTATTGATATGGCATTGTACCTTTGTCGCTTCATCATGCGCTTTGCCATTATTCAATTAATCCATGGACCTGTCGCACCGTCACGCTCTATTGGCTACTGTTTAAGCCAAGCAAAGCATGTGTTTTATTTGAATTCGACCTATCAGTCAATCTGCAACGCGCTGTATGCCTATTTCAGCCTGACTTCCGATCCCGAGCAAAATCGAACCTTAGCGAATTTTTCATTTCAAACGGCTCAAATGCAAACCTTTACTAATGGGATCAGTCAATTACATTGGCCATCCGCCGCGTCCTATCAATCCGAACGCTTATTTTGGGCTGCCTCTTTACTTGAATGGAAAGGGCTCGATATTTTTGTGTCGGCGATCGACCGCAAATTTTCAGCATTCTCCTTTTCTGCTGACATTTGTTATATCCGCCCGACCTCCACTCAACTCACCGTCAGTGAATTGCCCGAGAATTGGAACAACGTTAGGCTGTATGAATCGCCAGATAACTTAGACACGATCCGTTCTCAATGTGGCATTTTTGTGTCTACCAGTGACAACGAACCCTTTGGTCTATCGATACTTGAGTCGCTCGCAGCTGGTTTATCCGTGGTAATCCCGGCAGATGGCGCCTATTGGGATAAGACACTCACTCATGGCGTTAATTGCATTAAATACACTCCTAGAGATGAGCTCTCTCTTAGAAATGAATTGGGTAAGCTCGTACAGGATTTGGATTTACGTGCCTCACTTGCCATCGAAGGACAAAAGGTGGCTGAAGATTATCGAGCAGAACGCTGCTACGCAGCCATTGCAGATAGCTTAACAACCCCAAGAAGCTGCGTAAGCACTACGAGCAATGGCTTAGGAGTTCGTTCATGAGCCGGGCATCTGCGCTGTCTAGTATGGCGACATATGGCGTTGGGCTAATGCTCAATAAAGGCCTGTCATTACTCATGCTCCCAGTCATGACGCGTTACCTGATGCCGGAACAAATAGGTAAACTGGACTTATTGGCAACGATTGGGGCGGTGTCAGGCATTGTGATCGCCCTATCGATGCACGAGGTAATCTATCGTTTTGCTGGAGTAAAGAAAGACACACAGCAACAATTTACTTGTGCGAGTGAGATTTACAGTTGCACAGCCATTGTTTCGGTAATCTTCGCCATTGTA
>Ga0213838_1000749_pt1 | contig 20007 bp, 15 predicted proteins | sample SWPATP13_FD_160577 | JGI IMG/M metagenome (GOLD analysis project Ga0213838, IMG submission 160577) | Coastal seawater microbial communities from Marineland, Florida, United States - SWPA TP1 #3 | ecosystem: Environmental > Aquatic > Marine > Coastal | place: USA: Florida | collected 2016-08-06 | reverse complement strand
GTTGGTTGCTGAGGATGTGATTCATCAAATCCGTGAAGGTAACAAGTCGATTATCGGTCTTATGATTGAAAGCCATATCAACGAAGGTAACCAATCTTCAGATATTCCATTAAATGAAATGAAATACGGTGTTTCCATTACCGATGCGTGTATCAATTGGGATTCAACTGAGGCACTATTGAAACATGCCCATACGGAGTTGGTTCCGTTTTTGGAAAATCGTTTGAAAGATTAATTTCATTTAAATGAACAAAGGCTTAGAGATTGGTAAGGAAAAATAATGGCCGTTGAACTGAACGAATTACGCGACCAAATTGACGCAGTAGACAAACAAATGTTGGACTTACTATCACAGCGTTTAGCTTTGGTAGAAAAAGTAGGCGAAGTAAAAAGTGAGCACGGCTTACCAATTTATGCGCCAGATCGTGAAGCGGCAATGTTAGCTTCACGTCGTCAAGAAGCTGAGAAGAAAGGCATTCCGCCACAGCTAATTGAAGATATCTTACGTCGAACGATGCGTGAATCTTATGCGAGTGAAAAAGATTCGGGTTTTAAGTGTTTGAACCCTGAATTGCGTTCAGTCGTTATTATTGGTGGTAATGGTCAGCTTGGTGGCTTGTTTGGTCGCATGTTTACTTTATCGGGTTACCAAGTGAAAGTGCTGGGTAGTCAAGATTGGGATCGTGCTGATGAGATCTTAGACAATGCCGGTTTAGTCGTGGTGACCGTGCCGATTAACTTGACGCAAAGTGTGATCGAAAAGCTGGGTAAATTACCAAGCGATTGTATCCTGTGTGATTTAACCTCGATCAAATCTAAACCTCTTAAAGCCATGCTTGATGTTCACCAAGGTCCTGTTGTTGGTCTTCACCCGATGTTTGGCCCTGATGTCCCAAGCTTGGCGAAGCAAGTTATTGTATACAGCGATGGCCGTGGTGAAGAAAGCTACCAATGGTTGCTGGAGCAGTTTGGTATATGGGGTGCGAGCCTTTGTCAGATGGATGCTGCAGAGCATGACCAAGGTATGACGCTTATTCAGGCTCTGCGTCACTTTACGTCTTTTGCATACGGGCTGCATTTAAGTAAAGAAAATCCAAACATAGACCAACTTCTGAAATTAAGCTCGCCAATCTACCGGCTTGAGATTGCGATGGTTGGACGCCTGTTTGCACAAGATCCAAACTTGTATGGCGATATCATTCTGTCTTCAGAAGAGAACATCGATATGATCCGCCGCTTCCATGCATGTTTCGGTGAAGCGCTAGAAATCTTAGATGGCAAAGATAAAGCAAAATTTGTAGAAAGCTTTAATGAAGTCAGTAACTGGTTTGGTGAATACTCTCAGCAGTTCTTAGATGAAAGCCAAAACTTACTTAAACAAGCGAATGATGCAATCCATCGCGGCTAGTATTCAATAATTAGAACGAACAATCCCCCATTAAAAAGAGCAGCCTAGGCTGCTCTTTTTTTTTACAAGAATTTCGCTACCGTTAATTGGTGTCTAAAGGCTTGTTTACTTCTTCACTCGACACGGTCTCAATGCTTGAATCACGGTAAGGCACATTGGTTAAATTGATTTGAAGGCGAACCACATTATCAATGAGTTGCACCAATGGTCCCCATTTTACTTTCTTCTCTTTTTCGAAAACGTAGTTAAAGTTATCAGGCGTCCAATCCATTAGATACTGCGGGTTCAAAGCTCGCCCTAAGAAGCGTACCTCATAATGAAGGTGAGGACCTGTCGAGTTACCTGAATTACCACACGTTGCAATGACATCTCCTTTGCTAACAAACTCACCACTGCGTACTTTAAACCTTTGCAAGTGCGCGTAAGAGCTCATAAAGCCAAAAGAGTGGCGAAGAGTCATAAAGTTACCAAAACCTTTTTTGCTTGGACGAACGGTCTCGATGACACCGTCGGCAGGAGCTAGGATCTCTTCGCCTCGCTTACAGGTTAAATCAATACCTGTATGGGTATGACGTTTTCCAGTGATAGGGTTGGTTCTTCGGCCATAGGAAGAAGAAATGCGCTGATAGGCCATTGGGCTATCATTTGGGATTAACCGGAACATGGTAGCGCGAACCGCGGAATCTATTGCGGCAGCATCAATTCTGTCCTCGAGTGAAACCTCATCATTGACGAGTTCTTCGCTTACTAGGCCAAGGACTGATTCTACATCGTAAACACGCTTACCAAGTAGTTGGATCTTACCTTCTTTCTCGACTAAAGCTTGAGAAAGGGAATGGTTGGTATCAACTTGTTCTTGGTACAGTGAGCTTAACTCACCATTTTTGCTATTGAGATTTGCTAAAGCCAACTCGAACTCACCTTGCGTTTTTTGCATGGCTTGTTCATTTTTAAATTTATTGTCTAGATGTAAGTATATGGCTCCACCTAAAAGTAGAGGAGCTGACACTAGAGTGAGGACAATAGCTGAGATCGATTTTCGGCCAAGGTAAAAGGTTTGATCGCCTTGGCGCGAAGGAATCGTGATAGAAACTTTTTGGGACATACCGGTTAATTAATTAGTGTGACAGTTCCGCTGTCTACAGAGTCAAAATTATTCGTCACCTAAATCAGATAAATATTCTAGCTCACGGTGGAGTAGACTATCGTCACCGACATTGAGTTCAACTAAGCGTTTTAAATGGCTGATACTATCAATATCTAAATGCTCTATTCTCAAGCGCATTGAGGTATTGTTAGTAGAGATTATGCTCGCTTCTAGCTGTATATCAATATCACTTTCATTAAGCGTAAAGCTAACAGTGATAGGTAAAGAAGTGTTCAGTTTTGAGCCACTATCACATTGTAATAGCACACCATGTAACGATAAATCTTGAACAGAACCTGCGAGTTCAAGTGATCCTTGAGTTACTTTCGCTGGCACCTGATAAAGGATGCGCGAAAAGCGACGTCTTTCTACCATGATACGTTCTCTCTTATATATCGTAATTTAAAGTATGGTGGCTCATAACTACATAAGGCCGCTGATCATAGCGGCCTTTGGTTTAAATACAAGCAATATTATTTTGCAATACGCTTGTATTTGATGCGGTGAGGTTCAGCCGCTTGAGCACCAAGAGTTTTTTTCAACCACTCACTGTACTCAGTATAGTTACCTTCGTAGAAGTTAACCTGACCTTCATCACGGTAATCTAGAATATGTGTCGCAATACGGTCTAGGAACCAACGGTCGTGCGAGATAACCATGGCACAACCAGGGAACTCAAGCAGTGCTTCTTCAAGAGCACGTAGTGTTTCAACATCTAGGTCATTGGTTGGCTCATCGAGTAGCAGTACGTTACCGCCCGCTTTTAGCAGTTTCGCTAAGTGAACACGGTTACGTTCACCACCAGAAAGTTCACCGATGATCTTCTGTTGGTCGTTACCTTTGAAGTTGAAACGAGAGCAGTATGCACGAGCTGGGATTTCGAAGTTGTTGATCTTAATGATATCAGCGCCTTCAGAGATCTCTTGGAATACAGTCTTAGTGTCGTCCATGCTGTCGCGGAACTGATCAACAGAAGCCAGCTTAACGGTTTCGCCTAGTTCAACCGTACCGGAGTCTGGTTGCTCTGCGCCGCTTAGCATCTTGAATAGTGTTGATTTACCCGCACCGTTGGCACCCACGATACCCACGATCGCGCCCTTAGGCATGCTGAACGATAGGTCGTCGATAAGAACGCGGTCACCGAATGACTTGGTTAGGTTCTTCACTTCAAGAACTTTGTCACCTAAACGCTCACCTGGCGGGATGAACAGTTCGTTAGTTTCGTTACGCTTCTGGTATTGGCCAGTGGTTAGCTCTTCAAAACGAGCCATACGAGCTTTAGATTTCGCTTGACGGCCTTTAGGGTTTTGACGAACCCATTCAAGTTCTTTCTCGATAGTCTTTTGACGAGCGCTTTCGCCCGCTTTTTCTTGCTTTAGACGCTCATCTTTTTGCTCTAGCCAAGACGTGTAGTTACCTTCCCATGGAATACCTTCACCACGGTCAAGTTCTAGAATCCAGCCTGCAGCGTTATCTAGGAAGTAACGGTCGTGGGTAATCGCCACAACAGTACCTGTGTAATCAACAAGGAAATGCTCTAGCCAAGCCACTGATTCAGCATCTAAGTGGTTGGTTGGTTCGTCAAGAAGCAGCATGTCTGGCTTTTCAAGAAGTAGACGACAGATAGCAACACGACGGCGCTCACCACCTGATAGGAATTCAATTTTCGCATCCCATTCAGGAAGACGAAGAGCGTCAGCGGCACGCTCAAGAGCACTTTCAAGGTTATGACCATCTTTTGCTTGAATCAGTGCTTCTAGTTCACCTTGCTCTTTCGCTAGCGCATCGAAGTCTGCATCTGGTTCTGCATAAGCAGCATAAACTGCGTCGATACGCTTAAGTGCGTCTGCAACGTCAGAAACGGCTTCTTCAACAATTTCACGAACGGTTTTAGATTCGTCAAGTACAGGCTCTTGCGGTAAGTAACCAACATTCAGGCCTTGCTGTGCGCGAGCTTCACCATCAATGTCTTTATCAATACCTGCCATGATACGTAGTAGGGTAGATTTACCAGAACCATTCAGACCTAAAACACCGATTTTAGCGCCAGGAAAAAAGCTAAGAGAAATGTCTTTAAGAATTTGACGTTTAGGTGGCACAGTTTTGCTCACCCGAGACATGGTATATACGTATTCAGCCATTTGCCGATCGTTCCTAATTATTGTTCAAAATTAGCGACTATTTTATACCAATATCGGCCAATTTGTTACTCCTAGGCATCATTAAGCTTTTTGAGAGTGATCGAGGGCATGGATGAACAGGTGAATAATTAAACGTCGGGGAAGAGACGGCTGAATCAGAATTGTTAAATTAATAATATTTACATTCAAAGCCTTTACATTTGCGGTCATATTTGGCGTTAATAGCTATCTATACGCATCCAAACACGCACTAAGGAATAGAGCGCATGTTTTCTTATTTATTCAGACCAAAAGCCGCCGCATTTACTTCTGCTGTCTTCTCGGCTTTGCTCTTCAGTCACAATGCGTCGTCTAGCAACGTTTCTGAGCTAAAACAACAACGTATTACTTATGAAAAAGCACAAGATTTATTGGATGAAAGAGATGTCACCGCTTATCAAGCTATTCGTCCAACCATTTCGAATTACTCGCTAACGCCATATACCGACTATCGCGCCTTTTTAGTCAAACTTTCTGAGCAATCTCCACAGCAGGTGAATACCTTCATCGATACTCACCAAAACTTTCCTTTTTCTAATCGTGTTCGAGCGCCTTATCTCACGACCTTAGCGAAGCAAAAGCGTTGGGACGACATCGTTGATTTTCAGACAAAGGAACCCATCGGTGAGGCGTACCAATGCATTTATTATCGAGCACATTTAGAGCAAGGCAATAAAGACCTAGCGTATAAAGGGGCGTATCAGTTGTGGTTAAGTGGCAATGGTGTTGATGACCATTGTGACCCGCTTTTTGACAGTTGGGACAAAGCCGGGCTTCGCAGCGACGATATTATACTGGAGCGCATGCTACTGGCGTTCGATAATCGAAATGGATCATTGATGAGCTATCTCATTAAGCAAATCGAGGATCCTGCGAAAAAGAAACACGCTGTTGCGATGAAAGCGCTGTACCGCAATCCGGAGAGTGTCTTAACTTTTGCTAAAAAACATAAAGCGACGGATTTCTATCGAGCTCAAACGGAATACGCCTTTGAAAAACTAGCAAGAAAATCTGTTGTTCAGGCACAGTCGAAATACCAGCAAGTAATGCAAGCGCAGCAATTTGACTCTAAGAAACAGCAGCAGCTTGGTGAGTACTTGGCATTTAGGTTGATCAATACGGATGATAACGAACTGGCAAAGTGGCGAGATCAAATCTTAGATAATTCATCGAGACAGGTATTGATTGAACGTCGAATTCGTCTAGCGATTCAATATGCAGATTGGGAGGCCGTCACGCATTGGATTAGTAAACTTGATGATGCTCACCAAAGTTCATTGCGTTGGCAATATTGGTTAGGCCGAGCAGAGGTCGCTCTAGGGAAGACCAAGCAAGGTTACCAGAGGCTAGAATCGCTGACGGGGGAAAGAAATTTTTATAGCGTTGCGGCAGCTAAAGAAATCAAACAATCCATTCAATATTCAACCTCGACGCTTAACTTCGAGAAAGCAGTGATAAAGCCTTATCAAACGGATTTATTGAGAATTGAGGAGCTTATCGCGTTAGATAAGATAGCGGCAGCGAAAAGTGAATGGCGCTGGCTTTTACGAAGAACGACGAAAACTGAACAATCAATGTTAGCGGCATACGCGGCTGAGAAAGGCTGGAATCATCTAACGGTAACCGCCAGTATCACCGCAAAAATGTGGGATAACTTAACCCTGCGTTTTCCCGTCGCTCATCAATGGTGGTTTAAGTTTTATGCCGAAAAACACGATATAGATCCGATCACCTTGATGTCTTTGGCAAGGCAAGAAAGTGCATTGGACAGTGAAGCTCGTTCGCCTGTCGGGGCGAGGGGCATCATGCAAATAATGCCGACAACAGCGAAATATACTGCGAAGAAATATAAGTTGTCCTATCAAGGTAGTGATGACTTGTATCAAGTGGGTAAGAACATTGAAATAGGCAGCCATTACTTAGATGGCTTATTGAATCAATACGACAATAACCGGATTTTTGCGTTTGCTGCTTATAATGCTGGCCCGAATCGCGTGAAGTTATGGAGAGAGCGTACGGCTGGAAAGCTTGATGCTTACGCTTTTATCGAAGCCATTCCTTTTAAAGAGACGCGAGGTTACGTGCAAAATATTTTGATGTTTGAAACTTATTATCGGGATATTTTGGGGGTCGATGGAGCATTCCTAAAAGAACATGAAGTGAAGACCAAGTATTAATTGAGGGTGAAGACATGCAGTGTTGTGTCTTCAATCCCATGGTTTTGTTAGAAGTGAACGTTCTTTGGGTTAATTAGCACTTCAATATAATTTTCAGTATACAATGCGTAGTAAGTTAAGCAGTAAGCGTAGGCAATATGTCACCACAACCAGAATTTAAAGATTGGCAGCAGTTAATGGATTTAGTTAAAACTGCAGCGAATAATGATCAGCATGAACTGTTACTGACGATGATGATGACCTCGGATGAAAGAGATGCATTGGTCGCGAGAGTAAATATTTTGTGTGAATTGCTCAAAGGTGATTTATCACAAAGGCAAGTTAGCCAAATGCTTGGTGTCGGTGTGGCGACCATAACGCGTGGTTCGAATGAACTCAAAGCGAAATCAGAAGAAGAGAAAGCTGAAATTGTTAAGCTACTGCTTAAGTAATCGCTTCAGTTAGATAGTAAAACGCCAGCACTTATTGCTGGCGTTTTTTATAGGAAATTTAATGCGCCTACTCGGCGAAATGTTCTGGATTCATAAAAGGGATGAGCGCAAGGATCAGTGCTTGATGATACACTGAACTTCGCGTGAGCTGATTGTGCGTTAACAAGCCAATCGCGCCCCCTTTTTGCTTGATGTTGTCTGTTCCAAAGACTTCATCCATCACATCACCTAACTCGTTCGCGTGTTGCAGTTTATCCATAACCATAGGGGGAAGCATCAAGCTTGCGGAGCGAGACTCTCCTCGTTGTCCATTCGATTCAATGACCATCCATGCGAATGTTACAGAGTTCTCAATGCCGGCTTCCAACCCAACATAATAATCAGCGTTAGGGAGGGTTTGTTGAGCATTTTTGACCCGGTTAACGGAGCCTTGGTGTGTCTCTGAGTTCGACATGGGTTGATCAGCCACTCCGCTTTCGACACTCACACCTTTAAATTCAAATGACTCATTAGGAAAGGCGGATTGGAACGCGCTTTTTACAGCATTTATCTTGGCTGGATTTAAGGAGGCGATAATCACGGATTTCATTTACTTCGAATTCTCTTTTAATTGCAGATACCAGATGGAGAGTTCATCAAGGTTCATCGGTTTACCAAAATAGTAACCTTGCATGAAATCACATTGATAGTTGGCTAACCATTGATACATAGATTTGGTTTCGATACCTTCCGCTGTCACTGCTTTGTTCTGAGCATGGCATAGCTCAATAATGGGCTTAATGATGTTCTGGTTGTCTGTTTTGATCAAGGTTTCTAGGAACCCTTTATCGAGCTTAATTTTTTGTACTGGGTACTGCACCAATTGAGTGATGGATGTGTAACCAGAACCAAAGTCATCAATTGCCAACCGATAACCTAATCGAGAAAGTTCGTTCAGTAATGGGAAACCTTGCGATTCGTTTGCGAACGTTTCTGTTATCTCAAAGTCGATCAGAGCTGGTGGTATGTCGTTTAGTTTGGCGTGCTCGTCAATGTATTTTGCGAGCTTAGTGGTTTCAAGTTCTGCTGACGATAAGTTAATAGACAGATGCACATCGTGTTTGAACTGAGCTTGAATATCATGAAAGCGTTCAAATGCGTTTTTGATCACCCATTTGTCTACTCGTTGAAATAGTCCTGTTTGTTCAGCAATCGGAATAAACTCGTCGGGAGAGACCAAACCAAGCTGAGGCGAGTACCAACGCAACAGTACCTCAACACCGATAACATCGATACCATTGATATCTAAGTAAGGCATGAACACCAAATGAAACTCATCATCGAAGTTATTCTCTCTTAGCGCTCGTTCTATATTGGCTCGTCTTTGTACTACTTTGTCCAAATCTAAAGAATATAAGGCAAATTGATTCTTACCCGCTCGCTTCGCTTGATACATGGCCGTATCTGCGTTTGAAAGCAATTTTTCAATATTCCTACCGTCGTCTGGGTATCTCGCAATTCCGATACTGACAGTGATCGGAAAGCTTCCCATCGGAGTAATAAAACCATTTTGTAAAGGCTCCAGTAAGAGTTGGGCAAAAACTTGAGCCGCATCATCGAACTTACTTGGGGCTCTCAGGTACACTGCAAACTCATCGCCGGACAATCGAGATGGCATTGAAATTGATAAATGTTCGTTACGGAATAATTGGCATACGCTGGAGATGTGCTTCGCGAAACTGACGAGTATGGCGTCGCCAATTTGATGTCCGTACTTATCGTTGACGAATTTAAAGTTGTCTAAATCTAAGTACAAGATCCACACCAAGTGATGGGCGTTAGAATCGACGAGTACTTTTTCAACATAGTTTTGAAATTGGTGGCGATTGGCTATTTGCGTTAATTGATCACTTTCCGCCAGTTTTTTGGTGCGTTGATAAGTGTTATCGAGCTCTTGGTACATATCATAAAATCGTTCGGATAAACGACCGATTTCATCCTCTGTTCCTAGCTTCTCGATGTTTTTTCGCTGCTTTCTTTCCACTTGCGTAAGTTGAGTGTTGAGACGAGTAATTGGGTTTATTACTGTGCGATAAAGTAGCGCGAGAAGCAGAGCCACCGTCATCAAAGCAGATAGCACAAAAGAAGCGCTGAGTTTGTTCCAGATATTATCGAGACGGTTATTTAGAAGAAACTGAGCTGGGTCAACGGTAGCGAAGAGCCCGGGTGCAAGTTCAACCGATTGTGCTAAGCCTTTATCGACTGAGACGATACCATCGGAAAAAAATAGGCTGGTCTGATATTCGTATTCAATTTGCTTTCGTAGAGTATTGAAAGAATCCAGTGAAACCGCGACGACAACAAAAACAATATTCTCTGGTTTTTTTAGTGCTGACAGATCATAAAGAGGGGAGAGCAAGGTTTTTTTGTCTAGGATTTCATAGCGTATCAACATCCCTTCACCCTGTGAATTTTGGGTGTAGCTGATATTAGATGAGCTAGGGTTCGCTTGATATTGAAAGCTAATGTGTTCGAGGATTTTAGGATCAAACTGAGCTGCTCTATCATCACGATTTTCCGCGTAGTAAAGCACTTTTTGATTACCGTCTAACAGCGCTAAACCAGTGTAGCTTGTGTCCCCATCTTGTAACAATTGAATCGTTTCTTGAAGATTATTAATAAGCTTACGCTCTATCTCTGGATTGTGCTCAAGAGAAAAATAGTGACGTACAATGTCGCTTTTGGTGAGCGTATAGGTATAGCTGTTAAGAAATGAACGTGCTTGACGAAAGTGCCCCGCCAATTTTTCCATACTGAGCTGAAGTGCGTTGTCTTCTCTTTTGATGAAAGCACTTTTTTGATTTGAATAAATGATGTAGCTCGAAGCAGCGGTACTGCACAGAATGACCGGCGCGATGAGTAATAGAATCTTAGTACTTAGCTTCATGATTCCTAAATATTTTATTCAAAACAAACGCGAGAGTTTATAGATGTTCTTAGAGTTTCACTATGTTTAGTCTTAATTCCAGTGAATACGTGTGATGTGAGCCAAGTTTCACTTTGCAAACAGAAAGAAACCATTGGCAATTCACGGGAGGAAAGCGAGGGAGAATGCTGGGAAGTGTTAGAAAAAGTGGCTCTTACGGATGTGAAAATCGGTAAGAGCCATTTGAATTACTGGAGCTTCACTTGCGTTGCTTTGATGTTTTCACTTGGGTAGCAACCAAGCACTTTAAGGTGGCGAGTGATTTTGGTGAGTTCAGAGATGGTATTTTGCATGTTCTCTGATTCTAAATGAGCTTCTAGATCTACATAGAACATCTCTTCCCAAGGATTGCCCATAATAGGACGTGACTCTAGTTTAGTCATATTGATGTTGTGACGCTGAAGCACCAATAAGGTCTCGACTAATGAGCCGGCTTCTTGAGATGTCGACATGATCAATGTTGTTTTCGCAGGGATCTGCGTGGAAACTTCTACTGGTTTACGCGCCACCACAATAAAGCGGGTATGGTTTTCTGTTTGGTTCGCGATATTTTCTTGAATGGATTGTAAGCCATATAACTTGCCGCTAGAGGCATTACCAATTGCCGCCACATCATCTCTGTTAAGTTCTTTCACTTTCATCATTGCATCGGCAGTACTTGCACAAGATTCCAAAGTTACGCCTTTTAAGCGGCTTAAAAATTCACTGCATTGCTGATGAGGTTGCGGGTGAGAGTAGAGTGTTTTGATGTCTTCGATCTTGATGTCGTTTTGAGAAACTAAACAATGCTCAATGGGTTGAGTCAGCTCGCCCACAATGTATAACGTCGTGTGTTGTAACAGGTCGTAGACTTCATTGATTGAGCCTGAACTGGTATTTTCAATTGGCAGGACACCGTAGTCAGCATGGCCAGATTCCACCGTATTGGCCACTTCCTTAAAATGGTCGCAGTTGAGTTCAATGAGCTCAGTGTTTTTACGGCTAAAATATTCACGGCTTGCAAGGTGCGAATATGAACCTTTAGAACCAAGGAAAGCAACGCGAGCCAGGGGCTTACGGCTTTGAGGGTTCGCTAGGTTCTGTAAGTAAGATTGCTGAAGTAATACCGAGTCTTCAATAATGGTATGGAAAAGCTTCGTTATGTATTGAGCATCTAATTCGTATTTGTCTTTACCATTATTGATAAGTTTGACGAGCAGTTGCTGTTCACGAGCAGCATCTCGAACTGGCTTAGATGTTTCAACTTTACTTTTTGCTACTTCAATACTGAGCTTGCGACGCTCTGAAAGTAAGCTTAATAGTTGGTCATCTAGTTCGTTTAAGCGAAGGCGAATTTCATCAAGCGAAATTTGGCGGTCAGTCATGAATGTATCCTTATAAAAAAGCCTCCCAAGTTTGGGAGGCTTTCTGTTCGTTTTTGACTTGTTTTTCTAAAACGACTTAGCCTCCGGTTAAGGAAGAAAAAAGAAGTCAAAAATAAACAGATGAGTAATGTGCATAAAAAGTGATTGTTTTATGAATGTTTAAACACAATAAGCAAGCTGAGGTAGAGCGTCAAGCAAAAAAATAGCGCCATAGAGGCGCTACTTTTTGAATCCATAATAATTGATTATTCAACTTCAGCTTCGAGCTCTTCAATTTGAGGCTTTTCTGCTCGGCGTGCTTCTGGCTTGTGGCGAAGCTTATTGAGTTGACGTTCTAATTTTTGTTCCACTTCATTGACTGCAACATATAGGTCATCGTGGATTGATGAAGCAACGAGTTTTCCTTTTGGTACTGTAATTACGGCTTCAAATTTTTTCTTTTTGTTTGGCTCTTCACTAAAGCTTGCTTGGCAGCTTGTGATGTTTACTTGCCATTTTTCTAGCTTTTTAAATTTGCTTTCTATGTGCTCACGGATTGCAGAGGTGATGTCGATATTTTTACCAGTGATATTCATTTTCATAGAAGTTTTCCTCTGTTGTATCCCTCATGGGTTAACTTCAGATTACTGATTGGTGCTAAATAAAATGTGATCCATGTCAACTTCTGGTAGGGTGAAATTAACAATGAAATCAAATGTGATCTTACGCAAATGTTTGTTCTTTAATGGATAAAAAACCTTGTTATCGCAGTGTTTTGGGATAAATTGGAAAGAAGGTAAGCGCTAGAAATCATTCATTTTTGGGGATTTAGTACAGCCATAGAAAAGAGGCGGTGAAATGATGACCAGTCTTTATTTGTGAACTATGTCTATAGATAACGCCTTATCCTCAGTTTAAAGAATCCGATAAAAACGCCGCTCTAAATTAGAGCGGCGTTTTTTATTTGCGTATGGGTTATTGGGATATATGCATGAGCTGTATCTGTTGCTCCGGAAGCAGTTGAGCATTTCCTTCTTTTCTCGTCTGTTGAATCTTATCAAGCTGCTTGTAGATAACGTAATAGCGATTGATGTTAGCGACGTAGTGGACTGGCTCACGACCTATGTTACGTCTCGCAATCACTTCTACATTCTTGAACCATATGTTTGGGTCGTATCCATGCTTCACCGCGAGGCGACGCATTTTTCTGATTTTTGCTGGCCCCGCGTTGTATGCAGCCAAGGAAAAGTAAATCTGATTGTCGATAGTAATCTCTTCGTTATCGAAATATCGGTCTTTGATGAACCTCATGTATTTAACGCCGGCGTGAATATTGTTTTCGACTTTATCGATATGATTAATATTTACGTTAGGGTCTTTTGCGGTGCTAGGTAGCACTTGCATAATCCCAACAGCTCCCCGGTGAGACACTTTGCTTTGATCTAATCCAGATTCTTGGTAAGCCTGTGCAGAGATCATTAGCGAATCGAACTCGTATCGATCTGAATATTCACTGAATAGCTCTGAGAGGTGCTCAAGTTTGGCTATTTTTTTGGGGTTGAGCGCTCGGCTAAGCCAACGAGTGTTATTCAGGTATTTTCCATAAATCACATTGCCTAACAATGTACCAGTTTTCGCTTTACGCAAATATTGATTCACCGCTTCTTTGAGCTTCGGGCTGTCCTTTCGCAATGCCCAAGCGATTTGACCAGACTCACGTAGCGGGACATTTTCATGAACTTGTATGTTTTCTAATACGTTTAACCATAACGAAGTCTTGTGGCTGTCGAGCACCGTGGCGTTGATGTAGCCTTGATTGATCATTTCGACTAGCTCGTAATCCTGAAGTGTTTCTTCAATAAATTGAACGAAAATAGGTGGAAGCCCTTTTTCATTTAACTCTTGATTCACAGCTTGGATACTTTCGAAATAGCTTGAACTTGCGCGAACCCAGATTTCTTTTCCGCTGAGCTGTTCGTAAGAAGTAATTGGAGGGTGGTTTTTCCCTGTGACTAGCAGTTCTTGAACGTCCTTTATCACTGGATTACTGAAATCAACCACTTTCAAACGTTTATCTGTAATCGTAAGGTTAGCGACGGCAAGATCACCATAGCCTAGCTGCAGAGAGGGAAGAAGGTCATCCCTTTGAACAGGAATGATTTGAACATTCATGTACTGATTTTTCTTTTTGAGTTGTTTCTCAAAATGATAAAGTAGCTCTGCGATGATCCCTTTCGGTCTACCACCTTCAATGTAGTAAAACCCAAGATCAGCGGCGACAAGAACACGAACAATGTTCTTTTTAGAGAGCGTGTCTAAATCTCCAGTGTAGGGATCTTTGGCTAAGGGAGAGAGCTCTAAGGCACTCAGATTTAGGGGCATACATAGCAATATGCTTAAGATAATAAATAACTTTTTCACATCCACTTCCATGTTGATGTTTTGTTAATATTATAGTCAGCATATAGAGGTTATGGATGAGTGGCAAGTTACAGTAGGCTATAAGATATGGCTTGAAAGTTAACTTAAGAGCATAAAAAAACGCCACTTATTTAGGATAAGCGGCGCATTTTAATTGGGGTAAAGAATGCTCTAAAGAGGGTTTAATTCGATCAGCTTCTCAGTGCGAGCCACGGCATCCTCTAACCCAAGTTGCTTGTAAGCTTCAAGTTGGATTTCAAGTGATTTACGAGCGGCGATCGTATCTGGGAAGGTGCGTTGCAGCTCTTGTGTACGGTTGACTGCAGCAATCCAAGCTTCACGGCGTAAATAAAAATCGGCGGTGGCTAAATCATAATTAGCTAGACGATTTTTTAATGCAAACATACGTTTTTGTGCATCTTCAGCGTATGGGCTATTTGGGCTACGCTCTAATAGCTTCTTAAAATCGGCGAAAGCGAGCTTAACAGGTTCAGGATCTCGGTCACTGCGGTCGATGTTGAAGATGTCATGCATGAAGTTTCGATCTTGCGCCATATGAGTAAGTCCACGCATGTAAAGTACCCAATCAAGTTTTTCATGTGTTGGGTTAAGGCGCGTAAAGCGAGAAATTGTCGCTAAGCCTAACGCTAAGTCATCATTTTTGTAGTAAGCATAAATCAGGTCGAGTTGAACTTGCTCTGAGTAAGCGCCAAACGGGTAACGAGAATCAAGAGCTTCAAGTTTTTCAATGGCCGTAAGCCAACTACCACTTTGTAGGGCAATTTGAGCGTCTGAATACAATACAGACGGCGGAACGTCAGGAACAATTTCGTCACTGCTGGAACAGCCAACTAGCAAAGAGAGTGCTAATAGACCTGATAAAGTAAGGTGTTTCATGTCAGGAGTCGATTCCTTGAATTTAAATATTTCGTAAGCTTCCGTTACTTTCTAACCAGTAACAGATACAATGATGCAATTATTCTATTTTATCCATAGTAATGGGTATTAGTCTCACGGTTTTTAAAAAAGTTCGATATGGCTCAGCAGATCACATTAACAGACACAGTAAAAAGCAGCCAGTTAGGTCAACGTTTAGACCAAGCTGTCGCTGAACTCTTTACCGATTTTTCTCGCTCACGTATTAAAGAGTGGCTTCTAGATGGCAAGATCCAAGTTGATGGAGAAGTTATCATAAAACCACGCGTAAAAGTGATGGGCGGTGAAGAAATCATCTTACAAGCTGAACTTGAAGATGAAGAACGCTGGGAAGCACAGGATATTCCTTTGGATATCGTATATGAAGATGACGACTTATTAGTGATCAACAAACCACGAGATTTTGTTGTTCACCCTGGCGCTGGTACTCCTGATGGAACCGTGCTCAATGCTTTACTGCATCACTACCCACAAATTGCCGAAGTACCTCGTGCGGGTATTGTCCACCGTCTTGATAAAGACACGACCGGATTAATGGTTGTCGCGAAGACAGTTCCAGCTCAGACTCGTCTTGTTCGTGCTCTTGCTAAGCGTCGCATCACTCGTGAATATGAAGCGATTGCAATTGGTAAAATGACCGCTGGTGGCATGATAGAGAAAGCGATCGGTCGTCATTCGACTAAGCGTACCCTAATGGCTGTGAACGAACTCGGTAAACCCGCGATTACTCACTACCGTGTAGCGGAGCACTTCCGTGAGCACACTCGTATCCGTTTACGTTTGGAAACTGGCCGTACTCACCAAATCCGTGTTCACATGTCTTACCTACAGCACCCACTGCTAGGCGATATTGCTTACGGTGGCAGAGCGCGTATTCCAAAAGGTGCATCTGAAGAGCTTACTCAAATGATTCGCTCTTTTGATCGTCAGGCTCTACATGCGGTCATGCTTAAGTTTGCACACCCAATCTCTGGCGAAGAAATGGAATTCCATGCGCCTGTTCCAAACGACATGATCGTAATGGCAGAAGCACTACGTGTGGATGCTAGAGAAAATAAAGAAGACGATATTTAATGACAATGATCATCCCACGCTGGAATGCCCCTAGCAATATAAAAGCATTTGCTTCTACACGTGTTGGTGGCTTTTCAAAAGATGAGTATCAAGGTTTAAACCTTGGTACTCATGTCGGTGATGATCTTGCAACCGTTCAAAAAAATAGAGAGTGGTTGCAGCAGAACTCAATGATGCCAAATACGCCAACGTGGTTAAATCAAACGCATTCAACCACGGTGATTGAAGTGGACACGGTTTCTTCGACAGTACTCGATGCTGATGGAGCATTCACAAAGAAAGTTGGCATTGTTTGTGCGGCCATGACTGCAGATTGCTTACCTGTTTTATTAACCAATACTCAAGGTACGCAAGTTGCAGCGGTGCATGCTGGATGGCGTGGGTTAGCGGATGGCATTGTAGAAAATGCCGTGCAGAAATTTGACGGTGAAGTGTTAGCTTGGCTTGGACCTGCAATTGGCCCTAGTGCCTTTGAGGTTGGGGAAGATGTATTGGATGCGTTTGTTGCCTTTGATGAAAACGCCATTCATGCTTTCAAAGAGAAAACTCAACCAGGAAAATGGCTAGCAAATATGTCCCAACTGGCAACGCAGCGTTTAGCGAAGCTAGGTGTTTCGAAAGTAACTGATTCCAACCTATGTACGTTCTCAGAACCTTCTCAATTCTATTCCTATCGACGCGATGGGGTGACAGGCCGTCAAGCCTCATTCATTTGGATGGAGTAATTCGACATTTAATTAAGTTGGATCAAGCTTAATTACTCTTCCCCTTGAAAATGTGTCATACCGTATCCATCTTCTATGCATAAGATAAAATATCTATGATTTAGGAAGGTTGGTATGCGTCTCGATCGATTCACTAGTAAGTTTCAAGTTGCGATTTCTGATGCTCAGTCACTCGCACTGGGTCGTGATCATCAATATATAGAGCCTGTGCATTTAATGGTTTCCTTATTAAACCAAGATGGCAGTGCAATTCGTCCTTTACTAACAATGTTGAATGTTGACGTTGTTCAATTGCGCTCAAAGTTGAGCGAAATGTTAGATCGTGTACCGAAGGTGAGCGGCATCGGTGGTGATGTTCAACTTTCCAGTGCAATGGGGACTTTATTCAACCTTTGTGACAAAGTCGCTCAGAAGCGTCAAGACACCTACATCTCATCTGAAATATTCCTACTTGCAGCGGTTGAAGACAAAGGCGCGTTAGGCAAATTACTTCAAGAACTAGGCTTAACTGAACAAAAGCTTTCTCAAGCCATTGAGCAAATTCGAGGTGGTCAAAAAGTAGATGACCCGAATGCGGAAGATAAACGTCAGGCTTTAGAAAAATTCACTATTGATTTAACGGAGCGAGCTGAGCAAGGTAAACTTGATCCAGTGATTGGCCGAGATGATGAAATTCGACGCACTATTCAAGTTTTGCAACGCCGAACTAAAAATAATCCAGTGATTATTGGTGAGCCGGGTGTGGGCAAAACAGCGATAGTCGAAGGGTTGGCGCAACGTATTATTAATAACGAAGTACCAGAAGGGTTGCGTGGCCGTCGAGTGTTGTCACTTGATATGGGGGCGTTGGTTGCTGGTGCTAAGTATCGCGGTGAATTTGAAGAACGTTTGAAATCCGTATTGAATGAGTTGTCTAAAGAAGAAGGTAACGTCATTTTATTCATTGATGAACTGCACACCATGGTTGGAGCGGGGAAAGGTGAAGGCTCAATGGATGCAGGGAACATGCTGAAACCGGCTTTAGCTCGAGGTGAACTACACTGTGTAGGAGCCACCACTCTGGATGAATTCCGTCAATATATAGAAAAAGATCCGGCTTTAGAAAGGCGTTTCCAAAAAGTGTTGGTCGATGAACCGACGGTGGAAGATACTGTCGCGATCTTACGTGGATTGAAAGAGCGCTATGAACTTCATCATCATGTAGAAATTACGGACCCTGCAATTGTGGCGGCTGCAAGCTTATCTCATCGTTATGTATCGGATAGACAGTTGCCAGATAAAGCGATCGATCTGATTGATGAAGCTGCTTCAAGTATCCGCATGCAAATTGATTCCAAGCCGGAGTCTTTAGATAAGCTCGAACGCAAAATCATCCAGTTAAAAATAGAGCAACAAGCATTAACCAACGAAGTCGATGATGCGAGTGAAAAGCGCTTAAAGACTCTACAAGAAGAACTTCAAGAGAAAGAACGTGACTTTGCAGAGCTAGAAGAAGTGTGGAATGCAGAAAAAGCTTCTTTGTCTGGAACTCAACATATTAAATCAGAGCTAGAACAAGCGCGGATGGATATGGACTTTGCGAGACGAGCTGGCGATCTGAATCGTATGTCTGAACTGCAATATGGCCGTATTCCCGAATTGGAAAAGCAACTCGATTTAGCGACTCAAGCCGAAATGCAAGAAATGACGTTGCTTCGAAATAAAGTTACAGATGCAGAAATAGCGGAAGTGCTTTCTAAGCAAACGGGTATTCCTGTATCAAAAATGCTTGAAGCTGAAAAAGACAAATTACTAAAGATGGAAAGTGTGCTCCATAAACGAGTGATTGGCCAAGTTGAAGCTGTCGAAGTCGTTTCCAATGCAATTCGTCGGAGCCGTGCTGGTCTTTCCGATCCAAATAAACCTATAGGTTCATTTTTGTTCCTTGGACCAACTGGTGTTGGTAAAACAGAACTGTGTAAGACGCTAGCGAACTTTATGTTTGACAGTGAAGATGCGATGGTCCGTGTTGATATGTCAGAGTTTATGGAAAAACACTCTGTTGCACGTTTAGTTGGGGCGCCTCCTGGCTATGTAGGTTATGAAGAAGGCGGGTACCTCACAGAAGCGGTGCGCCGTAAACCTTACTCCGTAATTTTATTGGATGAAGTTGAAAAAGCTCACCCGGATGTATTTAACATCCTTTTACAGGTTCTTGATGACGGACGCTTAACTGATGGGCAAGGGCGAACTGTCGATTTCAGAAATACGGTTTTGATCATGACCTCAAACTTAGGTTCAACCAGAATTCAAGAGAAGTTTAATACGCTGGATTATCAGGGAATCAAAGATGAAGTCATGGATGTCGTAGGAAAGCACTTCAGACCTGAGTTCTTAAATCGTGTTGATGAAAGTGTGGTATTTCATCCTCTGGGTAGAGAACATATAAAATCGATCGCTTCCATTCAGCTAGACCGTTTAGGTCAACGTATGGAAGAAAATGGTTACGAACTTGATGTATCTGAAAAAGCATTGGAGTTAATCGCGCAAGTGGGCTTTGATCCTGTATTTGGAGCGAGACCGTTAAAACGAGCTATTCAGCAAAGTGTCGAAAACCCATTGGCTAAAGCTATATTGGCAGGAAAGATAAACCCAGATAAGAAAGTTAAACTGCTTGTTAATAACGATAAGATTATCGCTCATCAATAACCTTTAGAGTGAAACTAGCGATATCTCTATGAGGTATTGCTAGTTTTACATACGAATTGTTGACTTATTGTTCAAATGAACTGCTTTTGGTAGATAAGTGACAAATAACGGTTGTGCTTGCCGAATTACTCCCTATAATCCGTCCTCGTTGTCAGGGATAACCAAGCTGGTTTGAACTGAACCAAGACGGAGATAAGCATTTAAGATGCTTTGAAAAATTAGCAATAGAAAGTGTTTGACACTTCTAATTATCTCGCTAGAATGGCCGTCCGCTTTGAGAACTTCCTTGTAGAAAGGAATGCTTCTAAAAGCAAGCTCTTTAATAATTTAAACCTATCAATCTGTGTGGGCACTCGTTGATGAATATCAAAATTGATACTTAGGTATCACTTTGGTTTCAATGAACTGAGTGACCAATACAAATAACTTCGGTTATTTGGCACAGTCAATTCATTATCGTTCTGTTGGAACGATAATAAGCTTTAGAATTACATAGTAGTTTTGAAGTCAGT
>Ga0213838_1000747_pt1 | contig 20031 bp, 15 predicted proteins | sample SWPATP13_FD_160577 | JGI IMG/M metagenome (GOLD analysis project Ga0213838, IMG submission 160577) | Coastal seawater microbial communities from Marineland, Florida, United States - SWPA TP1 #3 | ecosystem: Environmental > Aquatic > Marine > Coastal | place: USA: Florida | collected 2016-08-06 | reverse complement strand
CCGAAGCGCTGGCCGGTCCGAACTGGGGCACGCTGTTCACCCCGCGCGTCGGCACCGAAGTGCTGGTCGACTTCATCGAAGGCGACATCGACCGTCCCGTCATCGTCTCCCAGCTGTTCACCGGATCCGATCTGCCGCCGTTCGCGGGCGGTGTCGATTCCGGCGTGGAGCACGCGGGGACGCTGTCGGGCATCCACAGCCACAACTTCGATGGCGGCGGCTACAACCAGTGGCAGCTGGACGACACTGCCGGGCAGGTACGCACGCGCTTGGCCACCAGCACGGCCGCCACCCAGCTGAACCTCGGCTACCTGATCCAGCAGTCGCCCGGTTCCGCCCAGCGCGGCGCCTGGCGCGGCAGCGGTTTTGAATTGCGCACCGATGCCTGGGCCGCGGTCCGGGGCGGGGAGGGCGTGCTGCTGTCGACCAGTGCGCGGTCGCAGCAGGGTTGCGGAGTCACGTCCACGCAGATGGATGCGCATGAGGCGGTATCGCTGCTAAAAGGCGCGCAGGCGCTCGGCAAGACACTCGGGGATGCGGCGGCCCAGCAGCAAGCCTTGTTCAGCAAGGGTGCCGCGACGGCGCAATCCGACTTCATCGAACAGGTCGATCCGAAGGAAAAGGGCAAGTACGCCGGGGCCGTCAACGGGCAGACGGCGCTCAAGGCCAAGAGCGGTTCGCGCGAGCCCGATGGGTCCCAGCCGGTCGAGAAATTCGGTACCGCCATCGTGCTGATGGACTCGGCGGCCAGCATCAACTGGGCCACCCCGGCATCGACCGTCATCTACGCCGGCAAGCAACTGCAGTGGACCACGCAGTCGGACCTGCACATGGCGGCGGCGCATACGGTGGCCTCGGCTGCGGCGAACGCGGCCAGCCTGTTCACGCACAGCGGGGGGATCCAGGCGATTGCCGGGAATGGGCCGGTGTCGCTGCAGGCGCATACGGATGGGCTGGAGATTGTGGCGGACAAGGAGATTACGGTGATTTCGGTGAATGACTGCGTCGAGATCAAGGCCAAGGAAAAGATCGTGCTCCAGGCGGGGCAGTCGGCGATCACGCTGGAGGGTGGGGATATTACGTTTGCTTGTCCGGGGAAGTTTTCGGTGAAGGGTGGGAAGCATTTTTTTGATAAAGGTGCCAGAAAGACCGCTAATTCCTTGAATTTACCAGGTGAGCTGAACGAGGACGCCAAACACTGGATCGCGCTGCAGTATCTGGATCCGGAATTGGCGGAAGGAATTCCTGAAGTGGAATACCAAATCCACTTCGAGCAAGGACCAGTTTTATCCGGGACTCTCGACAAGAATGGGCAGGCGTTGCACGAAAATGTCCTGAACAAGCCCGTGGAAAAAGTCGTCTACACGCCTCGCAAGCCCATAAAAGAGCAGGTGCATGACCCGCTGGAAAAAATCGCCGGTTGACCCAGCGTTTTGTTTCGGATCCCTTGCTTCCAACGAGGAGTACTTCATGGCCGACGTGAATGCAACACAAATGCGCGACGCCTTGGCATGGGCCACGGGCGAAGAGGAATCGGTTGAGCCAAGCTCCAACCCTTTCGTTTGGTTCTGGGAGGCTGTCGAAGGCGACTTTAACGAAAATAGATCGACCTCTCAAATTTTGGTCGACGCCGGCATTTCAATGATTCCGCTCGTCGACCAGTTGTGCGACTTGCGGGACCTGATAGCCAATTGTCGGAAGCTCTCACACGACAAGACGGACAAGTGGAATTGGATCGCGCTTGTGTTGACACTCATAGGACTTTTTCCAGCACTCGGTTCGTTGGCAAAAGGCGTTCTAAAAATCTTCTTCGGATTTGTCAGGCGAGCTGGTGCCGATAAAGTTGTGGAGGCCGTTGACGCCGCCATGGGGTGGATCATCTCATTTCTACGTCGGCGGAAGGTTCAGGATTATCTTAAGGCTCATAAAGTAGACGAAGTTTTGAAATGGCTTGCTGTTGAGATAAAGCTTGTTCGCACGAAAATTAGTGTAAGTGAACTGACTGCAGCATTTGATCGGGCGATCAAAGTGGTAGAACTGATGAGCAGGAAGGTAGAGTTCATTCCTGTGCTTGGTGCTAAGGCGAAGCAAACGCTCACAGAGGTGAAGAAAATACGACTGCTGGCCGACAAGTACTTTGCTGAGGCGTTGAAACCTGTGCAAAATGTAATCGATACCGCAATTCTGCGTTTGGAGCGGCAGGCACTGCAGAGACAAAGTGGCATCGTAGATGTTCGAAATATTCACTATAGAGGAGCGCTGCCGGAAGCTACGGCAGTTTCCCTCATGCGTAATCCGCTTACCCGGCCAAGTTGGCTAAGCGATGGAACTGCGCTTCGATGGCCGCAAGCCGATGCTGATGCAATGGAGTCGATAGTGGCGGGAAAGGTAAAGGACGGCTGGCCGCCTCTCCAGCAGCACAACATTGAATCGTTTCACACGTTAACTCACGCCGAAATCAAGGGCCCAGCCCGTCTTTATCGTATTCTCTCGCCTAATAGTCGCGCAATGAGCGACTGTTGGGTTAGCGAAAAAGTTTTTAATGACTTGCAAAACTCACCCGATCCTCGAGCCGCATGGCGCAAATATTTGGCCGTCTGGCCAGACTGGAATGTGAACGGACAATTTGTGGTTTACGATATCAAACCAGGTGATTCTTTAAAAGTATGGCGAGGACCGGCTTCTGGACAGACAAAAAAAGGACTTGCAGACAGTCATCTTGAAGGTGGATGGGAACAAATCGTGTTTAATGTAGCAAGGGGCGACCCCCGAAACGACATAATGCGCCACTACCGGCGAAAGGGTGGTCAAAAAAACATTTTGCAAGTTTCTATTTCGGACGCCGAATATAACAAGCTTAGCAAAGAGGAGAAAAACGCGTACACATCCATTAGGGAGTCGATAACCCATCCGAATATCAGCGGGCCGTTCGACACAGGTTGGGGATACACTGATTTTGAGGGTGCCGGCTTTTCCGGGAGGATCGGACTCCCGTCATTGCCTGGTCAAACGACAGTACTCCAGTAAGTTTGAAATATAACCAATCTGCGCATTTAGGAAAATCATGAGTGGGAATTTCAGGTTGACAGCGTGGCAGAAAAAGCAGGCGGCACTGCTTTATTTATTTTCCTCGACGACGTATTTAGAGGGGCTGAAGGGCCGTGTGCGTGATCTAAGATTATTTGCTGAAGGAATCCTTGATACCAGCCATAAGGAAGGTCGGGATAGCAAGTTGCGCAGTCGACAATGGGGTAACCGAAACACCGGTGAAAATTGGGAGAATAATGCTTGGCCGTTTCTCGCCGACTTTCAGCGCTCAATCAGTGAAGACATAGCGAATCGCGCATCCAATATCTATAACAAGACCAGCACACATCAATGCGCGAGAGGCATGGCAGAATATTCGATGCAATGGAGCACCCCAGATGAAGAAAGGCAGTTCGATAGCATGTTTTCCGAACTGTCTCGATATTCACGCTACATTGATCAAACATTAGACCGTACAACTCGCGCTACTCGATGGACCGATTTTGGATTGACTTTGGCTTGGCAAAGACATTCGACTGAATTCCCGACGCTGCCAAAAATGCTGCCCCGGGTAGACCTTGTGGCTGAGAGCGGACAATTGCCACCAAAGACTGGAATTTATGTGGCACTAGACGATCCACACGCGACTCTGCAATTTGCTTGGACCGGCTCTGTGAGTGGGGGGCTTTTAGACGCAACAACGTTTAACACAACAGGAAAATCAGCGTTGTCGGCCGTCGGTCGAGCAAGGCTGTGGCTAGATGGAGACGCGATGCTCCGGTTCGTGCTCAATAATTTATCAAACCCTGATCTTACTAATGACTCGTTTTTCGAGGAGTCTCGTACGCCAGACCTCGCCCCATCGCTAGTCGCGCGGAACGCTTTTACTTCACATCCGTCGCGGTGGTGTTATGTCGAGCTCGTGAAGGATGAGTTCGAGCCGGTCGACTTCGAAGCAGATGACACGCCACAGCAAGCCCGGCGCTTTGATGCAGGCGAGCAGTGTAAGGAAGCAGGTTTTTACTTCTCTCCTGCAGAGACAAACTCGCGACGGTATTTTGAGCCCGGTGAATGGTTTCCGCATTTGCGCTCGGAATATGGAAAAACAATTTGGCAGTGGGATCACGACCAAGACAAATAAATTTAACGCCAGTTAATCGCTTGCGCGAAGGGAATATCGAATGAAAAATATGCTTGCTGTCCTTTTGTTGAGCGCTATGACGACAGGGGTGTCAGCGAATCCTAACTCGCTAGTAGGCCAATTTACCCACGATTTCACGCTGCCCGAAAACCGGCCGGTGTGGACTGTCAAAAAAACTGGAACGACGTGGCGAGTCCTGTTTCACGGTTCCAACGAAACATCGTTGGCAAAGCCGGTGGACAAAGCAGGGAAAGCGGCGTTCTGGGAGCAAATGTGGTGGCCGTCTGGCAAGGCCAAGGACGCGCAGTGTCTGAGCATTAAGGGGAAGTGGCACGGAATGTTGTGCTATGCAGACGGGAATGCGCGGGCCCAAGTAAGCGATCTCGCCCTGAACGGCAGCGATTATTTTTACTACGATCAACTTGGCGGTTTGAAGGAAATCAGGCGTATCAGAAAGTAGTGTGACCGTTACCCCGACAGACCGTCTTTCTCTCGCCATTGATCGATGTCGGCTGACGTCGGAAACTACAATATGCGGTACTGCTCGGCTACCGGATGAGATGTGGCAAGTGGCTTTCGCTCCCGACCACTAGCGGCGCGTACAACGCGCACGCCTTTTTGATCCAGCGCTAAAATAAGCTGCTCTCTGTATTTTGAGGAGGTCATCATGCTACAAGCCAACGAAATCCAGCAACGGTACAGCCACCTGCAGCAGACCGTCGGCGAAGCCGAGCAGGCCTGCAAGGCATCGGGCGATACCCCGCCGGAGATGCGCGATTGCATCGAGCGCATTGCACGGGAGGTGAAACAGGCGCGGGATGTGATGCAGTCGAACGATGAGGCACGGATCGTTCAGTGCGTCGACAGCCTGGAAGACATGGGCGACGAAGCCAAGCGCATCAGCCGGTCATCGCCGCAGATGCCGGCGCACCTGGAAGCAGTCGTCACCCGCGTCCACGCCGAGCTGTCCGACTTCAAGCACAAGCTGCACTGAGTGCTTTCCACCATCCGCCAGGCTGGCGTCAGCGCAGGACGCGCCCAGCCGGCCCGACGGAGCAGTACACGCGCGGCATCGAACCACGCCGCGCGTACCAAACGGCCCGGCCGCTTACACCACCCCGCGTGCGCGTAGCGCCGCAATCTCGTCGCCGCTTCGGCCCAGCACATCGCGCAGGACTTCGTCGGTGTGCTGGCCGAGCAGCGGCGGCGCCTTGTCGCTCGTCGCCGGCGTCGCCGACATCTTCATCGGGCTGCGCACCAGCGTGACTTGTCCGGCCGCCGGATGCGCCAGCGCGACCGCCATGCCGCGCGCCTGCACCTGTTCGTTGGCGAAGACTTCGCCGACGTCGTTGATCGGCCCGCAGGGTACGCCCACCGCTTCGAGCAGCGCGATCCATTCGTCGCGTCCGCGCGTGGCGACCATCTCCGCCAGCAGCGGCACCAGCACGTCGCGGTGTGCGACGCGCGCTGGATTGGTCGCGAATCGCGGATCGGCCGCCAGTTCCGGCCTGCCGCCGGCGTCGACGAATTTCTGGTACTGGCCGTCGTTGCCGGCGGCGACGATGATGTGCCCGTCCGAACAGGCGAAGGTCTGGTAGGGCACGATGTTGGCGTGCGCGTTGCCCCAGCGTTTGGGCGCCTTGCCGCTGTTGAGGTAATTGCTGCCGACGTTGGCCAGCATCGCCACCTGCGTGTCGAGCAGCGCCATGTCGATGTACTGGCCGGCGCCGGTGCGGTCGCGGTGGGTCAACGCGGCCAGCACGGCGATCGTCGCGTACATCCCGGTCATCAGGTCGGTCAGCGCGACGCCGGCCTTTTGCGGGCCGCCGCCCGGCAGTTCGTCGCGTTCGCCCGTGACCGACATCAGGCCGCCCATGCCCTGGATAAGGAAGTCGTAGCCGGCGCGGTGCGCGTAGGGGCCGTCCTGGCCGAAGCCGGTGATCGAGCAGTAGACCAGGTCTGGCTTGATGGCCTTCAGCGATTCGTAGTCGAGGCCATAGCGCTTGAGTTGGCCGACCTTGTAATTTTCCAGCACCACGTCGGCGTGGCGCGCCAGGTCGCGGATCAGGGCCTGGCCCTCGCTGCTGGCGATATCGACCGTCACCGAGCGCTTGCCGCGGTTCGCCGACAAATAGTAGGCCGCTTCGCTGGTGTCCTTGCCGTCGGCGTCGCGCGCGTACGGCGGCCCCCAGGCGCGCGTATCGTCGCCGCAGCCGGGGCGCTCGATCTTGATCACGTCGGCGCCGAGGTCGGCCAGGTTTTGCGAACACCACGGGCCGGCCAGCACGCGCGAGAGGTCGAGCACGCGGATATGGCCCAGCGCCTTCGGCGCACCGTTCGAACTAGCACTATCGATCATGATGGTTTTGCCCTGGTTGTCGAGCCGCGATTATAGCTGGCCGCGTTCCACGATTTGCACTGAACGCGACCGGGGGCGCAGGCCCGCTTCGATCAGGTCGAGCGCCAGCTGGGGCGTGGCCGCGCCGCACATGAAGATGTCGGCGGCGGCGAAGCCGACTTCCGGCCAGGTGTGGATCGAGATGTGGGATTCCGCCAGCAGCAGCACGCCGGTCACGCCCATGCCGGGGCCGAAGGTGTGGAAGTGGCTGTGCAGGATGCGCGCGCCGGCTGCCAGCGCGGCTGCGCGCAGCAGGGCGTCGATCTGCGCCGCGTCGGTCAGCAGTGCGGGATCGACGCCGTGCAGGTCGGCGAGCAGGTGGACGCCGGCCGGGCGGTGATAAGTCGTCACTTGTGGCCGCCGCCCGAGAAGCCGCCGCCCGAATAACCGCGGCCGTAACCGGAGCCCGAACCCGACGAGTTGCTGCTCGAGCTGAACAGCGACGCCCAGCTCAGGAGCGTGATGACGATGATGACGATGACGGCGTACAGGGAATAGAACTTTTTCATGTCGAGCCGCTCTGGTGTGCGAAGAAAGCCGGCAGCAGCAGCGCCGCGCCGCCCATCAGGAGATAGGTCGATACACCCTCGAAGTTGAAGAGGAGCGGGATCAAGTTCAAGCCCAGCAACCAAAGCAGGAAGCGGATGAACGGCCCGAACTGCCCGTCGGCAGAGGATGCGCCGGACGGCGTCGGCGCAGCCAGCTTGGGCGCGCTGGCGCCGAACCAGGCACGCAGCTGGTCCAGCGCCACCGGCGTCGACCGGGTCCACGTCATTTCCTCGGGCGTGATTTCAGCCGCCAGGCTGGCCTTGCCGCGCTCGAACTCCACCACGCGCACCAGGTCGCCGCGCGCGACGCGCCAGTTGAAGGCGCCGATCACGTGCGTCACCTGCGCCTGGTAGTCGAATTGGCGGCGGTAGGCGACCTTCTCCAGGCTGACCGACAGCGCCTCGGGGTCGGCCGGCAGCGGCCAGGCGTCGAGAACGGTCGCGCGCGACCAGCCTTCGTCGGTCTCGACCAGCCAGAAGAACTCGCCCTTGGGCATGAACATCAGGTATTCGCTCCACTCGCTGCCTTCGTCGTCCCTGCGCACCATGGCGCCGAGCACGCGGTAGGCCTTGTCGCCGATCTTGGCGATCGCGCCCAGCTGCAGCGACATCGCGCGCTTGTCGAGCTGTTCGCCCTTGGCCAGCACCTGCACCTGGGGCGTGGCGGCGTCGAGCCGGGTCGCGCAGGACGGGCAGACAAGGTTGCTCGCCGCGCCCGGCAGGTAGCCGATCGCGGTGCCGCAGGCGGGGCAGAGCAGGGACTCGACGCGGCCGCGGTACTTGCCGGCGCTGGCCTTGATTTGTTCGTCGTCGCGCAGGAGCTGGAATTTAAGGTCAGGCAGCGTGACGGCAAACCCCTTGTACAGCAGCGGCGTGTCGCCGTCGGAATAATCGAGCGTGACAAACTCGCGCTCGCGGCGCAAGTCCGCCACGCGCGCTTTCCAGCCGGGCCCCACGCGAAACGGCAATTCTCCCTGGCCGCCGATGCAGTCGGCTTCGCGCCGGTCGCTGGCCGTGAAATGGCCGTCGGCGATCGGGTAGGCCTTCCCGGGCCGGATGTCCGCGAATGCGGGAAAGCGCATCCCGTCAATGGGAAGTTCGAGCGTCAGCATGTACTGGCCCGACGCGTCGCCCAGCCAGCCGGCGCCGCCGTCGTCGAACAGCACATACCACTCGTTCCAGATGCCGCTCGCGTAGCGCAGCTGGATGCGGCCGACGACGGTGAAACGGCGCCCCGCGTGAATGCCCTCGGCGTTGAGCTGGATCGGCGAATAATCTTCCAGCACCTCCGACATCTTGCCGAGGTCGCGCACGGAATCGGCGTCCTTGACCACGCTGGCGCGGCAGAACTCGCACACCGCCATGACGGAAGCGTGCGAGCGGAACTGGATCGGCGCCCCGCAGGAAGGACAGGCAACGTTCTGCATCAGCCGATCAGTTTTTTCAGCAGCTCGGCCTTCGTGCTGTCGTAATCGGCGGCGGAAATCAAGCCTTTATCGAGCAGGGCTTTCAGCTTGCCAAGCCGGTCTTCGATGGAATCGGGTGGCGCTGCGACGGGGGCAGCGGGCGCGCCCGGCTGCTGCGCAAACGCGCCGCCCATGCTCTGCGCCATCGCCTGGCCGACCGCCATCCCGGCGCCGACGCCGGCGCCGATCCCGGCCAGGCCGCCTTCGTTCTGCGCCGCCAGCGGAATGCTGCTGGCGACCTGGAACTGGGTGAAGCCGCCCATCTTGTCTGCGCCGAGGCCTCCCTTCATGCCGGCCGAGATGCGTTCGTCGAGCGCGGCCTGCAGTTCTTCGGGCAGGCTGACGCTGGCGACGTTGAATTCGTCCAGACCAATGCCGTAGCGCGCGAAGGCCAGCGCCAGGTCCTTCTGCACTTGCTGCGCCATCAGCGCCTGGTTGGCCGCCATGTCGAGGAAGGCGACGTTCGAGGTGCCGAGCGACGAGGCCATGGTCGCCATCAGGATGCCGCGCAGCTGGTCTTCGACCTCGTCGCGCGTGTAGCTGGCGCGCGTGCCGCTGATCTCGGTGAAGAAGGCGCGCGGATCGGCGATGCGGTAGGAGTACATGCCGAAGGCGCGCACCCGGATCATGTCGAAGTCCTTGTCGCGGATCGTGATCGGCTGCGGCGTGCCCCACTTGCGCCCGGTCTGTACGCGCGTGCTGAAGAAGTAGACGTCCGATTTGAAGGGCGAATCGAACAGTTTGTCCCAGTTCTTCAGGTTGGTCAGCACGGGCAAGGTACGCGTCGTGAGCGTATGGGTGCCGGGGCCGAAGACGTCGGCGATGCGGCCTTCGTCGACGAACACCGCCATCTGCGACTCGCGCACGTTCAGGACGCCGCCATTCTGGATCTCGAAATCCTGCATCGGGAAGCGCCAGGCGAGCACGCCGTCGACCTCTTCGTTCCACTGCAGGACGTCGATAAACTGCTTCTTGATGAATGAACCGATGGACATGATGGACTCCGTAAGACGTTAAGAGATGCTGCCCGCGTTGACCAGGCCGATGGACAGGGAGATCGCCCCGAGCAGCCCGCCGAAGGCGCAGTTATTCGCTTCGATCTGGTCCTTCGACATGCGCAGCAAGCGCGTGGCGACCAGGAACACCAGCAGCTGCACGACCATGCCGACCGCGCCCCAGCCGAGAAACTGGTAGTAGCTGCCGGTGTACATGAGGGCGGACGCCACGGTGACGGAAAAGCCGAGCAGGGTGCCGCCCAGCGACAGGGCGGCCGCGCCGTTGCCCTCGCGGATCAGGTGCACCTCGTCATACGGCGTGACCCGCGTATAGACCACAAAAAAAGCCATGACCAGCGCGATGGCTGTCGCGAGATGCAGCAGATAGGCTAGGATGGCGGGCACAAAGATTCTCCACGGAATGTGTTTTCCAATTACGCGATCTTAGAACAAAAGTTGTTTCATGACCAAAAGAATTCTAATACTGTCGGTATTCGTTGTCGCGTCCTGTGGCCTGGCCTATGAGCTCATCGCCGGCGCCTTGTCGAGCTATCTGCTGGGCGACTCCGTCCTCCAGTTTTCCACCATTATCGGCTGCTATCTGTTCGCGATGGGGGTCGGCGCCCACTTCTCGAAATACGTGCGCGACGACGACGTGCTGGCGCGCTTCATCGACATCGAACTGGCCGTCGGCCTGATCGGCGGCGTCTCGGCGGCGCTGCTGTTCATGGCCTTCTCGTGGATGGCGGGGCCGTTCCGCACGCTGCTCTACACCCTGGTATTTTTAATCGGGATGCTGGTCGGGATGGAAGTGCCGCTCGTGATGCGCGCGCTGAACGAGCGCAATACCGAATTCGCCGAGCTGGTGAGCCGGGTGCTGACCTTCGATTATCTCGGCGCGCTGGCCGTCTCGCTGCTGTTCCCGCTGGTGCTGGCGCCGCACCTGGGCCTGGTGCGCACCGGCTTCCTGTTCGGGATGCTCAACGTCGGCGTGGCGCTGTGGACCCTGTACGCCTTCCGCGCCGAGCTGGCCAACCTGGGCGGACGGGTGCTGCGCGCCAGCGCCGTGCTGTTCGCGCTGGCGCTGGGCTTCATGCTGTCGGACCGCATGGTGGCCTGGGGCGAGCGCGGCTTGTTCGGCGACGACATCGTGTATTCGACCACGACGCCCTACCAGCGGCTGGTGATCACGCGCTGGAAGGACGACCTGCGCCTCTACATCAACGGCAACCTGCAATTCTCCTCGCGCGACGAATACCGCTATCACGAGGCGCTGGTGCATCCGGCATTGCAGCAACTGCCGTGGGCGCGCCGCGTGCTGGTGCTGGGGGGCGGCGACGGCCTGGCCCTGCGCGAGATCCTGCGCTACAAGCAGGTCGAACAGGTGACCCTGGTCGATCTCGACCCGGCGATGACGCACACCTTCGCCACGCGCCCGGAACTGGTGAAGCTCAACGCGAACGCCTTCGCCGACCCGCGCGTGAAGGTGATCAATGCCGATGCGGCCGTGTGGCTGCAAACGCATGAAGGCATGTACGACGCCGTGATCGTCGACTTCCCCGATCCCTCCAGCTTCGCCCTCGGCAAGCTGTATTCGGTGCCGTTCTACGGCATCCTGAAAAAGCACGTGGCCGCCAACGGCCTGGTGGTGGTGCAGTCCACCTCCCCGTATTTCGCGCCGAATGCCTACTGGACGGTCGACGCCACGCTGCGCGAAGTCGGGATGCGCACCTGGCCCTATCACCTGTACGTGCCGTCCTTCGGCGAGTGGGGGTTCATCCTCGCCTCGCCGCAAGGCCAGTATGCGCCGCCGCAGCGCTATGGCCTGCCGATGCGTTACCTGAACGGGGAAACCACGCGCGACATGTTCAGCTTCCCGCCCGACATGGAGCGCCGCCCGATGGCGCCGAACCGCCTGAACACCCAGTCGCTGGTGCACGAGTTCGAAAACGACTGGCGCCAGGTGATCCGCTAATGGATCGCCGTTCCTTCCTGGCCAGCGCGGGCGGCGCCGGACTGGCGGCGGCCGGCAGCGCGGCCGGCTTCGCGCGCTGGCAGGAGATCGCGCCGGGTCTCGGTTATCCGGGCCGCGCCGAGGGCCACTTCCTGCGCGACGCGCGCCGGCTGCCGCCGCCTTCCTCGGTGGTCGAGACCGATATCGTCATTCTCGGTTCGGGCGTGGCCGGCATCAGCGCGGCCTGGAAGCTGGGGAAGGAGGGCGCCCGTGCGCTGCTGATCGACGGGCCGGAACCCTTCGGCAATGCGGCCGGGGCGCGCTATGGCGACCTGGAATGCCCGACCGGCGCCCACTACCTGCCGCTGCCGTCGATGGAAGCGCTGCACGTGAGGGCGATGCTGGCGGACGTCGGCGTGATCGAGCGCGACGCCATGGCCGAGCGCCCGACCTACGACGAACGCTTTCTCGTGCATGCGCCGCAAGAGCGGCTGCTGGTGGGGAAGACGTGGCAGGAGGGCCTGGTGCCGGCGCTCGGGGCGACGGCGGCCGACCTGCTAGAACAGCGCCGCTTCTTCGCCGAGATGGAGCGCCTGCGCCAGCTGCGCGGCGCCGATGGACGGCGCGTGTTCGTCTTTCCGCTGGCGCTGTCGTCAAGCGACGCCACGCACGCTGACCTGGACCGCATCAGTTTCAAGGCCTGGCTGGAGCGTGCAGGCTACCGTTCGCCCGGCCTGCACTGGTACCTGAACTACTGCTGCCGCGACGACTACGGCGCGCGCTACGACCGCATCTCGGCCTGGGCCGGCCTCCACTATTTCGCCGGGCGCGCTGGCCAAGCGGCCAATGCCGACGACTCCGCGGTGCTCACCTGGCCCGGCGGCCTGGCGCCGTTGATCGGCGCCATCGCGGCGCGCTCAAGCATCGAACGCAAGGCCGGCACCGCAGTGTCCCTGAAGCGGACGAACGATGGCGTCGAAGCGCTGTGCTTCCGGCTCGAGCAAGGCGTTCCCGCCACTTTCCTGGTGCGCTCGCGCAAGGCGATCTGCGCGATGCCGCTGTTCGTGGCCGCGCGCGTGGTCGACAACATGGAGCGCTTCGGCTTCGACGCGCAGCGGCACCTGCCCGACTACGCGCCGTGGCTGGTGGCGAACTTCGTCATGAAAACGCCGCCGCGCGAAGAGGGCGAGCTTCCGCTCGCCTGGGACAATGTGGTGCGGTCCGAACCGGGCCTGGGCTACGTGGTCTCGACCCACCAGGACATCCGCATGCAGCCGGCCGAGCGCAGCGTCTACACGGCCTATGTGGCGCTGTCGGGCCGCAGCCCGGCCCAGGCGCGCGCCTGGATGCAGAAAGCGACGCCGCAGGAACTGATCGCGGTCGCCGGCGCCGACCTGAAAGCGGCCTATGGCTGGAAGCTGGCGCCCTGCGTCGAACGGGTCGACATCACCCTGCGTGGGCACGCGATGGCGATCCCGGCGCCGGGTTTCCGCACGAACGCGGGCCTTGCCGCCTTGCGCGAAACCGACGGCCCAGTCCTGTTCGCGCATGCGGATCTGTCGGGCTTCTCGGTGTTCGAGGAAGCCTCCTGGTGGGGCTGGCGCGCCGCCGAACGCGCCTTACGTTCTTGAGCCGGGCTCGCGCAAGCCCGCGTCGCTGAGCTGCTCGGCGAACAGGTCGCGTTCGCGGTCGACGATATCGTCGACCGTATCCTCGTTCAGCCCCATCGCTTCGAGCACGAAGGCCGACAGCTGCAAGCTCGCTTCCAGCGTCTCCGGCACCACGACCGTCGCGCCGGCACGCTTGAGCGTGCGCGCATGGCGCTCGTCGCGCGAGCGCACGAACAGCGGCACCTCGGCGAATTCGCGGCGGATGCCGTGCACCGCCTGCAGGGACGACTTCGGATTGTCCATGGTGAGCACGATCGCCGGCGCCTGGTCGGCATGCACCAGGCGCAGCAGTTCCGGCCGCGAGGCGTTGCCGAAGAAGACAGGCATGCCTTGCGCATGCAGCTTCGAGACCAGCGCGGCGTTGTTCTCGAAGGCGACGAACGGGATGTCCTGGGCAGCCAGCAGTTTCGCCAGCTGCTGGCCGACCCGGCCGAAGCCGGCGATGATGATGCGGCCGCGTGCCTCCCCGAGCGCGTCCTCGTCATGCTCGGCGGCGCGTTCGCTGCCTTCGCCGATCGTGCGTCCCAGGCGCGCCAGCAGCGGCGTGATGAACATCGACAGGCCGACCGCCAGCATCACGCGCGCGCCCAGGCCCGGGTCGAGCAGCTTGGCCTGCACGGCGTCGCCCAGCACGATGAAGGCGAACTCGCCGCCTTGCGCCAGCAGCAGGCCGCCCTCGAGCGCGCGGCTCCAGGGCAGGCGTCCGGCGCGCAGCAGCAGGGTGACCACCAGGGCCTTGATCAGCACCAGGCCCAGCACGGCGCCGGCCAGCCAGAGCGGCGCATCGACGATCTGGCGCGTGTCCATGCTCATCCCCACCGTCATGAAGAACAGGCCCATGAGCAGGCCCTTGAACGGCTCGACCATCAGCTCGACTTCGTGGCGGAATTCCGTCTCGGCCAGCAGCAGGCCGGCGATCAGCGCGCCGAGCGCCATCGACAGGCCGGCCGCCGCCGACAGGCCGGCGATGCCGAAGGTGGACAGCAGGATCAGCGCCATGAAGACGTCGGGCTGGCGATGGCGGGCGAAGGCCTTGAACAGCGGGTGGATCACGCGCCCGCCGACCAGGTAGATCAGCGCGATGGCGCCGCCTGCCTTGGCCATGGTGACCAGGGCCAGGGTCATGGCGCCGTCGCTGCCGCCGCGCGCCAGCACCCCCATCAGCACCAGGATCGGCACCACGGCCAGGTCCTGCAGCATCAGGATCGAAAACGCGGCCTGGCCCAGGCGGCTGCCGGTGGTGTTCTGCTCGTTCATGAGCTGCATCACGACCGCGGTCGAGGAGAGCGAGAGCACCAGGCCGAGAATGGCGGCGCTGGCGAAGGGCTGGCCGAGCAGCATCAGGGCGCCGCCGATCAGCAGGGCGCTGGCCAGCACCTGGAGCGTGCCGCCGCCGAACACCCAGGCCCGCATCGCCCACAGGCGCGCGGCCGACAGTTCGAGCCCGATCATGAACATCAGGAACAGCACGCCGATTTCGGCCAGCATCGAGATGCCCGGTCCGCTGGGGAAGGTGAGCCAGGCCAGCCACGGGAACTGCGCCGCGTGCAGGCCCAGGCCGAACGGGCCGACCAGCGCGCCGACCGCCAGGAAACCGAGCACCTGGTTGATGCGCAGGCGCTGCAGCGTAGGGATCAGGATGCCGGCGAGGATCAGGAAAAGGATGATTTCCCGGAAAAACGGGAAAGCGTGTTGCTCTTGCACGGGGGCGCGCCTTTGGGGTTGTGGGATGGCGTGGGCATTCTATAACGCATCGCGCTCACACCCAGAGCCGGTACATCCAGAACGATTCGTCGTGTTCGAAGCGCGCCGCGAACTCGGTCGGCGCGAAGCCGGTGATGCGCTTGACCGTGCGGATCATGTGGGCCTGGTCGGTGAAGCCTTCGTCCTGCGCCAGTGCGGCCCAGTCGAGCGGCAGCCCGGCCTCGTGGCGTTCGCGCGCGGCGAAGAACAGGCCTTCGGTGCGCACCAGCATGTTCCATTCGCGCAGCGAGCGCCCGCTGAAGGACTTGATGCGCCGCTCCACATGGCGCGGGCTGTGCACGCGGCCCCATTGGCTGGCCTGCCAGGCCAGGCGCTCGACCCAGTTGCGGCCCAGCTGGCGCAGCGAGGCCTGGGCCGACACGCGGCCTTGCAGGGCTTGCCAGCGGCGGGCCAGGTGCTGCTCGAACACGGCCAGCACGTCGGCCTCGCGGCTGGCCGCGAGCGCCTCCCAGAGCGGGGCGAAGGCCGCCGCCGTCACCGCGCGGGCAGGCACGAAGCGGTCCTGGATGGCCGCCAGGTCGACCTCGAACAGGGCCTGCGCCGCGTCGGCATTGAAGCAGGCCACCACGCCGCAGCCGGTGGTGGGCGCCCAGCTGACCGAGGGGTGCGACTGGGAGCCGGACATCATCACCCCGGCGCCGAACGGTTCCCAGGACGCACCGTGCGGGCCCTGCGTCACCAGGCCGACGTCGGCGCCGCCGAACCAGGAAATGGTGACGAAGGCCGAGGCCGGAAAGTGGGTCAGGCGCTGGGCGTCGTCCAGGGCGAGCCGGCGCGTGTCGCGCACGCTGATGGCGACGAGGGCGCCCTGCAGCGAGGCCGGCGCCAGGCGCATCCATTCGTGCACGGCGCCTGCACTACGCGCGGCGCAGGGAGCGCGCGCTAGCGGGGCGGGGCAGGATGGCGAGGTAGGGGGCCTGGCTGTCATGGCTGCCGAGTATAGCAAGGAAATGCTGTCGGTTTGTCATGTCGTTTGCGTTCAAGACCGGGCTTGCGCGGCGGCGGACAATGCGCAGCATGAAACCTTCGACGCCTAGCGAATGTCCGTACCGCGCCGCCCCGCCTGGGGACGGCGCCGAGCCTCCACGCCACCCGCCCGGCAGCTGGCCGCCCGGTCCGCCGCCCGGCCTGACGGGCTGGGGCCTGCTGCGCAGCATGGCGCGCGACTTGCCGGGCGCGCTGGAAGGATGGCGCCGGCGCTACGGCGACCTGGTCCACCTGCGCATCTGGCCCGAACACCAGATCGTCGTGACCGATCCGGCCCTGGTACGCGCGCTGCTGGTCGCGCAGCACGACAGCCTTGTGCGCTGGGAGCGCGGCATCGACGTGATGTCGCAGCTGCACGGGACGAGCGTGCTGACCGCCGAGGGAGGGCTGTGGCGCGCCCGGCGCCAGGCCTTGCAGCCGCGCTTCGCGCCGAAAGCCGTGCAGTCCTTCGTGCCGGTCATCGCGGCGGCGGCAGGCAAGGCCTTCGCCGGGTGGAAGGCGGATGGCGCGTCCTGGCCGATCGAGAGCGCCTTCACCTCGCTCGGCATGGACGTCATCCTGCGCTCGCTGTTCTCGAGCGACATCGACGCCGACGCGCGCCAGGCCGAGCGCGCGGTGCACACGGTCTCGGTCGCCGCCAACAAGGAGATGTTCTGGCCCGCGAGCTGGCCCGACGCGATGCCGTGGAAGCGCGCGAAACGCCAGGCGATGGCGGTGCTGCGCAGCCTGGTCGAGCGCCATGTGAGCGCGCGGCTGGCGCTGGCGCGCGACGCCTGGCCGGACGACTTGCTGACATGCCTGTTGACCCTGCACCTCGCGCATCCGGACGCGTGGACCTTGAAGGCGGTGCGCGACGAATGCATGACCACCTTCCTCGCCGGCCATGAGACGGCGGCCGCCACCCTGACCTGGTGGGCCTGGTGCATGGCCGCCAACCCGGAGGCCCAGGCGGCTGCGCGCAACGAGGTCGACGCCGTCCTGCAAGGCAGGGCGCCCGCGGCGCAGCACCTGCCCGCACTCGCCCACCTGACGCGCACGCTGCAGGAAACCCTGCGCCTGTATCCGGCCGCGCCGGTGCTGCTGTCGCGCCGCGCGCGCCAGCCCGTCGTGCTGGGCGGCTGGCAGTTCCCGGCGCGCACCATGTTCACCGTGCCCTTAGGCCTGATGCAGCGCGATGCGCGCTGGTTTGCGGAGCCGGATGCGTTTCGCCCTGAGCGCTTTGCCGATGGCGCAAGGGAGACCGTGCGCGGCGCCTTCATGCCTTTCGGGACCGGCCCGCGGGTGTGCATGGGCCAGCACCTGGCGCTGGCCGAAATGACGGTGATCGCGGCGATGTTCCTGCAACGCTTTTCGGTCAGTGCGCCCGCGGGCATGGCGCCGCCGGAACCCGTTTTCAACATCACGCTGCGCCCGCGCGCGCCGCTGCGGCTGGTGCTCGAGGAGCGCGCCGCATGAGGCGTGTGCGCACGCTGCACCGGCGCTGCGCCGTCGTCGTGACCCTCTTCGTGCTGGTGCACCTGGCCAACCACGCGGCGGCGCTCGGCGCCGTTGCGGCGCACATACGCTTCATGGAGGGCGCGCGGCTGGTGTATCGGCAGCCGCTGGTCGAAGCTGTCCTGCTGGTGTGCGTGCTGCTCCAGGCGGCGAGTGGCCTGTGGCTGGCAGGGGCCGGCTGGCAGCGGCGCAGCGGATGGATCGCATGGCTGCAGGCGGCGTCCGGGGCCTACCTGGCGCTGTTCCTGCTGATTCATGTGGGGGCGGTATTGGTCGGGCGCGGCGTGCTCGAACTGGACACGAATGTCCACTTCGCCGCCGCGGGGCTGCAGGTATGGCCCTACCAGCTGTTCTTCGTTCCCTATTATTTCCTGGCGGTGGTTGCCGTCTTCGCGCATCTGGGCTGTGCGCTGGCGCGGCGCGCGCGCCCGGCGCCCGCCCTGGCCGCCGGCTTGCCGCTCGCAGCGGGCGTCGTCTTCGCTGGCCTGCTGCTGGCGGCGCTGATGGGCAGGCTGTATCCCTACGAGGTGCCGCAGGCATACAGGAACACCTACACGGCGCCAGCCGCTGGCCCGCTCAGAACCCGTGCACCGCTTCCGCCGGCGTTTCCTCCTGCTGGCGATGGCCGCTGGCGGCGGGCACGCGCGTTTCGGCGGTCCTGGCCAGTTCCTCGTACTCGGGATCGATCACGTTGCGCAGTTCGACGTAGCGGTCGAGCGCGTTGTGCAGGGTCGGCAGCAGGACGCCGCGTTCGCTGTGCAGCACGCTGTAGCCCGGCCGCGCCGCCGTCATGCCCAGCGTGTTCGACGGCTGCGCGACCAGGGTCGAGGCATCGATGCCGGCCTTCTGCGCCGCCAGCTTCGCCAGCTCGAACCAGGTGACCGCGCCGCCGCTGTTGAGGTGCCAGACGCCGCGCTCGCGGTCGATCGCGAGGTCGAGGCAGGTGTGCACCAGGTCCGGCACATAGGTGGGCGAGACGGTCATGTCGTCGGCGGCGGCGAAGGGTTCGCCGCGGGCGAGGGCGTTCAGCGCCAGGGTCACGAAATTGTGCTTGTCCCAGGGGCCGAAGAAGGCGCTGGTGCGCACCACCAGGGCGCCCGGGTGCTGCGCCAGGACGGCCGCTTCCGATGCCGCCTTGCTGCGCCCATACACGTTGAGCGGCGCCAGCGGGTCGCTCTCGACATACGGACGCTCCTTGCGGCCGTCGAACACCAGGTCGCTCGAGAAGGTGGTCAGGTGCACGCCATGGCGGGCGCAGGCTTCGGCCAGGATGGTGGCGCCGTAGGTGTTCTCGCGCATGCAGCGCTCGACCTCGCGCTCGGCGTCGTCCACGCGCACGTAGCCGCTGGTGTTGATCAGGGCCCAGGGCTGGTAGTGGGCCAGGGCGCGCTCGACCGAGGCCGGGTCGGCGATGTCCATCTCGGTGCGCGACAGCAGTTTATAGGCGAGGTTGCGCTTCTGGCAGACGCGGGCGAAGGCGCGGCCCAGGGTGCCGGTGGCGCCCGTGATCAGGATCGGGGCGACCCCGGCGCCCGATAAGCGGTGGGCGGCGGCCGGGATCGAGGTCAGCGCCGCCGGCGTGGCGACCGGCGTGCACAGGAAACGCTCCGGACGGCGCCACCAGCCCTGGCCGCGCAGCACCGGGTGCGACAGCGGCTTGCCGTACGCGAGTTCGCGCATCATGGCGGCCAGCGCGGTCGGGCGCGGCATGGGCGAGCGCACGTCGAACGGGCCCGGCTCGTAATAGCCGGCGTTGCGCGTGACCAGGCTGTTCCAGTCGAAGGAGCCGAGCAGCGACCAGACGGTGACCGCGCGCAGGTCGACGCCGTTGGTGCGCGCGACTTGCGCCGCCTGCCAGATTTCCAGCAGCCAGCGCAATTGGTCTTCGCGGTTGGCGTCGATGTGGGCCTCGGTGATGGCCAGCGGCAAGCGGTAGCGGTCCCAGATTTCGGTCAGCAGCGGGCCGATGCCGGCCGTCGGCGTGGCCAGCGCGCGCGAGGCTTCGATGTCGGCGCAGGGGATGCCGTCGGCCATGCCGCGGTGGTGCTGGGGGTAGCGCTCCGGACGGTGATCGAGCCAGCGCTCGCTGGTGACGTAATAATTCACGCCGATGATGTCGGGCGGGCAGGTGTTGTCGCGGAACCAGAGCAAGTCGTCCGCGCTGGCGCCGGAGCGGATCAGGTAATCCCACAGGGCGTGCTCCGGACCGACCATGCCGCACAGCAGGTCCCAGGCCAGCCAGCGCCGTTCGTTGTAGAACTCGGCCATGCGCGCCATTTCCGGCGTGCTGTAGGTCTTGCCAAGGTCGTCGGTCTGCACCAGCTTGGCGTCGGGATTGACGGCGCGGATGGCGCGCATGCACAGCACCACGGCGCGGCACTGGATCAGCAGGGCCTGGATGAAGCTGGCGTCGTCGCGCGCATGCGGGTACCAGACGCCGTACAGGCCGGCGAAGCGGGCAGTGGTGCAGGGCTCGTTGACCGGGGTGTAGTACTCGAGCCAGGGATAGCGCGCCGCGACGGCGCCGGCATACTCGGCCAGGCGTTCGGGGAAGGCGGGGTCGAGCAGGCTGGTGTCGCGCGGGCCG
>Ga0213838_1000738_pt1 | contig 20178 bp, 22 predicted proteins | sample SWPATP13_FD_160577 | JGI IMG/M metagenome (GOLD analysis project Ga0213838, IMG submission 160577) | Coastal seawater microbial communities from Marineland, Florida, United States - SWPA TP1 #3 | ecosystem: Environmental > Aquatic > Marine > Coastal | place: USA: Florida | collected 2016-08-06 | reverse complement strand
ATTTTTTGTTGGTCTGGCATCATTGTTAGTCGCAAACTGATTGTAAACAGAGTTACATTTGACGTGTAGCTTGGGATTTAATGTATCAAAAATTGGTTGACTAAATAGGTAGTCCGTTATCCATGCGCAGCTGAGTCGGTAATCCTCGCTCAGCTTTAAGCTGTTCTAACACGCGTACGACACGGCCAGCAGGCAAAGACGCATCAACTTCAATAGCAAGGCACTTTCGTGTCCCTTCATCCACTACATTGAGCGTTCGGAACCGCTTACCGCAATATAACGTGTCATGCATAAAGTCCAACGCCCATTGGTGATTTGCCTGCTCCAACACTTCTAAAGGCTGTGCAATCCGCTTGGGCAGCACCCGCTTAGTTCTGCGCTTCAGGTTCAATCCCATCTGGCAATACACGCGGTACACGCGCTTATGGTTGAAGGGGAAACCTTTAAAACGCATCCGGCCAAAACACTTCCAGAATCCCGCCCTTGGCGATTTCTTTAATTCTGCATTGATAGCATCAATGACAGCAGCATCGGCTTTGCGCCAGTCTCGCTCTGGTCGATAGAAGGTGGAACGGCTAATGCCCACAAATAGACAAGCTTTAGCGATACTCAGTCCAGCCCTGACCAATATGCTGACGCAATCTCGTTTCTCTGCTGTCACCAACCCTTTTTTGCGACCAATTCCTTAATCGCGTTATTTTCCAAACTAACATCAGCGAACATCTTTTTGAGTTTGGCATTTTCTTCTTCAAGCTCTTTCAATCGTTTGACGTCAGACGCTTCCATGCCACCGTATTTGGATTTCCAATTGTAATAGGTTGCACTACTGATACCGTGTTGGCGGCACACTTCCTCAACTTTTCTACCAGCATCAACTTCTTTCAATACTGCGATGATCTGAGATTCTGTATAGCGTGATTTTTTCATAGTCGTCTCCTGCGTTAATCATTGCAGAAAACTCCAATTATGTCTGTCTCAGTTTAGGGGAAGTGGACAACTCCAATTATGTCTGTCTCAGTTTAGGGGAAGTGGACAGATGGATATCATGTGCCCATTTACGCAGTGTCTCGCGCTTAACAACAATATGTTCATGATTCTCAAGCATCTGGGCAAGGTGCAACAGGTTCAGATCATAGTATTTCTCGCGGATTAGTGATTGAACTTGCTGCTTAAGCCTATCTGGAGTTTTATTAACTGGCTCGCTGCCCGAATTACCATGAATTACAAACTGTAGTCCTTGGCTTCGGTAACGCTGTAAATAACGTTCAACAGTACGTCTGGATTTATTGAGGAGCTTAGCGGCATTGGCTATCGTAATTTTACGCTCAGCCACTTTCGCGATGACATCAACTGTCAATTGAGCTTTGGAATTTAACACAATCATCCTTAGCGTTCCTCAAATGCACAAACAAAACATTCAAAGAACACGGTTAAGATAACCGTCAATTTCCCTTGGTAATTAGCGACTACGACAGAATCGCGTGGTAATTAAAGTACGACAAAATGGCTTGGTGTTCACAGCTGAAAAGAATTTAGCTCAAATCTAATCTTACGCTGACACCAGAAAAACTGGGTAACTGTCAGATCAGGTCTGAGCTAGTACACATCAATGCTGCTATGTCTCGTACATGGTCGTTGTGTACATCACACGGTTAGAATGTTAATCAATGATAATGCAGCTCTCGTATTTTCTGAACCATGGATTTTTCAAGTAGCTGCGTATTCTGCTGAACGTGAACACGGATTCTGGAGCATCGTGAACACCTAAGATTTCCCGCATTGGGAGAAGCCCATTTTTACGCTAAGTGTTCACCATCAGTCAACTCTGAGCGTGTTTTTCGCATTGATTCTCCCTTTAGTTTTATCCGGTGCGCGTTGTGCATCAGTTGACGTTTACACTGTACCACCAACAGGCAGTTGATCGTCTGTCACCCATTAACCATGAGTGGTGCACTTATTATCTGAATTCGGGACTAAATTTGATGAGTGTTGTCTTTTTATTACTTACTGATTTTTCAAACTTAGCTTTGATTTAAATTTCAGCGACCGTTTTTCTATCAAATGCCAGGACAACATTGCCAAAACCAGTGTACTAACTAGAGATGAAAATACGAAAGTTCTGATTGAAATATCTTGCGTTATCGCCAGTATCGATTGCTGCAATGGGAACGCATAAATATACATTCCGTATGAATAATCACCGACTTTGTTGAAATGCCTAATTAATCCAGCTGGGATATATGCTAAGTAAAAAATTACATATGCTAAACATATCCGGTAGACAATGCTAAAAATTTCCTGGTTGAATGATGAAGCGGTTAGTAACACGATACAGAAGATCATGCCTCTTTGTGATAATAGAATCTTTTCTTTTAAGAGGAAAAAGGACACGCCGCAAAAAAACATAGTAAATAGATGAAGGTATGTTTTCAGTATGGAAGGATAAAATTGATACCAAACGTTTAAAAGAAAGGCTATTACAAAGATTATCACAACAAGATTATTCGCAGTTATTTTTGTACTATATGCGCAAATATTATTTAGAAGGTGATATATCAAAACGAGTGAAAGGTACATCCAAAGTTCGTACGGAAGCGTCCAAAGTGAACCGTTTATCGAATTTTTAAAGGGTAGTGTCTCGAAAACACCAGGCAAAAAATGGTCAACACCTAAAATAACGATAATGTTTCTAACCAAGTATCGCAAAGTTTGAAAATTTGAGAAGTAATCGGTTAGGCTATATTGAGTAAAAAATGCTCCCACAATGAATACGCAAAATATAACAGCAACTATAAGCGCCGGGTATATTCTTAGGATCCGCGCAAAAATAAATTGTGTTAAGGATTTTTTATTCAAATAGCTTTGCGTAATAAGAAAGCCACTTGTTACAAAAAATATATCTACTGCAATTTGACCTAACGTCATTCCAATAGTTGATTTCAATGGCTCGAATGAACTTGATCCGTAAAGCAACGCGAAGCTATGGCTTATAAGAACCAAAGTGGCAGCTATAAATCTAATTAAATTAAAATTATTGTTTTTATTTAGAGTATAGGTTGCTATAGGCGTCACTGTACCTATCCTTTTACATGAGAGAAAAATACTCATTATTTCTTAGCTTTTTAAAATATTGGCACGGTAATGTTTTGATTTTTTGTACGCGATATCATTTGCACAGATAGAATAACCAAGATATCCTTTCACTTTATTAATAAAAAATGCATACAATCTGACTAGTCGCCCATGGTTTGCATTTTTAAAAGCGTTTGACAATGCTAGTGCTCCAGGCGCTTCTATGGGATGAACGTGATTTTCCGCATTCCTAGAAACATACGTTTCAACATCTTTATTTGCCCGCGAAAAGTAAAACCATATATCATCTTGCTTCTGTGCATGTAGTTTGTAATCTTCAGTAGAAACCATATTTTCTAGTAACAATTCTTTGCGATAAACAACACCTGAAATACCTATAGGCATTAGCTGAGAGCCACGAGATCCACCGGGCACAATAGGCCAGCGTAAGTAACTCTGAACCCCTCCAAACATGTTTGACTTAATTGTACGAGCCCGCCCACAAATAATTGCTTCAGGGTTTGCAATAGCATCGTTAACAAGGCATTTTAACCATTCACGACCATATATAACATCGTCGTCGCAAGTAACGATTAAATCACCAACTTCAGCACTTTCTAAAGTAGGAAGTAATTTTCTATATGGGCCTGTATTATTAACCCAATTAATTGTTACTTCATTGTTTGTTTCGAGAGTGTGCAGCCAGTCAGGTAAGTCCGTGATTCCTTCATCTGAAAGGTATTGATGCTTAGAAATACAAAGATTTATTTGGTCTGGTTTAAGACTTTGTTCCTTTAGTGAAAGAAGTGTGTAACGAAGAACTTCAAGCCTAAATGAAGTTGACGTCAATGAAACAAATACCGACATGATAATCCCTAATAACTATTTTTGGCCAAAGCTGTTAACCTATTTTTCCCCGAGTCTTGACTTTAAAAAGACGATTACGCTAAGTGGCAAAAATGGATAAACGATAGATTTAGCAAAATTTTTGTTTAAATTAATATTTTTTATGGCGAACCAACACAGGTTGAAGGTTTTAAATCTATTGCCATTTTTTATCTGCTGAAAAATGCTTTCTGAAAAATGACCTGATAAATTATTGTCTTTTGATCTCCTTCTGCTTCCTAATTTTTCGGCTAATTCAGAAGGTGTAATGCGTTTTTCATTTCTGCGGTCTTTTGCACTGTTAAATATACGTAAAAGATATTCTTCTTTTCTCTTGTAATTTATTTTTGTATTCGAATTAAGGTTGAATCTATAAGAATATAAAATATCTTCAAGTACTAAAATGGGATGTTTTTCACCAATTCTAAAAATAAAATCTAAACATTGTCCTATTTTATACTCAGGATTGAACCGATAAGACTTTGCTAGGTCGAGTTTTACAATCATAGTGGGATCAAGTTCTGGGTTTCGCAATTGACTAATTAACTCTTTACAAGTATCGGGACTCTTGTATTGGCCCCTAGGAGCAAATATTTTCTCACCTATGATCAAATCGTACCCAGAGAGCATCATTGCTATGTGCGTATTATTTTCCATTTGGTCGACAAGAACTTCGATTCTATTAAATTTACTGAGGTCGTCGCCGTCCTGAATTACGAGATATTTTCCTTCTGCTGTATCTAAAATTTCATTTAACGATGCTGCCTTCCCTTTATTGTCGCGATCAATAAAGTGAATTCTATTGTCCTTTATATTTTTAACTATGTTAGCCGTAGCATCTGTACTTCCATCATTCACAATGATGATTTGTAAATTTTTATATGTCTGGTTTAAAAGGCTCTTAATCGAGCTTTCAATATATTGAGCATCATTATAGGTGCATAGTGCAACTGTAACTAGTGGGGAGTTTGAATTCATTTTTTCCTCTCGTATTCAATATAATTAAGGTAACCATTAAATATACCAAGAGTGAAGAAGGCAATAAGCAATGCTCTATCGAATAATGCAACAGTAATAACGCCAATTATTAAAGATACTACGGCGATAAACATATAAAAAAGAGTTTTATCGTTGTGCTTTCGGTAAGCCACGTATAAGTCTCGTGTGGTCGCGAACCAAAATAAAATAAGAAAAGATGTCGCTATTAATCCAAAACGCAGAAACATTAACAACCAATAGCTATCGATACTATCAGGCATCCAAAACGGTCGACTCCAATCATTAAAGCCTATACCAAGGTACCAATTTTCGGCTACGTCATCCCATGCTTCAGTCCATTGGTTATATCTTGCCCACGCGGTATATGGGTTAAGTGCTATGATCGTCATTACGACCTTTATTGCCCCTCGAGTCGAAAATAACTCAAGAAGTATGATGATAATCACACCAAGAGAAATAACGTAGTTGTATATGTTAGGAATTAAGCGCCTTAATCTTTCTATAATAATCAAGCCAAACTGGACGCATACCATTAGAATTCCAGCTGATGTGACAGCGGTTATTAAAGCTGTTAGATAAGCAATGTACGAATATACTCTCTGCTTAACTTTAGGAAACAATCTAATACTTAATAAAAAAAATAGAGCGGCAATTATTGAATACAAGATTGGATGAGAGAAAATAACGCTAGATCGATAAAGCCCATATCTTATATAGGAATCACCTAGGTATGGTTCAGTCCAAGTTCCTGCTAGCTTGGATGCAATAACATGTGTTATGCGGTAGCCATTCTGGCTTTCAATTATTGCGAGAGGAACCATAATCAGATAACCAACTAGGAATGCGCCTAAAAGCCATCTAAGGCCTAATTTTCCGTTGTTTTTAGTGACCTGTTTACCAATAAAGTAACAAATGAATGTTTCTAAAAACAAAATAATAGATGATTGAATTCCAGAAGTCCCGTGATTGACAAGTAACGAAATACTTGCCAATAGTAAAAATATTAATAAATAAAGCTCTTTAAGCTGATATTTTTCTTGTATTAGATTCTGGAATCCTAAGATTAGATATACAAGAAGAAGCACTCTATAAGGTTCTACTCGGATTCCTCCTAAAATAAAATGAATCTCTGCAGGCACAAACATAAGAAGCAAGAAAAGAAGTGGAAAAGTATAGAGCCTGCTCATATTATTTCATAATTCCATAGTTATCCGTGTTTATATCGTTTTTGATAAGTCTGGCGGGGTTTCCTGCTACCATTGAATTTGAAGGTATGTCTTTGGTTACTATTGATCCAGCAGCAACAATACACTCATCTCCAATTGTAACTCCAGGAAGTATTACAGAGTGCGCGCCTATGAAACATTTCTTGCCTATTTTCATATCTTTGTGGATTAACCTTGCCATATCGTGGGTCAGTATTACCGCATCAAAAGCGATGTAAGTGTAATCACCAATGTGTATTCCCTTAGGGCTAGCCCTATCTAAATTGGCCTTTAAGGATATCCTGGCTGCTTTTCCTAAATTCATTTCAAATATCATTCGAAGAAAGAATATGCGTGACTCGACTATCAGATAGCAAACGTATATGTAAAGGAACTTTCTTAAAGCATATTTGATATCTAGCTTATTCATCTAAACGAGCCTAAGTAATAATTCACTGTGATAAGAGATAGATGCTTTTAACCAATCACGCGAGCGGGAACCCCTGCTACTCTTTGGCCGAATGTAACGTTTTTGGTTACAACACTACCAGCAGCAACTACTGCCCCATCCTCTATTATCACACCAGGAAGAATTGTGGCTCCTGCGCCAATCCACACGCCATTACCAATAACAACTGGTTTTATCTCGAAGTTATCTGAGCCCTTTAGCAATCCTGATGTAGTTCCCGAATGAATCCTATTCTCACCAGTAATAAAAACATTCTGAGCTATAGCAGTATTTTTCCCGATTGTCACCGGCCCTATAATAATGGTGCCTATTCCAAGTCCACTGTGCTCCCCTAAACTCACTTCACCAATCCATGTATTAATAACACAGCGAGATTCAATACAACTTTTATTAGCTAACTTTAACTTATATGGAGTTAATTGGTCCTTCCAGTAAAACTTCTTCCCAATATCGAGTTGTGCGTCTAGTGCAATGCTAGTAGCCGAAGCTCTTTCAATATATTTTAATCTCGCCGATAGTTGTTCTATAAATCGAAAACTTGATTTCAGTAAATCCCGAACTAGCATTATAATATTTTTAGTTAGCATATCCTTTAATCCAATCTTTTTTATTCATAAGTACCTTCTTCCATTGCGCTTTTAGACTTGGTTTTCCTTGGCCGAAAAAGTTTTCTGTAGGCGAATAGATAACTAGTTTGAAAATGCCTGTATTGAAAAATATTATCTAAACGATTTTCTTAGTTTTCTGAAATAGATATCGAAGTATCTGTCTACAATAAATGCGTAAACAATGCTCCACATTAATTTTTCCAGTTTCTTGCTACTTAATAAGTAATAGAGTGGTAATCAAATAACCACTCAGAAATAAAAATACAGTTACACCGAAACCTCCAGGAATTATGCGTCCGAATCCAGAGTGGCCAAATAATTCTAGAAGAGCAGATGACACTCGCATACCGTCCAAAGACGGTATAGATCCAAATTTCATATCGTTATAGTCCTTTTAACTGAAATCTTCCCAGAAAAATAAACGTAAGGTTTTGGCATCTTTTATCTCCACTTTATTGTAAAGCCAATTTTGTTTTAATTGGATAGTGATCTGAACCAAAGGCATCATCCATAACTTCAATTGGCGTTGCAAATACATGGTTAGAAAAAATATGATCTATTCGGATTAACGGACCAATTACCCCGATTCGTCTTGCTTTAGTCGGAAAATTGAAGTTTAAATTCCAAAAATTCTCAGGGGATATGTATTCCGCGTGCTGATTAATAGACCATACATTTGAATTGTGAATGGTTGCATTGAAGTCGCCCGCTATTACAGTTGGTGTTCTTAAATTTTTTATATAGTTGCCGAGAAAAATTATTTGTTTTTGCTGGTTTTTAGCACCACTTTCGGTTAGCGATTTGTCCATTCTAAATGTAATGATTGACAGCTCTTCATTTCCAATTCGGGCAATAACATGCATGCCAAATTTGAACTCTTCAACAGCAACGAGACGATACTTACTGAATACGGCTAAACTACCTTGTTTGCTAAAAACGGTGTTGCATCTGGAATTGGCTAATGCGCCGTGGAGTTCTTGTTCTAAGCCCGAGACTTCCTGCACGGCTATGATGTCATGCTTCTTACAGTCAATAAGTTGCGCAACGGCTTTGAAATCGTGGTTTCGAGACATTTTGCTGAATGTCACGAATGTAAATGCCGGGGATGCTTGCTCAGATATTTGTTCTATTCGCGGCGTGGTATTGAGCGTTTGAGGGATTAACCACGGTAAGGTAATAGGTGCTAATGCTACGAGTATCGTTGGTACGATTAGAATGCGTTTAATATTAAGCCTTTTAAAAAGGATTAGATTAATAATTAGAAGCAGTGCAGATAAAGCGGAAGCGTAGTAGCCAAAATAATTGGTATATCTGAAAATCAACAATTCGTCATTGTATATCCCGAAAATCGACCAGATGACGAAATACGCGAATAACAATAAAGACAGTGCATAAACTACCCAAACACCGCGCATGTGCTATTGATCCGTAAACGTGGTTGAGTTTGGCGTGTGTCTTTCGGCTAACATGTACTGAATGTCCTACTTCTGTTAACGGGCCAGCTCCTTCTGATAGGTCCAGTATATGTTGTATTTTTGACTATTAAAAGTGCTAACATGTAATCTGCTTTCATTGGTTACCTGTATTTCTATCAAAGTATATTGATAGTGTTAAGTTGTTGTTAGTCTTACGTTAAATGGAGTGTTTTGAATGGCTACAGTGATTGTGCCTGCACACAATGAATCTACGGTAATTTCACGCTGTTTAGATAGCATCAACGCTCAACAAGGTGTATCGCAAGTCATTGTTGCGTGTAATGGTTGTACAGATGATACGGTTGAAAAAGTCAGAACGAATTATCCTGATTTTTTGTGTTTGGATATAGCAACACCCTCTAAAGTGCACGCGCTCAATGAGGCTGAGAAGTATGTTCAAAGCTGGCCAGTGTTTTACATTGATGCGGACGTGTCGTTATCGCCAAACACCGTTGAGTTAATGACGGCAGAAATGGCTAATCAAAAGTTGCTCCTGGCTGCTCCTAGCCCAGAAATCGATACTGCCAAGTCACCATGGTTGGTAAAGCAGTTCTATAAGATTTGGCTCAAGCTACCTTATATTCGGGAAGGGGTTATCGCAACCTGCACTTTTGTAATGTCAGAAGAAGGCCGCAAACGATTTGATAAATTCCCTGAAGATATTTTTGCTGATGATTGTTTTGTGCGTTCGCATTTTTACGATGATGAGCTGGGAAATGTAGAAGGGTGCCAAGTTTATGTTTCTGCTCCGAAGACGCTCTGGTCACTGATAAAAATTAAGACACGTTCGAGACTTGGCAGTATGGTGATTAAGTCAAGGGGGTATGGTGTAAAGAAAGAATCTCCAAACTATTCCTCTGCGCTGTCTTCGTTACTTTTTAGTAAGCATTTTTTCTCAACGATTATTTATATAGCATTAGTGTTAGTTTTTCGACATCGGGCAAATAAGCAGTTTAGAAATATAAATAGCTATAAATGGGAAGTCGATAATTCATCCCGTTAATTAGAAGTAGGGATTCGTTTCGTATCATGATTGATTTGCATAGTCATATTTTACCGGGTATTGATGATGGAGCTCGGAATACTGAAATGTCGTTGGCTATGGCGCAACAGGCGGTCGACGCTGGCATTTCATTCATGATGTGTACTCCGCACATGCATTGGGGCACTTTCGATAATGATATGAATATCATTGAGCCTGTATTTAAACAACTGCGACGCGATATCAGTGCGGCAGGGATTCCACTAACTTTAGATTGGGCCGCAGAGGTACGTTTAAATGAAATGGTGCCTGTTTGGTATAAAACGCAAAAAATACCATTTTTAGGTACTTTTGATAGTAAAAAAGTACTTCTCCTGGAACTACCGCACAGTCACATACCCGCAGGTGCTGACCAATTAATAAAGTGGTTGCTCGCCAATGGTGTACAACCTTTAATACCTCACCCGGAGCGTAACCGCGATGTATGGGAGCGCCCGGAAAAAATTCGCTGGTTAAGAAATTTAGGGTGTTTATTTCAGGTTACAGCTGGCGCCTTAACGGGTCGTTTTGGTGAGGTTGTTCAAGATATCTCGCTAAGTATGATGGATGATGATTTAATTGACTTGGTGGCGTCTGATACTCACGATACAAAACGCCGCCCTAACGATATGAAAGACGCATTTGAATTGGTTTGTTTACAGGGGAGTGAGGCTCTGGCGAAACGTTTATTTATTGATACTCCGGGTCGTATTGTAGGCTTATCGTCTTGAATTTCGCAATTCGCTTTTTTCTGAGACTTGAGTTTAGGAATTACATTTTTTCTTAACGATAGTGTGAGTCTAGTTGCTGTTTGAGCACCCTGTAGCCCTCTTCGGTTAAGTGAATACCATCGTTAGTATACTGCCAGGCGCTTCCTATCTTGTTTTTCAGAGCTGAATTAAAGTCTATCAATGGGTAATTTTCACCAAAGCTTTGCTCTATCAAATTATTCAATTTTCTTATATGTGCGTTATTTCTGGAAATCCCGTTCGTCAAAATAACTTTAGCTATCGTAATATCGTACACTAGCGGTTTTAAATATTCGGCAATTTTAAAAATATTGTCGATAACTTCTGTTGGAGCAACGTTCGTTCTGAGGTCGTTTACTCCAATAAGGATTGTTACTCGATTTTGCTTTGCGAAATTTAGGCCGGGTAGTCGATTTACCATTAGCGAACTGGTGTCGCCAGGTATCGAATAGTTTACTACTGGAAGACCGTTGATTTCGTTAGCACCAAAACCATAAAAGATGCTATCACCCAGGAAAATGACCGAATCTTCTGGAGGAACTATATTGTTTATCTTATTAAGAGAGCTCTTATAGAATGACTTTTGAGTAATATCTCCCTTTAATTCTTTTCGCAAGAATCCAGCAAACGAGTGAAAGTTAGCTATTATAATGCATAATAGAATCAAAGAACCGAGCAACGATATTACAAGCTTGCTTTTTATAATACGAGCCCCCCCTGAATTAGTTGATTTTTATTCTTTTTGAAAACGTTTAGGCTTCTATTGTATTCCTTGGTTGCAGTAAAGGAAATTATATAAGTAAAATTTAACACGAAATTTTCTACTCAGCTTCGTGAATAAATGTTTATGCAATATATTTTCTAAAACGGTACGGGGTAAATTTCAACAAAGCTAAAGTGGATAAAAGTGAAAGAGAAAAAGCAATCAATACTACGCCTATTTCGTTAGTAAATATTTTTTTTGCAATGAACAAAAATATTATATGAGTAAGGTATATTCCAAAAGTGGCCTTTGAAATAATCAATATATATTTGTTGCTGCTTATGATGCTTTTTTCTTTTAATAGTATTAATGATAATATTATGGCTGCAGAGTATTGTACGCTGACTCCTTTAACATCTAATAGTATCAGAGAGAATGAAACTGTTATTAAAAATATTGAAATTTTTAATTTTTTATTGAATTCTTCTTTGGAAGTTACACCAAGAACAACTCCGATAAATATTGCGGGTAACGCGTGGATATATTGATTACCCGGAACTCCGAAATTTACATCTCTCCAAATTGAAGAGCTAAAGAGAACAGAAAGCATCATAACAATGCTTGGAATTCTAATCTTACTTTTTCTTAAATTTCTATAAGTGAAATCTAAAATTATTAATGAAATAAATATAAATGGCAAATACCAGAGATGCAATGATGGTGAAACCAAGATATTTCCAATTGTCGAGTATTCGTCGTTAAAAACTTGTTTTCCTGAAATTATCTTTAGAACACCGTAAACGGCTGCCCATATAACGTATGGTGCTATTAGTCGTGAAAATCTATCTCTTATAAAATATTTTTTTGTAGTTATTGTAGCGAAATACGAGGAAAGAATAATAAAAATCACTAGGCCCGTATAAGAAAACTCCCGGCCATAATCTATGCCTGAATGAAACCAAACAATACCAAATGCAGCTAAAATTCTTAAAAGTTCGACATCCGTTCGCAACTTAAAATTCCTAGAAATTAATAATTTTCAATACTTTGCCTTATAGAAAGTAATGATAAAGGCTAATCTAAAATGGATTTTACTAGATGTGTATAGAGATTATACGCAATTTTTTGCGTATTTTTCAGTTATCTTAAAAGTTTTTATACTTCCTTGGAGTTGACTTTTCTCCTGAATTTGAACCAATTTCATTAATGATTTTTACAAATTGATTTGAGCTCTGTTTTTTTGAATGTGGCATAGCAAAATCATTAGTATTAATTTGCAGCTCTCTTTGCCCATAGTAAAATCCTTCTTCGTCAGATTTAGATACTAGCTCAGATGCTAACAGATTTCTGAGTTACCGCTATCGGGATATCGTTTTATAGATAAAAAAACGGCGCTGAAGCGCCGTTTCATAAAGAAGCAGTAAAACTTATTTTTTCAGGCGGCGGCGAATACCTACACCCACTAAGCCCAGTGCCAATAACAGAGCCGTTGCCGGCGCGCTTACCTGGCTGATTGGCTGGCCGGTAATGCCCACAACAATGTTGTCAAACTCACCTGCAATACCAGAAGTAGTAACTACCATGCGGTCGAATTGTTCTTCCAGTGAAAAGTTGATGTTCACGTATGCATTAGAGCCTGCGCCCTGCTGATCACCAGAGCTTCCACCCAGTTCGGTTAACAATTCGCTACCCGTTACCGATGCTACCAGCGTTTGACCTGAATAGAATGCAAAGTTGTTATAGGTATCTACAGAACCCCAGTAGAAGCCCAGATAAGTGATACCAAACGGTGCCTGTTCGCTGTACATGTTATCGAAGAACGCCAGCATTGGCGTGTAATCGAATGTTGTAGTGGCTACACCAGAACCGTTATTAGTCAAATAACCAAAACAAGTGTTATCACCTGCTGGTGGAGCGGCTTCACCCGGCAACTTACCACGACGTGTGTTGATTTCGCCTACGTTTCCTACAACATTAATGCCCAGTGGGCCGTTGTTGATACTGTTAACCGCACACTCTGACTCGAAGCCTGAATCAGTGTACTGAGTAGATCCCGGAAATCCTGGAACGCCAGTGTTGGCGTCGAAAGTTTCGATCAAATAGTTACCCGAGCCTGTTACACCCGTGATTGGATCAATGTACTGGCTGGTTAAACCTGAACCGTCTGTTGCTGTAACACCACCAAAAGAGATGGTTGCAGCCTGAGAGAATGAAGCAACGCTGCTTAACAGCAATGCGCTGATTGTTAATACTTTACGAGATGAAAATAACTTACACATTTGACTACCCTTGTGTCGGTTTACTGCTTTCTTCTCGTTTACTAGCGAATTCCGTGCCATATTTCTACACCATTGATTTTCAACATGTTTTATTAATTTAGAAGCTAAGCCTCATAGCAGTTGTAAAAAAAGCTGACTGATCAGTTCGAGTTGAAAAGGGCTTTTTCACAATATTATTATGGCGTGAATAATACCAGTATTAAGCATGACTACAGCGCTCATGGTATGAATATTAATAAGTGAGTGCGACCAGGTGTTGATATATCGGCTTAAAGGTATGATTTGTAGCTATTTTAGTTAGGTGTTCCTAGAACAAGCGCGCTGATTTTACGCCATATTTTTGCATTTTGACTCCCGTTAAAATTCCTGACGTGATCTTATACAACGTGTTACGCGATTAACTGTTATTTATTAATGAGCGTATGTTGGCTTCTTCGATTTCTGCGCGCGTGCTAAATGCTATGAAGTGCTGGCAATGAGAGAACTTTCCTCCTTTTGGCACTTTTAAAATTGAACGATAAGAGGAAGGGATACCTATGGACGTGATAATTACATTTTGTAAGTTTGTCGAAGCAGCGCGATTGGCTTTTGCACACATTGATTTACTCAAACTATTTTCAACCAATGTTTTAAATCTAATTGCTGTATTGGGCATACCGTTTTTTGCTTACTCAGCCACTGGTCATGCCAGGGTGATATGGACCATCGCCTCTATAGTCTTGGTTGGCGTGTTTTTTCCCTGGTCGGTTATGCAAGGTGCCATTGCTGAATATCAGTCTCAGGAAAACACAAAAGTGCTGTTACAAGAACTCAAGGCGGATTTAGAAGCCCGGGGTATTGATAAGCAATATGTGCAATTTGGTGATAATAACGATTACCTGATTACCGATATTGCCTTGTTTAAAGCTGCCGTTGAGAACAAGAGCTGGTACGAAGTATATGGTCAGAGCCTGCTGTCTTCTATAGTGATCAAACCGCTGATTGTTAACTCCAGTAAATCGTTAACTGAGAATGTCACCACAAATAATACTGAATTAGTAAACAACTTTACCCGGCAAGCTGATGATCAATCGGCGCACATTCAAACTCAGTTTGCTCATTTGGATACCTTGTTAAAAGGCCATATTGATGATGTAGCTGAAGGAGTAGGGGCCAATGGCCTTGAGTTTAGTAACCTCTCCGGTCAGGTATCTGAGGCGCAGGGCAATATCAGTACTCTGAATACCAGTGTAGAGGATGTGAGGCTAAAACTGGCGGCGCTGGAAGCCAGTTTTAGCCAGAGTCAGCTTAAACAATTTGTAAACCGGTTTGATGAAACAACACAAATCCTGCAAGCCAGTGAGAGCAGATACAACGCCCTTTCTGCCTACGTAACGTGTCTGAGGGAAATGACTCTGTGGGATAAAATAACCGACGATAAGCAATGTGATGAGGAGAAACGGCAACTAGAAGAGGAAAGTGGGTTACGCAGCCCTTTAATACAAACTGCGCAGGTAAATTCTACTGATTAATAAACCAAACCAGGAGGAAACTATGATAAAAAGGTTTATATTAATCGGTATGCTGTTGGCTTTAGGCGGCTGTTCAAGCCTGCCTGTACTCGAAAAGAAAGCCAGATACCACCAAATCGCCGCCAATACGAATGGCAACTTTTTATCGCTATACCATCCTGACAATGGCACCGGTAATGTAAGGCATCAGCAGTGTGGCCTTAACCAGCACCTTGAAGAGATGATATCGCAAATTTCATCTCATCTCTCGAACAAGCCTGAGGGAGAAAAGAAGGTGTTGATTTCCATTCATGGCGGGCTTAATTCGATAAAGGCCAACGTTAAGCGGGTAGAAAAACACTATGAGGATGCCGTAAAGGATGGTTATTACCCTGTTTTTATAAGTTGGCGTTCCGGCGCGTTTACCACACTGAAAGACCGCTACTTTGTGGTAAGAAATGGCGTTGATCGATCTTTATGGAATACGGTTCCCAGCGCACCGTTTTATTTAGCCAGCGACTTATTGAGTGGGGTGGCGGCTATACCTGAATCCTTCTGGGATCAGGGGGCTAATTTTGCAAGAAGCCATTACAACCGGTTTACGGGGTTTTATGAGAAAGACATCGAGTATCGTTTGAATGACTTTAACAAGCCTAATATCTATTACACTCAAAAAGGCGATGAGAAATCTGGCGGCGAGCAGTTTATGTATGCTGTCAGACAGGTTATTCCCGGGGTATTGAGGTTAATCTCAACGCCGTTAGTGGAAGGGGTGGCCGATAAAGCCTGGGACGTTATGTTAAGGCGGGCCAAAATTCTGATGTATCGTCAAAGCGATCTCACTTACCGTGGTATTGGCAGGGGAGCTGTCGACGAAGATAATATCGATGATGAAACCAAAGTCATCATGGAATGCGAGCAAGCATCCCACTATTTTGTAGAGGGCAAGCCTAATGGCATGGTGGCGCAACTGCTAAGAGCACTGTCTGCTCAGGAAGGCGTGCAAATTACGTTGGTTGGTCACAGTATGGGCGCAATCATTGCCAACGATATTGTGAATGAATTCCCTGAGCTTGCGTATGAGCGCATTATCCATATGGCAGCGGCCGATTCCATACGTAATTTTATGGATAAAACCATGCCGTATCTTGCCGAGCATCCTGAGACTGAATTTTATAATCTGATGCTGCATCCGGTAAATGAGGATCAGGAGCAATCTGCATTTGGCCTGGCGCCAGAAGGCAGTTTGTTGGTGTGGATTGACCATTTACTGGAGAACCCTGAAACCACGCTCGACAGAGTGGCAGGCCGTTGGGAGAATGCTAAGTGGGCTGCGCCTTTATTGACTTCTTATGGCGACAAGCCGTTGGATAATGTGCATTTGAAACTATTTGGTTTACGCCAGACTCTACAATATGAAGACAGCACAAAAAGCGTTGCCGAACCGCGTGAGCACGGGGATTTCGGCGATCACAAGTTTTGGCGTCGGGCATTTTACTGGCACTATTAAATTCGCGGGTTATTAAGAAAAAAACGGAGCTTTTGCTCCGTTTTTTTATGTGGTGTTTAACTTAGCGTTAGAGCACCCACTTAGTAACGCAATAAAGCCCAACAAGTAAAACACTCAGCGTAAGCAATGTTAGTGTTTCCGGGAATTCGCCCCGGTCCAGCACCGCCCTTTTTTTCAGCTGATAAGGGGTTGGGCCCCGGCCTTTAGATTTATTCCAGTTGGAAACGTAATCAACAGCAGGCTTGCGGAAACCCAAAGAGCCTAACCTAACGCCCCACCAGGCAAAAAATGCCGCTACCGGGGTTTCATTGACTACCGATGTCATATCTTTAAATAATTTGTCGGCATTATGCCTTTTAAAGTAGTTTTTGCGAGGAACAGTATAGGGCAGGCTCCCGGTTTGAAATGCATAGTCATGAACAATGCTGGCAGTAAATAAAATACCCATTGGCCGGAGCACGCCAAAACTCAGTAAGGCGATTAACCAGGGGGCCGGAATACTGGCCCCGTCGATTTCGGTATTTGCTGGTATGCAGATATCCATATCCATTTGAACATGTTCAACAGTTTCAAAACCGAGTATTTCTACCCGCCAGTTTTCCTTTAGAATGTATTTGCGTGGCAGGGCCAGCGCTTTTACTTTACTTATTAAGCCTAACCCCGTGGTTTTGATTAATTGTGGCTGAACCGCTGGTAAGCCATGGAGTACCACTTTTAACTCAGGTTTTACTGGCCTTACAGAACTGTAGGTAAGTATCTCATTCATAGGATTAGGCCTGTTAGTTGCCGGTAATAAAGGATCGAATACTGTCGAAGCCAGAACGATACGCAAAGAATATTCCTACATCATCTGCTCCTTTGCCCAGGTTCGCTTTAAATCCCACTACAAAACGGCCTTCGTCCGGATCGGCATCCGGGGCGTTATTTAATTGCCATTCACCGCGGATCAGCCAGCGATCTTGATCCTCCAGGCCACCGTATTCCTCAAAATTGAGATAACTTACCCACACCTTACCGCGAGGAATACTATTTTTAGCATTGCGGGTACTTTTACCAAAGTACAGGTACTCTCCCAGCAAACCATAGTAATGTACTACTGCATCCTGCTCATCGGTAATGCTGTCGCGGGTTTTAAAGCCTGCCAGAGCCCCAACAGTAAAATAATCCTTGAGAGCATCATCTTTGTCGGCCCAGAAATTGGTGGTCACTTTGGTATAGATGTCCAGTGAGTCGGAGACGTCATTGAAAGTGGGTTGACTTGGTGTTGATGTTTCACCTTCGGGCATTTCTTCGGGTTGGTCGACTTCCGCATCTGTAGCGGGTTCCGTGGGTATGGTGTCATCTTGTTTATCGGTAAGCGTGGGGCTGCTTGCAAAGAGTCCGCCGATTTCCCAGTGCAGGGTATTACCGCTCTCAGAGCGCCATCTGCCATCAAAACCAAATTGCGCAAAAGGGGTTTGCTCCTGCAATCCTTCGTGTTCATTATCTTCGTTGTATGATGAGTTTAGCGAATAGCCCACCATAAATTGGTTAGTCCAGCTTGAGCCATCGCTGGGTTGGTAATAATTATTTGCGCAGTTTTTGGTGAGGTTACTTATCCAATTTTTGCGCGCTGTTTCAGTAACCGCGGTTGCTGGCGAGCCTGGGTGTTTTTTCACTGCAAAATGGTCTAGGTCAATGGTATCGATCTTCCGGCCAGCAGAGCAGATGCTAAAACTGGCCTCGAAACTTTGGATCTCTGTTTCGACGCAAGTGCGCTGATCGTTATCATCGCAGCGAACGGTAAGCGAGGAAGCGGCATAAGCCGTAGCTACGTTACCGATACTAAACAGCGTGGTTATAGTGAGGGCAATTGAAGTGGATGCTAGTGGTTTCATCATCATTCCTTGTGTGTTTTTTATACAATGTGATGAAAGTCAGCATTTCTCTCATTAAAAATAATAATAGAATGCTTTGATAAAAAAGAAGAAGCGCCACAGTGTTAATCAAGTGGCGCTTAATTATTGTGGGGCTTTCTAGATTACTTCAAATTCAACTTCAACGTTACCACGAGTGGCATTGGAGTAAGGGCATACTTCGTGCGCCTTGGCTACCATGGCTTCTTTGTCGGTATCAATATCACCTAAATCTACAATCAGTTTTACTTTAATCGCAAAGCCGGTAGGAATGGGGCCAATGCCTACTTCGCCGGTTACCTTAACGTCTTCCGGTAGTTTTACTTTTTCCTGACCCGCCACAAAGCCCAGTGCGCCAATAAAGCAGGCTGCATAGCCAGCGGCAAACATCTGCTCAGGGTTAGTGCCCGGGCCATCGTCACCGCCCAGACCTTTTGGTACAGACAGATCGGTAGTTAAACGGCCATCATCAGATTCCGCTTTACCGCCACGACCGCCGGTTGCTGTTGCTACGCCAGTGTAAAGTACATCATCTAACTTATGCATAGGGGTGTCCTCTCGAAATTACTTTGTATGCAAAATAAAAGTAGCAAACCTGCAGTTGCCTGACAACTATTTTGTATGCAAAATAATGGCAGAGGTATTTTTGTTATGACAGATGATGATCTGCTAAAGCTGGACAACCAGCTGTGCCACCGTTTTTATTCCGTATCCAATGCATTCACCAGGGCTTACCGGCCGTTGTTGCAAAAAATGGATATTACTTATCCGCAGTATCTTGTGTTACTGGCATTGTGGGAGCATGAACAGCTCACTATTTCTGCGCTGGTGGAAAAAAGCCGGATCGATCCCGGTGGCTTAACGCTGATCCTTAAAAAGCTGGAGCAGAAGGGTTATGTGTTTATTCAGCCGTCTGAGCATGATAAGCGGGTAAAGCAGGTTGTTTTAACCGCAAAAGGTAAGGGGGCGAAAGCGGACGCTGCTGCCATTCCCAAAGAGTTGCTTTGCCAGATAAAAAACCTCGACATGAATGAGTTGCAACTGCTCAGTGGCCTTATTGATAAGCTGTATTGTGATTTAACGCATTCCTGAGATTTTTTGTTTTTCTTTCGTTTGTCATCTCTGCAAGCTTTTCCTTAGTCACACGCGCAAGCTTTTCCTTAGTTAGCCCCCGCATGCTCTTGAGCGGGGATCTCCTAAAAAGGGCTATTTAAGCTGAGCCAGACTGTTTGGGAGATCCCGGCGCGTGGGCCGGGATGACAGTAATTTTTGGGTCGGGATGACTTTAAATTATTGGCCGGAGTGACAGGAATGATATTGACATCCCGCATGCACACCCTTCGTCATCGCTGCATGCTCCTCCTCCATCATCCCGCGGATGCTACCACCTTAGTCATCCCCCGCATGCTCTTGAGCGGGGATCTCCTGAAAAGGTTATTTTGCCTGAGTCAGATTGTTTGGGAGATCCCGGCTCGTGGGCCGGGATGACAGTAATTTTTGGGTCGGGATGACTTTAAATTATTGGCCGGAGTGACAGGAATGATATTGACATCCCGCATGCACACCCTTCGTCATCGCTGCATGCTCCTCCTCCATCATCCCGCGGATGCTACCACCTTAGTCATCCCCCGCATGCTCTTGAGCGGGGATCTCTCGAAAAGGCTACTTGAGCTGAGTCAGACTGTTTGGTTGATCCCGGCTCGTGGGCCGATGTATGGACTCCTCCCCCGAAGGAGGATAGGTTATTTCTTCCACAAAAAAACCGGAGTCCATACATGTATCAAGATAACGTAATTGCCCTGGATTTAGCAAAAAATG
>Ga0213838_1000736_pt1 | contig 20262 bp, 17 predicted proteins | sample SWPATP13_FD_160577 | JGI IMG/M metagenome (GOLD analysis project Ga0213838, IMG submission 160577) | Coastal seawater microbial communities from Marineland, Florida, United States - SWPA TP1 #3 | ecosystem: Environmental > Aquatic > Marine > Coastal | place: USA: Florida | collected 2016-08-06 | reverse complement strand
ACCCGGAACAGGAAGACGGTAATCAATGCCGTACCTTTCAAGTTTCGCTAGCTCACGTTGGCCAAGAATATTCGCGAATCGATTGTAATCCGCATCTAGGGCTTGTTGGTCTACTAAGTTCGTCTCTTGAGAATACTCCACACCGACTTTGTACTCATTTTCCCATCCCGCGTTGTGCCATGCGCGCTCTGCTGCTGCCAATACTCGTGGGAAAACCATATATTCATACTGCTCGTCAGTACGCACGGTTTCAGACCAAAGCTGAGCAGAAAGCCCATGGAAAGGTTTCGCCTCGATCTCACCTTTACCACTAAAGCCGTTGCCGTCTCGGTCTAGTGACGTCTCAGCATTTTGAGGCATGTTTTCTGGCGCAAAGCCGAACATCTTACGAGTATCTGTTGCGCGAGTTGCCCAGTAGTAACCACGCTCTTTCGGGTCGACTTCGTAAGGCATATCCATATACACATAGTCTGGGTTAGATACGATCACATCGTAACCTTTCTTAGACCACTCATACACAGATGAAGTACCGCCCCAGTACAGCACATCCCAGAAATTCACACGCTTGTTTTCTGTTGCAAAAGCATCAGAACCTTCACTGTACTTCAAGCCGTCTTGCCACGCTTGGAAGTTCGGAATGCCTTTCTCGGCCACGATTTTAGAGACTTCTTCAGCAAAGTAGCTTGGTAGGTGACCAAAGTCGCTGACTGTACCGTCTGCAATTAAAGTCTGACATTGCGGAGATTGAGCGAATGGCTTGTCTTGTTCAGATAGGTCGATAGTCCCTTTCCAGCCCACTTTTTCTTGAGCTTTCACATCTTGGAAACCAGCACCCAGTTTGATATTTTTTGCTTCGTCTCCACCAAAGTGCCACGTTGTGAGTGGTGCTCCCGCTTCACTGTGCATAGCAGCGACTTCAGAAATCACCTTATCAACGAAGCGAGTAGAAGATTCCATACATGGATTGATAAAGCTTTGCTTATCGTAGAACTGAACCGTCGTCACGTTTGATGCATCTTGCGGATCCATCAAGCGGAATTCATTCGCTTCAGCTTCTTTACCCGCTTCCATTAATCGGTCATAACGAGCTTCCATCGAGACAACCGCAGCACGCGCGTGCGCTGGCATATCAATTTCAGGAATGACTTCAATATTACGAGCCGTTGCGTACTTTAAAATTTCTACATAATCGGTTTTGCTGAAATAACCTGAACCAAAGTTATCGGATGTTGGGCCTGAACCAAGTTGAGGCAGTAAACAACTCTTCTCATCTAAATCAAAACAGCGATTACTACCAATATCAGTCAGCTCAGGCAATCCTGGAATTTCAAGACGCCAGCCTTCATCGTCGGTTAAGTGAAGGTGAAGCTTATTCATTTTATAAGCGGCCATTTGATCCAATGTCGCTAAAATGGCTTGCTTAGAGTGGAAGTTACGAGCCACGTCGACCATGATTCCACGGTATTCAAAACGTGGAGCATCTTCGATAGTGACAGATGGCAAAGTCAGCTCATTTTGAATGTCGACTAAACCGAAAATCGATTGAACAGCGTAAAACGCACCCGCATCATCAAACGCGATGATCTCTATTCCACCTTTCGCGATAGATAACTGATATGCCCCAGAGACTGCCTGCTCACCAGAAAAAGCATTCGGCTTGATTGTTGCGTTAACTTCTAAATCACCATCCGTATCCACACCAAGTAATTCTGCTCTGTCAGAGATAACGTTCTGCTGTGATTCAGTAAAGCCAACAAACTTAAAACCAGATTCTACAGAAAAGGTTTCCCCTGTATTCTCAATACTTGTTGGGGTTGGAAGCAAACTGGAAGATACATCTTGAGCCTTTAGATCCGCGTTCTTTTCAAAGCGGCTGACGGCGTTTGCCATGATGTTCTTATCATCTGGTGTACGTTTGAGGTTTTTGCCCTCTAAACCGTTAACAAAAGACGCAGTATCTTCCGTGTTTAAAGAAGCAATCAACTGAGGCTCTGCATTTGGCGCAGCAACAAACGCACCCGGCATAAAGTCGGTTTCAAACAACTGCCAGTATTCACCCACAAGCGGCAACACCACTTCTTCACCGGCAGCAAAACCATCAAAGTTTTCTGTTGGCTCCAGTTTGTGCAAATCGCCGGTTAAGCGAGTCACTGTAAACTGGTCACTATCTACGTCTAGGATTAAGCGAATGCTGTGGAAGTAAATCGCCCAATCCTGAGACGTGATAGCTTCACCGTCGTTCACTAGTGTCATGTTCACTTGATTACAAGACGCCCATTCAGCCCCTAGTTCTTGACACGCTAGTCCTTCATTGGCCCCGTGATTCGTCAACACTGTATATTGAATATCAAGGTTTTCTGCCAACGAGTTAACCACTTTCTGCTCAGTGGATTGTGTCACCGCACACCCAGCTAAGCCCGCTAATACCGATACCGCAATTAAGTTTCTCTTTAACATCTCAACATACCCATAAAACAAAATTTAAAAGTCAAAGCGAGAAGCCCTCGCCTTGGAATATGGAGAAACTATATTGAGTTATTTTTTAGCGTGAATTTAATCAATTCAAGAAAGTGATCTTGTTCAAACCTAAAAAAAGTAGCGTTAAAAAATCACATTTAAATTAACCACTTAGAATTCATGTTGATTACGTCACTTTTGAATTGACGTAATTTATGCGCTTTAGATCACAACAAATAGTGAATTTTGTTTAGTAATCACTCTCTAAATTACAAACTCATTTTATCTTGATTATTCTTGTTATAAATTGGCCAATAATTTTGTGAAATACATCCCAGAAAAAACGTCAAAATACTCTCGATAAAATCGATATTAACGAGACACCTTAAAAAACCTATTCGCTCAGGAGTGCAAAGTGAAACCATTCACGCGATTCTTTATCGGCTTATTGAGCCTTTTTCTCTTTATTAGTCATGGTAGTTCAGCCGAGCCGCTTTATTGGAAAGCTCAGAAAGAAGGGAAAGAGCTGCTCATACTGGGTTCAGTACACGTGGGAGATAAAAGCATGTACCCACTTCCGAGTGCTATCATCGATTACCTAAAACAAAGTGATGGGTTAATTGTGGAGGCCGACATCCGTCAAGCCGAAAACCTGCAATACCCAAAGGCGGAATACACAAGTGAACAAGTACTTTCTCCTCTGCTCAAGAAAAAGCTCGCTGAAGCCAGTCAATCACTTAACTTAAACCCGCAAAGCCTATTTATGTCACCGCCGTGGGCAAGCGCGCTAACGCTGCAAATGAAGCAATTTGAATCGATGGGCTATCAAACACAATATGGCATTGATAGTTTTTTGATTGAACAAGCAACTCAAAGCAATATTCCAGTACTCGGGTTAGAAAGCCTTCAATTTCAAATAGACTTACTGACCAAGCTTCCAAATGATGGGGAAGACTTACTCATTAGTGGTTTAGAAGAGTGGGATGAAGCAGTAAACACAACCCACTGTATGATAACGAGCTGGAAAAAAGGTGACGGTCAGAATCTTGCTGCGCTTGGTGTGAGCAGTGAAATATCTCCGGAGTTAAGTGAGCGCTTTGTATACTCTCGCAATCATGACTGGGTAGAACAATTAAATAGCGAGCACTTTATTGCTGATAAGAGTAAACACTTACTGGTTGTTGGCTCACTGCATACTGTCGGAGAACAAAACTTACTGACTTTACTTAAAGATAAAGGCTTTAAAGTTACGCAGCTTTCAAACAGCAGCAAAGCCGATTGCTCTTTCTAACCTTTCTATAAAGGGACGATGTGAAGAAGCCTACAACGAATTAAGAGTACACATCACTAGGGCTCTACCAAGATTGGTAGCCCTGCAGATACAACAAAGCCGTAGCATTCTTGCTACGGCTTTGTTGTACGTAATCATCGAAAGGTACTTCAAATATCAATTAGCACCTAGAATCACCTTCTTAATGACTGAAAACGAAAAAGGCTTCTCATTTCTGAGAAGCCTTTTTCTATATATGGTCGGTGAAGAGGGATTCGAACCCCCGACCCTCTGGTCCCAAACCAGATGCGCTACCAAGCTGCGCTATTCACCGAGATATCTAACTGGCTCATTGCCTGTCGATGGAGCGTATAATACGGATTCTGAGTGTAGGCGCAAGTGCTTTTATTGAAGTTTTTTCAAATAACCATTCGTTCGCTCAATTTAGCAGCAAGCGCAGCCAAAATGTGACCAAAAACTCATAGTTAGAAACATTGATTTCACCTATGCAACAAGATTGATCCAGATCAGTGTGTGATTGCTTGCGAAATTTTAACGTTAAGTACGTATTCTAACTTTGAGGAAAAACACATGGACTTTTGGCTTGATCTTCTATTCGGTAATGCAGTAGGTCTTTCATCAATGATAGTGATATTTGGCGCTATCGGTCTAATGATGTTTTACGGAGGCTTCTTCATCTACAAAGTTATGAATGCGAAATCTCCTCACTAAAATCGCTAAGCCTCTATTTAGTTATCGAGCAATAATCAAATAGTGAATACGCTTTGCACCGGGGTTGGCTCTTTGCCTACTCCGGTTTTTTCGTTGTTTCCTTTTTAAAATTACACACTTCTATTTTGGTCTTGGGTATACTCAAAATATTCCATAACACTTGAGATGCACGCTATGTCTCATGACAATGATCTAGATTTATTCCAACAAATGATGGGCGATGTAAAACGCATCGACCAAGATACCGCTGAACATCAAAAAGTACATCGAGTCACAGAATCACACCTTGCCAAGCGTGAAGCGGCAATGTGGTTATCGGATAACGACGAAGATTACCTGTCTTTAGACTATTGCCCGATGATCAAACCCGATGACATTATCGAATATAAGAAAGATGGCGTTCAGGATGGGGTCTATAAAAAACTGCGTTTAGGCAAATACCCTATCCAAGCTAAATTGGATTTACACAGAAAAACATTAAAAGACGCGCGCAATGAGATCCTGTCTTTCTTACGTCAATGTCTAAAGATGGATGTACGAACTGTCATTATTGTTCACGGTAAAGGGGAACGTTCAAACCCTCCAGCATTAATGAAGAGCTATGTTGCAAATTGGCTCAGCCAAATCAATGACGTACAGTGCGTACACTCAGCCCAACCTTTTCATGGCGGCAGTGGCGCTGTGTATGTCATGCTCAGAAAGAGCAACGACAAGAAGTTAGAAAACCGTGAGCGGCACCAAAAACGAATGAGTTAGTGCTCATCATCACACTTAGTGGTAAAATTAACTCAATATATAAGCAACTATTCATTAGTTGCTTTTCTTTTACCTAAAAACGTTGTGAAACGCTAAGAGAAGATCATGTCACAAGATTCCCAAGCCAAACGCCTTAATAAATACATCAGTGAAACTGGTTTCTGCTCACGTCGAGAAGCCGATAAACTGATCGATGCAGGTCGAGTAACCATTAATGGAAAAATCCCAGAAATGGGGACAAAAGTGTTTCCTGGTGACGATGTATGCATTGACGACAAGCCTGTCCGTTCTAAAGAAAAGCCTGTGTATATTGCCCTAAATAAACCCACCGGCATTACTTGTACAACTGAGCGTGATATCCCAGGGAATATTGTCGACTTCATTGGTCACCACAAACGCATCTTCCCGATTGGCCGTTTAGACAAACCTTCAGACGGTTTGATTTTCCTGACGAATGATGGCGATATCGTGAACAAAATCCTTCGCGCGGGTAACAATCACGAAAAAGAATATGTCGTTCGTGTCGACAAACCTATCACAGGTGAATTCCTCAAAAAAATGGCCGCTGGCGTGCCTATTTTGGATACTGTGACCTTGCCATGTCAGGTAGAGAAAGAAACTAAGTTCTCTTTCCGCATCACTCTGACTCAAGGGCTCAACCGTCAGATTCGTCGTATGTGTGAAGCTTTAGGTTACGAAGTTTTCAAACTTCGTCGTGTTCGTATTATGAATATATCGCTAGATGGTATTCCCAATGGCAAATGGCGCTACCTTAGTGATGACGAAGTCGCTGAAATTCTAGCGATGTGTGAAGGTTCAAGTAGCACTGAAGAAGCGTCGAAGTTGGATGCGAAAGGTAAACGAATCCGTAAAGCTACCGATGCTAAATTGTTCGACAGTCGTGATGAAAACCGTGATTCCACCGCGCGTCGTAATCAAAAAGACCGCAAGCCAAGAACGTTCAAAGGCAACAATGCTGAAGAATTTCGCCATGCGCCTAACTCTAAGCGTGGGAAAAGTAGCGGTGGTCGCTCACACGATGATTCAAAATCTCAAGGCAATAAACGCCCGGGCCGAACGTATTCGAAACCCGCAGCAGATTCAGGCTCGAATAAGCCAGCAAAACGTACTTCTGGGACTTTGGGTCTGAAAAAGTAATCCTACCCTTTCTGATATCAAGCGCCTTCTAGCATCTGGATAGGCGCTTTTTATTTGCAACTCATTTTAATCTAAGCACAACTCCACAAACTGTCCGCGCGTTAAACTTGAAAGATCTGTTGGTGCCAGCTCTATTTCTAAACCTCGTTTACCAGCACTCACACACATCACAGTTAACGCTTTTGCACTCGCATCGATAAACGTTGGCAGCGCCTTTTTCTGACCAAGAGGACTAATACCACCGACAACATAGCCTGTCGTTTTCTGCGCTATTTCTGGATCTGCCATTTCAGCCTTTTTTCCTGCTGCCGCTTTTGCCGCCAATTTCAGATTCAACTTACTCGATACTGGAATCACAGCCACAGCAAGGTTCTTTGCTTCTCCATTGATACTGAACAACAAGGTTTTAAAAACAGTATTAGGATCTTGTCCTAAGGCTTCCACCGCTTCTAGCCCATAATTGGTGTTATTTGAGTCATGGTGATACTGGTGAATCTTGTGTGAAATCTTCTTTTTCTTCGCGAGATTAATTGCAGGTGTCATGATGAGTTCCAGAAGCCAAATAAACAAAAAAGCGATGCCGAAGCATCGCTTTTAGTTAAATTTATCAGAGAGCTAGAGTCAAACGCTTTCTATACCCTCTCACAATTTATTATTTGTAAACCATTTCACCTGAAGGTGCGTACTTGTTTACGTCTACTGGGCTGTTAGCTTCTAGGTACTCTTTTAGTACTTCAGCATCAACAAAACCAGTGTTTACGAAACCAGGGTGACCTGTCAGTTTAGGGTAACCGTCACCGCCTGAAGCATTGAAGCTTGGCACTGTGAAACGGTAAGTTTCGTCCAGACGAAGCTGCTTGCCACCGATGAATACGTTAGACACTTCACCGTTAGCAACTGTCATAGAGATACCCGCAAACTGAGCGTAAGCACCAGAATCTACAGGCTTAGTCGCTACAACGTTTAGGTAATCTAGAACTTCTTTACCAGACATATCTGTGTAAGTCAGGATATTTGCAAACGGCTGTACCGTTAGAACGTCTTTGTACGTTACGTTACCCGCTTCGATAGAGTCACGTACACCACCAGAGTTCATCACAGCGAAGTCAGCTTTAGCGCGCTCCATGTGAGACGTTGCGATTAGACGACCTAAGTTAGTTTGTTGGAAACGAACTACGTTACGATCCCCTTCAAGTTTGCCGTTCGTTTCAGCGATATTAACGTTCAGCTGAGCTTGACCTTGCTCTTGGAAAGGGCGTAGGAATTCTAATAGCTCTGGATCTTGTGCAATTTCGTCTTCGATAAGTACACGTTTCTTCTTACCGTCTACCTTAATTTTCTTCTTAAGGTTAACTGGGATTAGATCGTAGCTCACCATTTCTAGTTCGCCGTTACGGAATTCGTAATCAGCACGACCTACATATTTGCCCCACTCATGAGCTTGAACAATGTAAGTGCCGTTTTGTACGTCTGGCTTACACTCGTCAGAAGGCTTGAAGTTTTTCTTAACTACATTTGGCGCTTCCATACATACAGGCTCTTGAGAGTGACCACCAACGATCATATCTAGAGAACCTTCGTCTAAGTAACGAGCCAAAGCAACATCACCAGGAGCATTCACACCACGTTGACCATTTTCGTAGTGGCCCATGTGAGTTACAGCAAAGATTAGGTCTGGCTTTTCAGTTTCTTGAAGCTCAGCGATTAGTTTCTTCGCTTCTTCTTTAGGGTCACGGAAGTCAATGCCGCCGATAAACTCAGGGTTACCAATCTTCTGTGTATCTTCAGTCGTTAAGCCAATTACAGCAATCTTAATGCCTTGCTTGTTGAACATTTGATATGCTTGGAACTTACGCTCGCCCGTCGCTTTATCGTAAATGTTTGCCGAAAGCATTGGGAAGTTAGCCCAATCAATTTGCTTGTTCAGTACTTCAAGAGAATTATCGAATTCATGGTTACCTAGTGCCATAGCATCGTAACCAATCTTGTTCATACCTTTAAAATCAGGTTCTGCATCCTGTAGATCTGACTCTGGTACACCTGTGTTAATGTCACCACCAGATAGAAGCAATACGCTACCACCTTCAGCTTTTACTTCAGCACGTAATTGATCAATAAGCGTTTTACGTGCAGACATGCCGTACTCGCCATATTTGTTCTGCCAGAAGCGGCCATGGTTATCATTAGTGTGAAGGACTGTTAGCTTGTACGTTTCATCTTGATTCCACTCTTGAGTAGGTTGAGATGCACAACCAGCAAGAGTTGCTAGAATTGCAGCACTTAGTGCCGTCTTTAGAATAAGGCGTTGCTTCATTGTCATACCTTTTGAACTTTTGGGGATATCCACTACTTATAATTGCTATAGGAGAAATACGACCAGTAGATTCTACTTGTCTAAATACCTATAAAACTTGATATAGTTTAAATTAACAAGTTGCATGTGACATTAGGATTTCATATTTATGTCGAATCGATCACGATAAAACGAACGGTAAAGTGTAACAAATGCATTCGATTACATTGTTGAATCCAATTGGTCACAGGCAATCGTTTTACTGTGATATCAATACACCAGCGGATTTTCGAGAACCACATCGATAAACCCACAATATTAGAAAACATGCATTCATATTTCCTAATCATTAAGCCTATTTGATATATAAAAAAAGCTGACTTCATTGAAGTCAGCTTTTCTAAACACTATCTATTGTAGTCTATTTGATGTCGATGTGATCAAAACCTTTGATTACATCATCAAGCGCTTTCATTTGCGCTAGGAAAGGCTCTAGCTTATCAAGCGGCAACGCAGAAGGGCCATCACAACGGGCTTGGTCTGGGTTTGGATGCGCTTCAATGAATAGACCTGCAATCCCCGTCGCTAAACCTGCTTTTGCTAATTCAACCGTTTGCTCACGACGGCCACCTGAAGCTGCACCAGATGGATCACGCATTTGTAGTGAGTGAGTTACATCAAAGATGATTGGGCTGCCATTTGATGCTTTTTTCATTACGCCAAAACCAAGCATATCAACCACTAAGTTATCGTAACCTAAGCAAGAACCACGCTCACAAAGAATGATATTCTCATTACCGCATTCAGCAAACTTGTCGACGATGTTACCGACTTGACCTGGGCTCATGAACTGAGGTTTCTTCACATTGATAACCGCACCTGTTTTCGCCATTGCTTCAACAAGATCAGTTTGGCGAGCCAAGAATGCTGGAAGTTGAATGACATCCACAACATCAGCCACAGGCTGTGCTTGTGCTTCAGTATGAACATCAGTAATGATCTTCACACCAAACGTGTCTTTAAGCTCTTGGAAGATTTTCATGCCTTCTTCAAGGCCTGGACCACGGTAAGAGTGAACAGAGCTACGGTTGGCTTTATCGAAAGACGCCTTGAATACGTAAGGGATGCCTAACTTTTCAGTTACCTTTACGTAATGCTCACAGATCTGCATTGCTAGGTCGCGAGACTCTAGAACATTCATGCCAGCGAATAAAGTAAATGGCTTGTCGTTAGCTACTGGCAAATCGCCAATATGAACTGTTTTCTGTTCCATCGTATTCTCTCTAATATTTTGTAAGGTCTAGTGAATCACAACCGAAGTTTCAGTCATTGCGTTCACTTGAGATTTTAGTAATTCCGAAGCCGGATCGTCAGGGCACTGATCAATAAAGTACTGGTAGTCCGTTGCTGCCACTTGATGGCAATCTAGCTGTTGGTAGATAAAGCCTCGGTCTCGAATTTCGTACGGGTCATCTGGTACAAACGTTAGTGCAAGATCAGTACATTTTAAAGCTAAGGTGTAACGTTCTTCTCTTAATAGTGCACTTTTAAGCAAAGCTAGCCAACGTCCAATAACCGTTGGGTTATCAGCAGCTTCTAGATGCTCTGGCTTGAGTTTTGCCAACGGCCCATCGTGGCCAATCAACCACGCTTGTAGTGTTTGTTCACCGACGTACTCACCATTGTATGGGTTGATGAACACAGGTGACTGCCCATACCAATTAACGCGCAGTAGAAACTGAGTTGGAAAAGAAACCCCTTCAACAGGGAAACCCAGCTTTTTGCCAAGATACAAAAATATGGCACCTAGACTGACCGGAATGCCTTTTCGACGCTCTAGAACTTTATCGATGAACGCATTTTCTGACGAGAAGTACGCATCTTTATCGCCACTAAAACCCCACTCGAAAAAGAATAAGCGAAGAAAAGATTCAAACTTTTGCTGCTCATCACTTTCATTTACTAATGCAAATTCAGCTTCTTTAAAAAGGCGCTCGAGTTCTTGTTCCGCCCATGAATCTTGAGTATCAGGATTCACTGCTTTATTAAGAACAATCGCTCCTTCCGCTAATTCCAAATTATCAAAATCTTCATCGAAAAATTCGTACATAATTCTTACCCGAAAAAGGTTGGAACTTTCGTGACAGCAATCTTGCCAGCCATAGCAAGCCAACCTAGAGCACCAAAGAATGAGAAGGTTCTCAATAACTTATTCTTTCCAAAGCGCAAAGCAAAGAAACCTAAAGCAATGTACGCCATCACACACGTTAACTTTTCAGTTAGCCATGGTGCTGCTGGAGTAAATGGAATAAAACCAGTAATGAAAATTAATCCAATACCAGATAGGAGCAATAGAGAATCGTTAATATGTGGAAAACGCTGTAAGAATGGATGCTTCAGCATTGGTGAGTTTGCCATCATAAGCGCATATCGAACTGAAAGTAATAACGCGCTTAGGCCAACCGTCAGTAAGTGAAAATGTTTTAAAACGTCGTACATGTTCTCTCTCTTAATTTGTACTACTTAAACCCAGAAGTAAAAGCTAGGCAGGCAAATACTGACCGAAGGTGACACGATCATTGCCACCGTAGTCTTTCTCGGTCGCAACATTGTCGTATCCGAGTGCTTGCAAAATACTTCTTACTGCAAGTCCCTGGTCATAACCATGCTCAAAAGCCAGCCATCCGCCTTTTTCAAGGAATTCAATAGCATGTGTCGAGATATGTTTTATATCTGCGAGTCCTTTCTCTTCCGCAACCAACGCAGTGATCGGTTCAAATCGAACATCACCTTGAGTTAAATGCGGATCATTTTTTTCTATATAAGGAGGGTTAGATACTATCAAAGCAAACTTTATACCGTTGCTGGTATTCCCCTCCCCTTTTAGCGGGTCAAACCAACTGCCATGCATAAAGGATGCATTTTGAATCTTCAAACGCTGAGCATTTTCTTCAGCGAGTAACTTCGCTTCGGGTCTTAAATCGATTCCGACGACTTTTCGATTTGGCATCTCAGACGCTAATGCCAGTGCAATCGCCCCTGTACCCGTGCCTAAATCTAAAATGTCGCCTTGCTGACCAAAAGTTTTGTCCAACGCCACTTCCACTAACTTTTCAGTATCTGGACGAGGAATGAGCGTTGAAGGAGACACTTTTAAAGGCAAAGACCAAAATTCACGTTCACCGACAATATAAGCCACAGGCTCGCCTGTAAGGCGTCGCTCAAGTAATACATTGAATGCTGATTGTTGCTCTGACGTGAGTACTTTTTCTGGCCAAGTTAGTAGGTAAGACCTTGGCTTGTCGAGGGCATGACACAGCAATACGGCAGCATCAATAGAAGGCGATGTATTACCGCCCTCTTGAAGCTGTACGATTGCTGATTTAAGTGCACCTTCAACCGTATTGTTGGGTAGCATAAATTAGTTATTTTCTGCCAGTGCTGCTAGTTGGTCAGCTTGGTGTTCTTGAATCACAGGGTCAACTAAGCTTTGCAAGTCACCTTCAAGCGTTTCCGTTAGGCGGTAAAGCGTAAGGTTAATACGGTGATCAGAAACACGACCTTGTGGGTAGTTGTAAGTACGAATACGATCACTACGGTCACCAGAACCTAGTAAGTTACGACGTGTGTCTGAGACTTCCGCAGCACGACGCTCTTCTTCAGCTTGAACAATACGAGCGGCCAAAACAGACATCGCTTTTGCTTTGTTCTTATGCTGAGAACGCTCATCCTGACATTCCACCACTGTACCTGTAGGTAAGTGAGTAATACGAATAGCAGAATCTGTCGTGTTAACATGCTGACCACCCGCGCCAGATGCACGGAAAGTATCAATTTTCAGGTCAGCCGCTTTAATTTCAGGTAAATCCGCTTCTGGGATTTCAGGCATAATCGCGACAGTACAAGCCGACGTATGCACACGACCTTGAGATTCTGTTTCAGGAACACGTTGTACACGGTGACCACCAGATTCAAACTTCATGGTGCCGTACACGCTGTCGCCACTGATTTTAGCGATCATTTCTTTGTAACCGCCTTGTTCAGACTCGTTGCAGCTCATGACTTCAACGCGCCAGCCTTTTTTCTCTGCAAACTTAGAGTACATACGGAATAGGTTACCCGCAAAAATACCCGCTTCATCGCCACCCGCGCCAGCACGAATTTCTAAGAAACAGTTACGCTCATCGTTCGGATCTTTTGGAAGAAGAAGAATTTGCAGCTCATCAGTAAGACGCTCAATCGCTTCTTTTGCATCTTTGATTTCTTCTTGTGCCATTTCACGCATTTCAGCGTCATCTTCTTTCGCCATCTCTTCAGCGGCTTCAAGATCTTCTTTTGCTTGCTGAAAAGCTTGGAAGCACGTGGTTACTTCTTCTAGCTGTGAGTACTCTTTTGAAAGAGCACGGAATTTGTCTTGATTACCGATCACATCAGGATCACCAAGCAGGTGTTGAACTTCTTCATAGCGTTCAACAAGTGTTTCAAGCTTTACTAGAATCGAGGCTTTCATATCGTCTTATCTTGTTGGAGGTCTAATCTTATTGAGGGTTATCTAAACCCAAACTCTGTCTAATGACCGTTAATTTTGCAGGTTCTCCTTGCTCAGCTGCACTTTGGAGTGCACGCGTCGGAGCATGGATCAATTTGTTGGTGAGCTTGTTACTTAGCTCGAGTAAAACTTTTTCAGGGTCTCCACCAGCGGCAAGAGATTGTAAACTTTTACTTAATAAATCTTCTCTAATCTCGTTCGCAGATTTTCGGTATTCGCGGATACTGTCAACCGCTTGCAGTGAACGCATCCACGTCATGAACGCGGCACTTTCTTCACTGACAATCGCTTCAGCTTGGATCGCTTCAACTTTTCTCTGTTCAATATTGCTTTCAACAATCGACTGCAAATCATCAACCGTATAGAGGTAAGCATCGTTTAAATCGCCAACCTGAGCTTCTACATCACGAGGAACCGCAATATCCACCAGTAACATTGGTTGGTGCTTTCGTTGTTTTAACGCTGTTTCAACCATGCCTTTACCAATGATTGGCAACGGACTCGCGGTAGAGCTGATCACAATATCGGCACGCATTAGATGATCTGGGATTTCATTTAAACTGATCACTTCCGCGCCAAACTGTTCGGCAAGCCCAAGGGCTCTTTCGCGAGTTCGATTGGCTACGATGATTTTCTTACACCCGTTGCCCGCTAAATGCTTAGCAACCAATTCAATCGTCTCACCCGCACCAACAAGCAACACGGTCGATTCTTCTATCGATTCGAAAATGTGCTTCGCCAAGGTACAAGCCGCATAAGCAACCGAAACAGCACTACCACCGATTTCTGTTTCTGTGCGAACACGCTTAGCAACCGAGAATGTCTTCTGGAAAAGCTTTTCCATCGACGCATCCACGGCTTTTTGCTCGCGGGAGTCCGAATAGGCTTGCTTAACCTGACCAAGGATCTGCGGTTCACCGAGAACCAATGAATCCAATCCACAAGAAACTCGCATTAAATGTTTAATCGCGGCTTGTTCTTCGTGAATGTACAAACTTGGTTTGAGCTCTTCTGGGCTAACTTGGTGAAATACCGATAGCCAGTCAATTACTTTGCTTTTTGCTGCCGACTTAATGTCACAATAGATTTCAGTTCGGTTACAGGTTGAAAGAATTACACTTCCATTAACGTGCATATTTGCGCTGAGTTGCTCTAAGGCTGCAGACAATTTGTCTGGACCAAAAGCGACTTTTTCTCGCAATTCAACCGACGCTGTATTGTGATTGATACCTACGGCAAGCAAAGACATGTATCAGAAGTTCTCGATCAGGGATTAGAAATAAGAGCCGAATTTTACTTGATGCATGGCTCTATTTAAAGGGAAAGCAGGATTTGTTTTCCTGAGTTCGTGAGTTCAATGCTATAGTTGCCCCGAAATCCCTACTATTTTGAGCAAGTTGTGAGCAGCCATGAGCAGATTGAATCAAATCCTCCACATAATGTTTATCACTATTGTTTTGGCAGGATGTTCATCAATCCCTGAACAACCGACTAGCGTGGAGTGGATATCTCATCAAGCTCAACTTGAAAAAATCACGAATTACCAAGCTCAAGGAAAACTGGCGTATATTGCCCCAGACCAACGCCAAAGTTTGAATTTCATTTGGAAGCACTCTCCGAATGAAAGCCAGCTCCGCCTCACTACTTTCCTTGGCCAAACCGCCCTCAACCTTACTGTCAACGCACAAGGTGCCAAAGTCGTCACATACGATGACGAAGTATTTACTCACCATGACGCTTCGGTACTTGTGAAGCAACTAACCGGGCTAAGTATTCCTATTCAACACATGCCTCAGTGGCTCCTTGGTAACCCGGAACAAGCTGACATGTATTCATTAAGTGAATCTAATACTCTCTCTTCACTGAATAAAATGGTTGGGCGTCAATTTTGGGAACTCGATTATACCGGTTACCGCAACTACCCTACCTCCCTCCATACTTCATCGGATGAAAGCGCCGCGGCTGAATTGCCATTACCGGCAAAACTGACGTTTAAACATGCTCAAACTCGAATTAATATTGTGATTTCTAAGTGGACACTGGCGAAATGATTTCAGAAGCAACACATTGGCCCTCCCCCGCCAAACTCAACCTTTTCCTATATATCACCGGACGCCGAGACAATGGGTACCACGAACTACAAACCCTATTTCAGTTTGTAGATTTCGGTGATGACCTAACCATTCAAGCGAATGAATCTAGTCAAATCACAATTACCCCTGAAATTCCAGGCGTCAGCACAGAAGATAATTTGATCTGGAAAGCGGCAACTGCCTTGCAAAAATATGCATCGTGTTCATTCGGGGCAGAGATCAAGCTCAAGAAAGTACTTCCTATGGGAGGAGGGATTGGCGGTGGATCATCAAACGCAGCAACCGTTCTAGTCGCACTGAATTTTTTATGGCGCCTAAACCTATCAGATGACCAATTAGCCGAGATAGGTCTAAAGCTCGGAGCCGATGTTCCAGTTTTTGTTAGAGGCTACTCAGCTTTCGCAGAGGGGGTTGGTGAGCAACTTCACCCAGCTAATCCGGACGAAAAATGGTATCTAGTCGTAAAACCTCAAGTGAGCATAGCAACTGCAGACATATTCACACATCCAAAATTAACTCGAAATACGCCAAAGCGAGCGCTGACAACGCTTCTAGAGCAAGAATACGTAAACGATTGCGAAAAAATTGTGCGAATGCTGTACCCAGAGGTTGATAAGCAACTTTCATGGCTGCTACAATATGCGCCGTCGAGATTGACTGGGACGGGTTCGTGCGTTTTTGCTGAATTTAGCAGCAAATTAGAAGCCGATTCAATCCTAGAAAAACTGCCTGACACAGTCTCCGCATTTGTCGCGAAAGGACGGAATGTTTCGCCCTTAAAAGAGACTTTGACTGATTACCAATCAGTCCACCCACAATCTATTTAAAAACTGGACGCAACCCTGAGGTTTCCACCGTGCCTGATATGAAGCTATTTGCTGGTAACGCAACACCTGAACTAGCCCAACGTATTGCTGACCGTCTATACATCTCTCTTGGCGATGCTACTGTAGACCGTTTTTCTGACGGCGAAGTCGCTGTCCAAATCAACGAAAACGTTCGTGGTAGTGATGTATTCCTGATTCAATCTACTTGTGCACCAACCAATGACAACCTAATGGAATTGGTGGTAATGATTGACGCAATGCGCCGTGCTTCAGCGGGCCGTATTACTGCGGTAATCCCATACTTTGGCTACGCTCGTCAAGATCGTCGTGTGCGTTCTGCACGTGTGCCAATCACTGCAAAAGTTGTTGCAGATTTCCTTTCTAACGTTGGTGTTGACCGCGTTCTTACTATCGACCTACACGCAGAGCAAATCCAAGGCTTCTTCGACGTACCAGTTGATAACATCTTCGGTACGCCTGTACTTCTAGAAGATATGCAGAACCGCGGCCTTGAAAACCCTGTTGTGGTTTCTCCTGACTTAGGTGGTGTTGTTCGTGCTCGTGCAACGGCTAAAGCGCTAGGTGATGTTGACATCGCTATCGTTGATAAGCGTCGTCCACGCGCTAACGTTTCTGAAGTAATGAACCTAATCGGTGATGTTGAAGGTCGCGACTGTGTGATCGTTGATGACATGATCGATACGGGTGGCACGCTATGTAAAGCAGCTGAGGCTCTAAAAGAGCGCGGCGCTAAGCGTGTATTCGCTTACGCAACTCACGCAGTATTCTCAGGCAAAGCAGCAGAAAACATCAAGAACTCTGTTCTAGACCAAGTTATCGTAACCGATTCTATTTCGCTTTCTCCAGAAATGGCAGCAACAGGCAAAGTGACTGAACTAAGCCTTTCTCGCATGCTTGCTGAAGCGATTCGTCGTATCAGCAACGAAGAGTCTATCTCTGCGATGTTCAACTAAGTTTAGTTAAAACTTAGCGACAGAACTTAAGCACTTCATTTTTATGAAGTGCTTTTTTTATGCCTAGAATATCCTGAACGAGGATAAATTAAGCCGCCTCGCACCAAGTTCATAAAGTGTGATATGATACGGCGCTTTTTGAAATCCCAGAGAGATCCATACCTTGAGCCAACAAATAAAACTTCTCGTTGGACTGGCAAATCCAGGTCCAGAATACGCCAAAACTCGCCACAATGCGGGTGCATGGGTGGTTGAAGAATTAGCACGCGTACACAACGTAACACTAAAGAATGAAGCAAAATTCTTTGGTCTAACTGGGCGTATTATGGTTCATGGTGAAGATCTTCGTTTACTGATCCCGACGACCTACATGAACTTATCAGGTAAGTCGGTAGCTGCACTGGCGAAGTTTTACCAAATCAAACCAGAAGAAATTATGGTCGCTCATGATGAGCTCGACCTCCCTCCTGGTATTGGTAAATTTAAAAAAGGTGGTGGTCACGGCGGTCACAATGGACTGAAAGACATCATCAGTAAACAGGGTAACAATAAAGAATTCTATCGTCTGAGGTTAGGCATTGGCCACCCTGGACACAAAGATAAAGTTGCAGGCTATGTATTAGGCAAAGCTCCCACAAAAGAGCAAGAGTGTATTGATGCCGTCGTTGACGAATCAGTGCGCAGCCTAGACATCTTGTTAAAAGATGGCCTAGCAAAAGCACAAAATCGCTTACATACGTTCAAAGCAGAATAAGGTTTATATCATGGGTTTTAAATGTGGCATCGTTGGTCTACCAAACGTTGGTAAGTCAACTCTGTTTAACGCACTGACTAAAGCAGGCATCGAAGCAGCAAACTTCCCTTTTTGTACGATCGAGCCAAACACGGGCATCGTTCCTGTTCCAGATCTTCGTTTAGATGCATTAGCTAAAATTGTTAATCCACAAAAGATCCTTCCAACAACGATGGAATTCGTTGATATCGCAGGCCTAGTTGCTGGCGCATCAAAAGGTGAAGGTCTGGGTAACAAATTCCTAGCGAACATCCGTGAAACTGACGCGATTGGTCATGTTGTACGCTGCTTTGAAAATGAAAACATCGTTCACGTTTCTGGCAAAGTATCTCCAATCGAAGATATCGAAGTGATCAACCTTGAACTTGCACTGGCTGACTTAGACAGCTGTGAGCGTGCAATTCAACGTAACGCTAAAAAAGCAAAAGGTGGCGATAAAGACGCGAAGTTCGAAATCACTGTCCTAGAAAAACTACTACCAGTACTTACTGAAGGTGGCATGGCGCGTACTGTTGAACTTGGCAAAGAAGAAGCGGCGGCAATCGGCTACCTAAACTTCCTAACGCTTAAGCCAACGATGTACATCGCAAACGTTGCAGAAGATGGTTTTGAAAATAACCCTTACCTAGACGCAGTTCGCGAGTACGCAGAGAAAGAAAACAACGTAGTGGTTGCTGTATGTGCCGCTATCGAATCTGAACTTTCAGAACTGGACGACGAAGATCGCGAAGAGTTCCTAGCAGACATGGGGATCGAAGAACCAGGTCTAAACCGAGTGATCCGCTCTGGTTACGAACTACTGACTCTTCAAACGTACTTCACTGCTGGCGTTAAAGAAGTTCGCGCCTGGACGATCCCTGTAGGTGCAACTGCGCCACAAGCAGCGGGTAAGATCCACACCGACTTCGAAAAAGGTTTCATCCGTGCAGAAGTTGTTGGTTACGACCACTTCATCGAGTTTAATGGTGAAAGCGGTGCGAAAGACGCGGGTAAATGGCGTCTAGAAGGTAAAGATTACATCGTAAAAGACGGTGATGTGGTTCATTTCCGCTTCAACGTTTAATTTACAACCAATCTGATTCCCAAAAGCCAGCATTCATTGCTGGCTTTTTTGTAACTAGTCCTTCCGTCAACTCCAAGTAAAGTCATTAACTTGGAAGCTAATCAGGATTTTTTGTGAGTTTTTGATCACAAATACGCCTCTTTGTTTAAAAAGAAACCGAACAATGGATTTATCGCAATTTATTTAAAAAAACTGTTGACGGGTTTCGCTCAACTACGCATAATGCGCCCCGTTCTCAGCGATAAGGCAACAAATCAACGAGAGCAAAAAATTGGAAAATGGCTACTTAGCTCAGTTGGTTAGAGCACATCACTCATAATGATGGGGTCGCAGGTTCAAATCCCGCAGTAGCCACCATTTCCTAAACACTTTATTGGTTCAGATGAACGAAAAGAGTCTTTAGGAAATAATGCGGACGTGGCGGAATTGGTAGACGCACCAGATTTAGGTTCTGGCGCCGCAAGGTGTGAGAGTTCAAGTCTCTCCGTCCGCACCATATTTAGATATCTTCTATGATATCGATTGTTGGGCTATCGCCAAGCGGTAAGGCACCGGCTTTTGATGCCGGCATTCCCTGGTTCGAATCCAGGTAGCCCAGCCACTATTTAAAAGTGGCATTTATCTTGAAAAAGATGATGACACTAGCAGTGAGATTATATATATTGTCTCGCTCGAAAAGATGGCTACTTAGCTCAGTTGGTTAGAGCACATCACTCATAATGATGGGGTCGCAGGTTCAAATCCCGCAGTAGCCACCATACAACGTCTAGTTGATTCACCAATCGTCGACTATGACTACAAACTCTTGCTTAGAGATTTCTTAATTGAAGTAGAAAGCAACGCGGTCGTGGCGGAATTGGTAGACGCACCAGATTTAGGTTCTGGCGCCGCAAGGTGTGAGAGTTCAAGTCTCTCCGACCGCACCATACATTAAAATAGTGTGAATACATTATTTTGGCTACTTAGCTCAGTTGGTTAGAGCACATCACTCATAATGATGGGGTCGCAGGTTCAAATCCCGCAGTAGCCACCATACAACGTCTAGTTGATCACCAATCGTCGACTAAGACTAAAAACTTGCTGCGGACGTGGCGGAATTGGTAGACGCACCAGATTTAGGTTCTGGCGCCGCAAGGTGTGAGAGTTCAAGTCTCTCCGTCCGCACCATCATTCAGTTGATGACTGTAAATCTCATCGAAGATTTTAAAACATCCAGTTGGGCTATCGCCAAGCGGTAAGGCACCGGCTTTTGATGCCGGCATTCCCTGGTTCGAATCCAGGTAGCCCAGCCACTATT
>Ga0213838_1000731_pt1 | contig 20437 bp, 15 predicted proteins | sample SWPATP13_FD_160577 | JGI IMG/M metagenome (GOLD analysis project Ga0213838, IMG submission 160577) | Coastal seawater microbial communities from Marineland, Florida, United States - SWPA TP1 #3 | ecosystem: Environmental > Aquatic > Marine > Coastal | place: USA: Florida | collected 2016-08-06 | reverse complement strand
TAGTGATGAAGCCGTGGTAGAAAAGGTGAAGAAAGCGCCGTTTCGAGCGCCAATGGTTATTACTGTTATCGCCAAAGTGACTGAACATGAAAAAGTCCCAGCATTAGAACAGCACCTGTCTGCAGGTTGCGCCGTGCAAGCGATGCAAATGGCTGCGGTTGCTCAAGGCTTTCAAGGTTTCTGGCGTTCAGGTAAGTGGATGTTCCACCCTGAAGTACATCAGGCATTTGGCTTAGAGGGTGAAGATGAAATTGTTGGTTTTTTGTATTTGGGCACACCGGGCTGTACGCCGATGAAAGCACCAGAACGAGAGCTATCTAAATTTGTTGAATTCTTGTAAGCACTAAACCTGTACAAATACACAGTTTTTCTTGATTTATTAGAGCCACATTAGATAATGTGGCTCTAATTTTTTGTCGTATTGGAAAAACATGTCTCGCCTAATTATTGCTGAAAAACCAAGCCTAGGCCGCGCTATTGCTGCTGCATTACCCAACCCGCAGAAGAAAGACCAAGGTTTTATCAAGTGCGGTAATGGTGATGTGGTGACTTGGTGTATTGGTCACTTATTGGAGCAAGTAGAACCTGACGCATACGACGAACGTTACAAAAAATGGAATTTGGCAGATTTACCGATCACGCCAGAGCAATGGCAACTGAGGCCAAGAAAAACCTCCAGTAAGCAACTTACCGTCATTCGAAAGTTATTGAAAGAAGCCAAGCAAATCGTTCATGCGGGCGACCCCGACAGAGAAGGGCAGTTGTTGGTCGATGAAGTGATTGATTATTGCAAAGTCAGTAAAACTAAAAAAGAGTCGATGGAGCGACTATTGATCAGTGATCTGAACTTACCTGCAGTAAAGCGTGCACTTTCTCAAATGCGCAGTAATCGCGATTTTATCCCGTTATCAATTTCAGCCTTGGCACGCTCCCGTGCCGATTGGTTGTATGGGATGAATATGACTCGGGCTTATACGCTATTAGGGCAAAAGGCTGGCTACCAGGGAGTGCTTTCAGTTGGTCGAGTGCAAACGCCGGTTCTTGGTCTTGTAGTGAGACGGGATGAAGAAATCGAAAACTTCATCCCTAAAGACTATTTTACTCTTCATGCGCTCATCCCTTACCAGAATAATGGTGCTGCTTTTGACATTAGAGCGCGTTGGAAACCCAGTGAAGCTTGTAAGCCTTGGCAAGATGAAGAAGGTCGAGTATTAAACCGAAAGTTGGTTGAAAATGTCGCGAGCCGTATCGCAAATCAACCTGCGACTGTTGTTGAATCAGAGCAAAAGCAAACCAAGCAATCTGCGCCATTGCCTTATTCACTTTCTGCACTTCAGATTGATGCTGCTAAGCGGTTTGGTATGAGTGCACAACAAGTACTGGACACCTGTCAGTCGCTTTACGAAAAGCATAAACTTATCACCTATCCAAGATCTGATAGCCGTTATCTACCTAAAGATCATTATTCTCAGCGAGAGTCAGTCGTTGATGCTATTGGAAATAATGCGAAAGAACTCCTTAGCGGTGTCCAAGGTGCGGACTTGACCATTAAGTCCAAAGCTTGGAATGACAGTAAAGTCGATGCTCACCATGCTATCATACCGACTCCAAAAAAATCGGCGGTGAATGGTTTGTCTGCAAATGAAATGAAGATTTACCAGCAGATCGCAAGACAGTATTTAATGCAGTTCTATCCTGCCGCCGTCTACGCTGATGCAAAATTGGTTTTTGATATTGCTGGTGGGGAATTTATCGCAAAAGGCCGTCAGCTTGTTTCGCCAGGCTGGAAAGTGCTGATGGGGAAAATTGAGGAAGAAGATAAAGGTGTGGATAGCGTACCTCCGTTAGATAAAGGGCAAGTGCTTACTTGCCGAGAGGGGGAAATAAAAGACAGAAAAACAGAACCACCAAAGCATTTTACAGAAGCGACTTTATTGCAGGCGATGACCGGTATCGCAAGGTTTGTCGCGGACAAAAACCTTAAAAAAATCCTCAAAGAAACCGATGGTTTAGGAACAGAGGCAACCAGAGCGGGCATTCTGGACACTTTATTTAAGCGACAGCTATTAACTCGACAAGGGAAAAGTATCCATAGCAGCGCTGCAGGGCGTGGTCTTATTCATGCTTTACCAGTAGATTCTACGTATCCTGACATGACGGCCCACTGGGAACACCAATTACAAGGGATGGCTGAAAGAAATCAGACTTACCAACCATTTATGGCTGATTTGCAACAGAGAATAGACGCTTTAATGGTTCAAGTGAAAAGTGGTGACGTTCCAGAGTCTCTGCGTCATCTACCAAAAGTGGAACGTCCAGCGTATAAAAAGAGAAAAAGTAGCAATACACGCAAAAAATCCCCGGTAAGGAAGAAAGCAAGCCGTTAGCCTAGAGTTCGGCCGCACCGTTTAAATAGAGTCTCCCAATAGCTCACATGACGCTTGATAGAATGACGAAATTGTTGATGATTATTCCTGATAGGAAACTGATATTCGTGCTTGGGGGAGCTAAGGTCAAATATGGTCAAGCTAGGATCTAAGTACTGATAATAGCGATCGAGTTGGGCAAGGTAAGGCTGTATATGACCAACGTATTGTTGCTCAAATACGTTGTTTAGGCGTTTGAATCGTGTTTTATCCCGTTGTTGACCGCAAATGACTTTGTGGTCGTATTCCTTGAGTCGTTCCGTGATGAGATCTAGCTGAAAAGCTGAACGAGCAAGTGAATAGTTTAAATCACCTAGAATGGCCTCTTTTTCTAGCATTTCTTGTAATGAGACCACTTTGATTGCGCTGTTACGAGAATCCAGCAATTGAGATAACTCGCCCAAATGAACACTAATACGTTTTACCTGCGTATCAATATTCTGTTCAATCCAGCCCTTATGTCTCATTTGGCTTTGCATAGCTTCACTTGCATACACAAGGTTCCATTGTTGCCATGGTAATTGCTTGCTTTTGCTAGCATATATTTCTGCAAGTGCTTCCTCTAATGGGCCTTCAAGCCGGTCGCTGTCTAGGCATACACTTATTCCTTTTAATAAAGCGATTTGGTAGTCGTAGTTTCTGAATTCGTCAGCGACTTTTCCAAGTACCGAATTTTTCTCCGCGATAAGTTGAAATAACCCGCATTGCCGAAGTTGATAACTATCTAGTAAACCGAGCGATAAAGAAGGGATACTAATTGCAAGGTCTCGTTTTCTGGGGAGTGGGGGAAATTCAAACTCGGATTGAGGAATGTCCACATCAAGCACTCTTGCCACTCGAGTTAGATACTCGGCAAAAGTGTCTGAAGGAGTTGTTGGGCTGCAGCCTACAAGTATTGTAATAAAAGCCGTTGCTATCAGCCGGGATAATGGACAGGAAACCATTTTATAACTGTAGATTGTAAATGAGTGGAGAGGCTCACCAATCGATAGCAGAGCCGTCATAGTTGATAAATTGTCCGCTATCATTTGAGCAAGCTGAACGAATGACGCGACTCAGCCCTTTAGCCGAGGTTTCGGTACTAATGAGAGCATTCGGGCCACCCATTTCTGTTTGTACCCAGCCTGGGTGAAGAGCTAATACTGTAAAACCTTGTGGCGAAAGGTCGTTGCTTAAGCTTTTCACTACCGAGTTAAGAGCCGCTTTTGAAGAGCGATAGATGTAGCCACCTCCGGATGTGTTTTCTGCCATACTGCCGACCTTAGAAGATAGACAGGCTATTTTTTTAACGCTACTTGAAGCCATTAATGGAAGAAATGCTTCGACCAATTTTAACGGTGCAATGGTATTGATTTCGAATACCTTACGCCACTCTTCGACATCAATATCCCCCAAAACGTATCCCTTGGGGCCATAATACCCAGCATTACTGATGAGTATGTCGATAGGATTAAGTTCAGATGCTAGGGAGCGGACTGATTGATAATCTGTGATTTCAAGTTCAAGGCATGTAAGGTTTGGGCTTATTTGTTCAAGTGACAATAAAGCCTGTGCGTTAGACTTATCTCGATACGTAGCGTAAACCTTGTCGCCCTCTTGTAAGTAATGCTGGGTGAGGCTGAGTCCAATGCCTCGGTTCGCGCCTGTAATCAAGATAGTGCTCATTGGTTGGTTCCTATAAAGTTAAGTAAGGTTAGTGTGATCGCTTAAGATGAGAAAATCAATGATCCACCAGCTGACGAACGTAATACCGAGAAATACACCTAATGCCCCTATTGAGCCTGCAATCACTCCGAAAAAAACGAAAATAGACTTATTCATAAAAGTTAACCAAAAATTCATGTAATGATAATTATTACCATTTGTAGGTTTTGTTAGCAAACTGAATTTTGGTACTATTTCCAACACGCTTCATAAACAGTTATCACAATGATCCCTTTAATCTACCATCCAATTTATTCGCAATTGTCTTTACCTGAAGGACACCGTTACCCAATCAGTAAATATCGGTTGTTGTTTGAAGCGATCGAGCAAGAGTTCATACGCGAGCCATCATTAGAACGTCAATTTGAAATTGTCGAACCTAGTCCTTTGAATGTTGGTGATGTAAAGGAAGTCCATTGCCCTCACTATGTGGATGCGCTTGTAAATGGGGATATTCCTGCAGCCAAAATGAGAAGAATTGGTTTCCCTTGGAGTAATGAGCTGATCGAGAGGACGCTTTTTTCTGCGGGAGGGACGTGTGCGACCGCCGAGTTAGCTATGGAAAATGGGCTCGCTATTCACTTAAGTGGGGGATACCATCATGCTCACCATGATTTTGGTAGCGGCTTTTGTTTGTTTAATGATTTAGTACTTGCGGCGAAGCATGCATTGTCTTTTGAGCATGTGGATAAGGTATTAATTGTGGATAGCGATGTTCATCATGGTGATGGTACAGCAACGTTATGCAGCGAAGAACCCGACATTATTACTCTTTCTTTCCACTGTGATAAAAACTTCCCCGCTCGAAAGCCATGCTCTGATTATGATATGCCTTTTTCTAGAAAGACGGGAGATGATGAGTTTCTGTTGGGGTTTGAGCAGGGGGTATCGATGGCGATTGCGCATCACCAGCCAGACCTAATTATTTATGATGCCGGTGTCGATATTCATATAGATGACGAGTTAGGTTATTTGAATATCTCGACGGAGGGTATTTTCCGTAGAGATAAGAAAATGTTTGAAATTGCGTCTGAGAAAGCCATCCCAATGGCTTGTGTCGTTGGAGGGGGGTACCGAAGTCAACACGCAGATTTAGTTAATGTTCATATGCAGCTCTTTAAGGCAGCTATGCAATTTGGAAAAGGGTAGAGGCGTTGTTTCTTAGCTTATAACACAATCGTTGCTTGCTGAGGAAAGAATTAAAAAGTGACAGTTCCTGAAACGACAAAGGCCTAGCATTTCTGCTAGGCCTTTTAATATGGTGGAGGGATAGGGATTTGAACCCTAGAACCGCTATTAACGGTTGCCGGTTTTCAAGACCGGTGCTTTCGACCACTCAGCCATCCCTCCGTGTGGTGTGCATAATAGGCGTAACCGATCTTCTTGTAAAGTACTCTTTTCAATAATTAAAATCGTTTGATTTAAAAATAATCACCTTGTCGCTAATTACAGCAAAGAGATGGATTTTTGTCTTAGTCCAATACGGGGCGTGCATTAAGTTTTTGCACTGGGCGGTTGTTTCCGGAGTAAATGGTTTTAAACGTTTTTAGCTGTTCTGGTGAAATTGAAATTGGATTTTTCATTACTAACCAAGTCACACCTTCTGAACAAGGTGGTGTAGTAAGAGAGCCATTGAATCGATAGTAGTTTTGATCTTGAGGAAGTAGCTTGTTCAGCTTGACCGGATACTGCATGCGAGATTTACCTGTGCTTTTGGGCATGGCAGACCATACTTTTTCTATTGCTTCACTTTCTGCTCCTTCCTCTAACATGACACCGACAACCGCTAAATTATTATCTTCGTCAGCGTGAACTAAATGCATCTCAAGAGGATATGAATGTCCTTTTATTAGGTTTTCGCTTGGAGTGTGGAAATGAAATTGCAACAAATTGAAGGTTTTCCCTTCAACTTGAATCGTGTGCTTGCCATCAATGTTCACTTGAATCGTGTGTCCATTGTTGACCACATATTGACCTGAGGAGCCGTAATTGAACTTGATGGGGCTCAGTTCACTCTCAATGGTATTTGATATATCGATCGGAGACTGATTTACGCCACTTTGGCAAAGCCCTTTCCAGTGTTCGGGACCAGAATGCCCCGTATAGCCCCACTCTGATGCCTGTAAGGTAACGGGAATCGAAAGAGCAGAAATTGCGACAATAGTTGAGACGATGTTTTTCATTTTACTAGCCTAATCATGTAGTTGTTGTTGGACTAACAGGCTATTACAACTGGGTTAGGATGGTAGGGGAATTGGATAAAACTTAATGCCTTGTTCCATTTATATGAAATTTGTTGAGTTCTTATTTCTTGATTATCAGAGGCTAGTCGAGTGAGTCACAATAACAAAAAGGGAAGCATATGCTTCCCTTTATATTTGTTAGTCGGTCTTAGTATAAAAACGCTGTAGCTCGGTTAACCCTTGCATCAACACTGGCAGTTTGGGGCTAGTATCTTTTAAACGTTTATAGTTTTGGTCATACAGTTTGTAGTTTCCAAATTTATCTAACACTGTGGTCTGTTTGGTCGTGATCAATGCCAGCTCGCGTGAATCACCTGCAAGGACCCATTTACGCTTTCGCTCATCAAATAGGTTTCGGCCACTGCTAAAATCACTCGGATTAGATGACACTCCCATCAAATCTTGTAAGAGCGTAACGGACAAATCCAAATGGCTTGAACGGTGTGAATACTCTTCAGCAAGTTTTCCTGGCCAATGAATTACCATAGGCACTTGAAGTTGGAACTTACTGTAGTTGGAGTTCGCTCCCCAGCTATTGGTCTTCGTTTCGTTAAACTCGGTGCCGTGATTGGAAGTGACGATAACCACCGTATTTTGAGTGAGATTTAGAGCGTCAAGTTGTTCAAAAACTTGGTTTAACTTTTCGTCAGCTATTTTTGCTGATTTATTATAACCGTACTTGAATCGCTCGTTTGGAGTAAGCTCTTCACTGCCTTCGGCGTAGTTGGTAAAGTTATCAAGAGTGGTTAGCTCTAAGAAGCTAAACCAAGGTGAGGCTGATGCACGATTCTCAACCCAATTTGTCCAAGCTGCGATTGCGTTGTCATCCCCAAATTCAGGTGTCTCGCTATCGTTAAACTGGAAGTTCTTGCCTCGGAAAATGATTTCTGAATACAAGTTGTCATCAAAGTTATCACCGCTAAAAGCGCTAAACTGGTAACTATTCTTTTCTAGAACATCCAGTATGACAGGGCTTGAACCCTGCGCTTTAATACTGCTTGAGTAGCTGCTTGGCAGGCCATAAAACAAACCAAACATTCCAAACATATCGTTGCTTGAACTGTAGTGGTTGGTGAATGTGATATTCTCTTTTGCGTATTGAGCGGCAACTGGCATTAACGTTTCATTCAGTGCGTCTGAACGAAGGTTATTTACACTCACAAGAAGAATGTTCAAATCATCGCCGCGGCGATTGAACTGAATTTCTTCTAGAGGGTAACGAACCAAATCGACGTCATTTTGATTTTCTTCTAGGCGTTGTAGGTACTCTTCTCTGTCCAATAAGCCATGTTTTTCCATGAAACTCTTAGCCGTCATTGGGTATGACAGTGGGAAATTGGCTTTTTGATTGGTAATTGGACTGTAGAAATACGCATCTGCCCAGATATAAATAAGGTGGCTAGTAATAAAGCTCAAAAAGAAAACCGCAGTAAGAGGGCGGCCAATATGCTTATGAGAGAGTTTTCTTTGTTTACGCCATACCCACTCAGATAAACCGAGTTGAAGTAAGAAAATCAAGGGTAAGACGATGAATAAATGTTGTAAATCGGAGCCTATCGCGGACTCTTCATCACTGAATAGAACTTCCCAAACCACAGGGGTTAGGTGAAGGTTGATACTTTGGTACGCTTGTGTGTCGATCAACAATACTGTTAATCCAACGGTCGCAAAACACACAGCCGTAAAGCGTAGTAGTTTCCTTGAGGGAAGAATAAAAGTGAGTGGGAACAGCACTAATAGGTAGAGAGCGAAAACAAGGAAACCAAAATGACCAACCCAAGACGCGGCCAGATAAAACTGTCCGAGCAAGGTTTCAGGCCAAGCTGATTGAGTGATATAACGTGTACCAATCAACATCGCAGCAATGATGTTGAAAAATGCAAACCAGTGACCCCAGCCGACAAGGCGAGAAACTCGATCGCTATATGTGTTTGCGCTGTCTACCATTTATTATTCTTTTATATCCGTCAGTAAATCTTAGTGAGACTTTTTCTCTTCGATAGAAGAAACTAAAGCCTCGGCAAATTTTTCAGCAATTCCTTTGCGTTGTGAAGCAGCAACATTCTGATTTAAGACATTGGTTGCGATATTTCCAGCGATCATCAGTGAAAGCTCTGGAGAAGCATTGTGCTTAGACAGTACAGCACCTACTTCTGCTAGGATGTTTTCAACTTGCTCATCTGTGTATTTAGATATAATCGGCATAAGGACTCTAATAATGATAGTAAAAGCGGCTTATGATAACCTACTATTCACGACAACTGAAACCTGAACGATAATATTTTCACTATGAGCCTTCACCTTTCCAACGTAATTTTACATCAGCTGCGCAAGAACGATCAGGAAGAACTGATTGTTAATTATCGCGCTGAATCTTTAGCAAACGATTCATCATCAGAAAGTCTAGTGGCTGAATTGCACCGTGTATTCAATTCTAAAGCCGGTAAAGGCTTCGGATCTTTCACTTCAGACAGTGAATTCCAACAATGGTTGCAAGAGCTACGCCAAGGAGAGCGAGATTTTTACGATTTCTCTCAACAAAGCGCATTAAGATTGAAGGATGAACTGTCTAAATATCCTTTCGCCGACGAGGGCACGCTTGTTCTTGCTGAGTATCAATCACTGGCAACAGACTATCTATTTATTGGCCTGCTACCTTCGAACGAAAGCTTGAAAGTAACAGAGGGTCTTGATATTAGCGCGACTGACTATCTTGATATCTCCAAAATGGATATTGCTGCCCGTGTCGATTTGTCGACTTACGAAACCGACAAAGAATCAAATCGTTACCTTACTTATATTAAAGGACGAGTTGGCCGTAAGGTTGCTGACTTCTTCTTAGACTTCTTACAAGCTGAGGTTGGTTTGGACGCAAAAGTTCAAAACCAAGTATTGATGCAAGCGGTTGAAGACTTCGTTTCTGACTCTAAGCTAGAAAAGGAAGAAGCAATTAGCTACAAAAAGCAGGTGGCGGATTACTGTAACGAGCAATTAAAAGCGGGCGATGAAGTTCAAGTTCGTGAATTGTCCGGTGAGTTGCCAGCAAGTACAGATGGCACGAGCTTTTTGGACTATACTAGCGAGCAAGGTTATGATTTAGAAGAAAGTTTCCCTGCGGACAGAGCTACGATGCGTAAGTTGACTAAGTTCGTTGGTGCAGGTGGTGGTCTGAATGTGAGCTTTGATAGTTTGCTATTGGGCGAGCGTGTTTTTTACGATCCAGAAACGGATACGCTGACAATCAAAGGCACGCCACCAAACTTAAGAGATCAGCTGACTCGTAATAAATCATAGTTATGACGAAAGTGGCAGCGAGAAACCTGCCACTGGTCAAAGTTCAGTGAACGACAAAAGGGATTCTAAATGGAATTGTTATTATCTAGGACGGATCGCAGCCCTAAAGTATCTAAACCGATAATTATCATCTTATTGTTGTGGTTAGTGTGTTCACTGAGCTTGATTCACCTGAGTCGCTCGTTCAGCCACTCTTTGGAAAGTGTCGAAGAGTTGGGTGTTCGAATCGGAGAGCTTAAGCAATCTTTGCATTTCTCTGAACCACTTAGAGTGTTGAAAGTTGACGAATTAGCCTTAGATGCCCAACTGATATATTCAATCCGTTTGCAGGTAGAAACTCAATTCGAAGACGGGTATTTCCTTCCTGATATTAGCCAACTGCTCTACGTTACCGACCAGTTCATTGAAAAATTTAACGAATTCACTCCAATTGAAAGCAAAATTCAGTTTTTAGTCACGAATATTCGAGATTATAAAGCGCTACCTGAAAACTCAATTCAAGCCAATAACTTATACAATGCCTTGAGCGCTGCTGTTTTTGAGGCCATGTACACCGACACGCAGTCTTCTCCAGTCACTTACCGAGCATTTGACCGAATTTTAGCTGAATCCCATTCATTAGCTGAGAACGAAAGTAATGCTGTTCAAAAAATGCTGGCGGATTCTTCTTTATTATTGGGGGATTACGCTCGCCTCAATTACTTAGTTAATAAGATGAAAAAAAACTCTACTAAGGAACAGATTGTATTAGTAGAAAGTCAGTTTCATCACTATCAGTTTTATTTGCTTCTTTTTGCTATTAGCACGAGCTTTGCGGCATTTAGCGCTATTTTCTTGATCATTTATATAAAGAGCCAGCCAAATTCATCGTTCGATTCATCTAATGATACGGAGACGAAATTCACTGAAGAAACACCTAAAGCAAGCACCTCTCCTTCTCCGGTTATCAATGAGCCCGTGCTTGCAACTTTAGGTCAAGAGCCGCCAGTTAAAGTATCAACATCGAAAGTAGATACCTCTCAGAGCCAACAATCACGTCAAGAAGTGGAACCTTCGAGTGAAGTCGTTACAGCCGAGAGTGTACGTAAAGCCTCGCTATCTGTTCCGCCAATTGATTTCGAAGCGATGCTAGATACGCTAGATGGGGATGTCGATTCAGTGAAATTATTGCTTGGAGTATTCATTCAAGACCATGCTAGCGATGACGACAACTTTAAAGAGTTACTTGATGTTGATCTTGAGAGAGCCGCGCGCATCGTGCATAGCTTAAAAGGTGTAGCGGGGAGCCTGAAGGCTGGACCATTAGGAGAGATTTCAGCCAAACTCGAATTGACACTAAAGAATGGGCAAGCCGCAGACGCCGAAGACATTACACTTTTTTCTCAGCAGTTGAACTTAGCTATGGAAGCCGCACAAGGCTTTCTAAATAAAGAGAATTAGTCACAAACTTTCACTTTTTGACAGTTTTCTGACGGAGTGCTTTTACAATCCGCGCCCTCAATTGTTGGTCGAGGTTTATATGTTTCGTGTTTCTAGCCAGTGTGTCGTAATTTGGCTGCTTAGTGTCGTATTAAGTGGGTGCTCACTTCTTGAAGTAAAGTTGGATAGTCAAACCACACCATTGTCCAAGCAAGAACTCAATGCTCGAATTCTAACCCGAGAGTATGCCAAGAGCTTCTTTACTCAAGTTGAAATCAGTGCTGACCAAATCACGCTCGCTTATCCAGCTTCAGATACAGTCCATCAATCTTATGTTCTACTTTGGAAAATTCATTCAGAGCAAGGGTTACAGCAATCGGCATATCAAACGGTTCCTTTAGCTGGTTTGATCGACTCCTGGGTTTTCGCGACGCAAATGGAAGCGTTTTTTGTTTCTGGTGATGGTAAGGATTTATTCGCAGTCGACTTTGCGAAGCAAGCTGCGGTTCAACTGTCTCTTGAAGCAAAGCAACTTGCGCGCTCAGTTTTAAGCACTAGCGATTACGAAACTTCACGCCTATTTGTCCAAGAATTCAGTCAAAATAATGAGTTTAAGGAGCTGACATTTAAGCGCGTACCGGCATATCGTCAATGGTTGGAATTCTTAGGGAAGGATCAATCAGAAGTCGTTCAAACGCTTGGTACTATGCCTGAGGCGATGGGCGATGCTTCGGAACGATTAAGTATCATGGCTGAGCAAACACCTAAATTAATGTCTTGGAAAGCTGAGTTAGTGGCCATGAATAGTGCGCTTTCAGGTGAAGACCTTGCTTTAACATTAGCCAGTTTGCGTAATACCTCATCGTCATTACAAGATTTCATCAAGAACAACCCAGAATATATGCAATCTTTAGCCCAAATTATGTCTGAAGAGATGCAGCCATTGCTCGATGACTTAAGCATTAAGACTGATCAAAAGCTGAATGCACTTAGTGATGAGCGGGTCGCTCTTGAAAAGATGGTAGAGCGAGAGCGCAACGCACTCATTGCAATGGTCGAAAAAGAGAGGTTGGAAATAGCTGGAATCGTTACGAAAGAAAGAGCCTTATTTACGGAAGATTTGGATAGGCTTTCGCAAGATGTCGTGACACTGGCAATTGATAAACTTATGGAACTCATTAAGAGCACGATAATTTACTTCGTATTATTTATTTTGGTTGTCTTTTTTGCACCGCTGTCGGTTGGGTATTGGCTTGGGAAAAAATCGGGCAACAAATAAAAAAAGAGCGCTTTTAAGCGCTCTTTTTTAAATGGGTATGTTCACTAAGGTTGCTTACTTAGCACGCCCGTTAACTCTTCTTCTGTTGCCGGTAATGTAGGTTCACATTTGTCGACAAACCATCCCATGTAAGAGGTGATGATAGTGACAATAATACAGATGAAGCTTAGCCACATGAAAGGGGCGTAAGATAAAGTTGCTACGCCAAGGATACTTGCCATATAGATTCCATTATCACTCCACGGCACCATGCCAGATGTCAACGTCCCACCGAATTCAGCGTTACGAGACAGGTTCTTTCTTTTGTACCCCAAGCGGTCGTAGTTCTTCGCACAAATCTTTGGTGTAAGAATCAGAGACACGTACATAGCAGAGCCAAATACGTTACCCATAAAGGCAGTACCAATCGTACTTGTCGCTAACGAACCCGCGCTGTTGACACGTCGCTCGAACAATTTGGCGATGGTTTCTAGTACGCCAACTTTATCAAGCAGCCCACCAAAGCCTAAACCAAATACGATCACAGCCACAGAGCCAAGCATTGATGACATGCCACCTCGATTTAGAATAGAGTCAATGAAATCAACGCCTGAACTGATTGAAAATGGTGCCCATGCGGTATTGAACGCAATAAGGAAGTCGACTTCTTGGATCATTACTGCCCAAATAATACCGAGTAGTGAGCCAAAGCTGATTACTGGAAATGAAGGCATACGTAAGGCTAATAAACTAAGTACGATCAATACAGGAATGAATGAGTAAGGAGTAATAAAGAATTGGTTTTCCATTGCTTTGATTACAGAATCAACTTGGCTCATATCAACGTTGCCAGCATAGTGGAAGCCAAATGCTGTAAACATCACGCCTGTAATGATGTAGCTGATTAGCGCAACAGGAAGCATGCCTTTGATATGCTCTACTACTTCAACGTTAGACATTGAAGAAGCAAGGATTACCGAATCTGAAAGCGGGGACATTTTGTCACCGAAGTAACAACCTGATAGCACTGCGCCTGCGGTAATTGGAGCTGGAACGCCGAGTCCTTGCCCGATTCCCATCATTGCAATACCCGCTGTACCAGCGGCTCCCCATGAAGTCCCCGTAGCGAGCGCTGTCAGTGAGCAAATGATCATGGTTGCAAGAAGGAAGATAGAAGGGTGAATCGCTTTTAAACCATAGTAAATGATTGTGGGTACGATACCGCCAGAAATCCAAGTGCCAACTAAAGCACCAACCGCTAAAAGTATTAAAACAGCTCCTAAGCCATTAGATATCCCTTTAAGTGCTGATTTTTCGAGATCTTTGTAGCTGTGACCTAAGCGGATGCCTAAAGTGATGATGATAAACCAACCAATATAGAGAGCCAACTGGATGGGTAAGTCGAGTTTTGCTGTGAAAGAGAAAGCCAACGATAAAAATAGTCCCAAAGAGACAACAACCTGCAGCAGGCTTGGTAGACGAGTATTTCTTTGCTTCATAAAAGCCTCTAGTCATTCGAGCATTTATAGTGCTTCGTTATAGTGTGGGGTACGAAAAAGACACTACATGATGAAGAGGATTATATCTAAAAAACACGTTTAAGTTGTGATATTTGTCTGTGAAGTGGTCTTATCTCGGGTCTATATCCTGATAAGTGTTAATTTTATGGTTGGATGATGTTGTGTTGTACGTAAATGCTGTGCTGCAAATGTAATAATTTGGTTTTAAAAATAACAAAGTTGAATTTTTAGTGAAAAATAAGTCATATACGAAATGCTTATTAACAAGGCTAGGTTGTTTTATTAGCAATGCTTGAATTAAAGTAACTGAGTTGAAACACCACTGAGCGAGGCGAGATAACTAGCTAAATTGGTCGTTTGAATTGGAATGGACGAAAAAGTTACACTTTTTGATAAAAATGTCTTGAGTTCTATAGCCGAAAAACTTATAGATGGAGAAAGCGTTTTTTATTTTTACACGGAGAGTTCATGATGAGAGTAGGTCTAGTCGGTTGGCGTGGCATGGTTGGTTCAGTATTAATGCAGCGCATGGTTGAAGAAAAAGATTTCGACCTAATCGAACCAGTATTTTACAGTACATCACAAGTTGGCATTCCTGCACCAAACTTGGGTAAAGATGCTGGGATGCTACAAGACGCGTTTGATATCGAAAGCTTAAAGCAACTTGATGCGGTTATTACGTGTCAAGGTGGAAGCTACACTGAAAAAGTTTACCCTGCACTTCGTCAAGCTGGTTGGAAAGGTTACTGGATTGATGCAGCGTCGACTCTTCGTATGGATGCAGATTCTATCATTACTCTTGACCCAGTGAACTTGGCTCAAATCCAACAAGGTATCCATGGTGGTACTAACACTTTCGTTGGCGGTAACTGTACTGTGAGCTTAATGTTGATGGCGTTGGGTGGCCTATATGAGAAAGGCATGGTCGAGTGGATGAGCGCTATGACTTATCAAGCGGCTTCGGGTGCTGGCGCGAAAAACATGCGTGAATTGATCTCACAAATGGGTGTGATTAATGATTCTGTAAGCTCTGAATTGGCAAACCCTGCAAGCTCGATTCTTGATATTGATAAGAAAGTTGCGGATACAATTCGTTCTTCTTCATTCCCGACCGATCAATTCGGTGCGCCACTAGCGGGCTCTTTGATTCCTTGGATCGATGTGAAGCGCGAAAACGGCCAGAGCAAAGAAGAGTGGAAGGCGGGCGTTGAAGCGAACAAGATCCTTGGTTTAGATGGTCAGCCAATCCCGATCGATGGTACTTGTGTCCGTATTGGTGCAATGCGTTGTCACGCTCAAGCATTGACTATTAAGCTTAAGCAAGACGTACCAATGGATGAAATCGAAGAAATCATCGCCACTCACAATGACTGGGTTAAAGTGATTCCTAACGATCGCGACATCACAGCGCAAGAGCTGACTCCAGCAAAAGTAACCGGCACAATGTCTGTACCAGTTGGTCGTCTACGTAAGATGTCTATGGGTAATGATTTCTTAAATGCATTTACGGTTGGTGACCAATTACTATGGGGTGCAGCTGAACCTCTTCGCCGTACTTTGCGAATCATTCTTTCAGAGAAGCAGTAATTCGATAAATCATTACTGTGAACTGAAATAAAAAAGCGCCTGTAGAGGCGCTTTTTTATGCTTTAAAACTCACTCACTTTCGTTTTTTTCGACCGGAATGACTCGTTTATCTGGATCTGCGAGCTCTCCACCACAATGTTTACAGAAATGGGCATCTGAATCATGGCCAGAGCGAGAGCAATTTGGACACCTTACTAAGCTACGGTGAGCGTTCATTTCTTGATTGAGTTCTGCGGTGATGATTCCAGTCGGTACAGCCAGTATGGAATAACCAAGCAGCATGGTAATAGAGGCGATAGCTTGTCCTACTGGAGTTTTAGGTACTAAGTCTCCGTACCCGACGGTAGTAATGGTGACAATTGCCCAATAAATACTTTGTGGGATTGAAGTGAACCCATGTTTAGGACCTTCAATTACGTAAATGATGGAGCCTAGAATAATAACCAAGATCCCAACGGTGCTGAAAAAAATGAATATCTTACGTTTGGCCATCAGCAGCGAGCGAAGCAGGATATTGGAGTCTTGTAGGTAACGCACTAATTTCAGTATGCGGAAGATACGCATTACACGCAGCATTCTAATGACACTTATATATGAAGCGGCAGGGAAGAATAGCGCGAGATAAGTAGGGAGTATTGCAAGCAAATCTATGACGCCATAAAAGCTTCTTGCGTAAGCGGTTGGCTTGGGCGAGCAGTAGAGTCGCAGTAGGTACTCTATGGTGAACAGTGCTGTGAAAGAGTACTCAAGGTACATAAAGACGTTTGCCCACTTCGCATTGAGAGCGGGAATCGAATCTAAAACCAGCACAATCAACGAAGCAATGATTGCTACGATCAGGCTGATATCAAAGGCACGACCAGCGGTAGTGTGAGTGCCAAAAATGATGACGTATAAATGATGTTTTAATGAATGACGGGACATGTGCTGACACTATTGATACGAAGAATGTCTCGATAGTACCGTTTTCAATAAAAAGAGGCGAGCATGGTGCTCGCCTAAGTTTGTTTTGAGGGTATTATGCGAGACCTGGGAAGAGGTTTCTTAAGCCATTCGCAATGAACTCTATCCCTAAAGCCCCAAGAATCAGGCCCATGATACGGGTAATCACGTTGATCCCTGTCTGCCCAAGGAATCGAACAATCATGGGTGCTGAACGAAAAAGTAACCATGAGCACAGAGCAAATAGGCAGATGCTAATTCCAATACCAAAAGTGTCTAATGCATTTGGGTAGCGTGAACCATAAACAATGGTAGAGCTTATCGCGCCGGGCCCAGCCATTAGAGGCATAGCCAAAGGTACTACACCAATTTGTTCTTTGCTTATATATTCAGACTTCTCTTGTTTGTTCTGCTTATCTTCCCCTAATTTACCGCTCATCATTGAGAAAGCGATACTCAAGAGCAGCAACCCGCCCGCCACACGAAACGAATCCAGAGAGATACTGAACATATCCAGCAGCATTTGCCCTGCTATCAGTGAGACACCAAGGATGACTGCAACCGCGATATTGGCTTGAAATGCCGTCCTATTCCGGTCTTCAGTCGACATATGTGCCGTAAGAGAAACAAAAATAGGCATGATCCCAATAGGATTAACTGCCGCGACAAGACCGAGAAAAAACTGAAAAAATATGGCCAGTTCTAAGCTCTGCATTATGGTGAATCTCCGAGAAAATGGAATACTGATTAAGTGCGTAATGTAAACCACATTTTTCTAAAGGACGAATGAAAAAAACTAAGTTGAACACAGAAAATATTTTTAGAAAAACTAATCAAAAATGAGTGGCAAAGGTGGAAAATATGTTGTCGTAAACCCAGTCCAATCGACCTCCATATCTCATTAAATGAAAGCTCGCTATTGTTTGCAGTAGCGAGCATTGTCCTAAGATAGAGTCGGCCTAAATCGCCATATCCGTTTGGTCAATTCTAACCCTGATATTTTCGAAAAGAATCACTTCACTGAGTTCATACAGTCGCCTCAAAAGTTTTTGATTCACTTTTGTTCCGGCCTTAAGTAAACAGGAACCATTGGCAAGTTCGATGTCATCGAGAAGCGTCATGCCATTTTTTAATTCTGAAAGAGATGTTGGGACGAAAAACTCGCAATACACTTCTTTGATTTTGGCGTGTTCAGTGGAGGTGTTTTTCTTGGTAAAGGGGTTTAGTGATATCTGCGTTGAAACGTTATTATATAAGTGCTGTTGATACAATTCTCTGGGCTCGGATATCGCCAGTTGAATTTTTTCCAACGCATTTTTAATCGAGATTGGCTTCACCAAAAATGCGTCGACTTCGAGAGTCATACAAGCTGAAATGGTCGATGCATCGGAAAGGGTCGTCACCGCGATGACGCTTGTAAATTGAGAGTTTTGTGTTTGGTTCGTTCTGATCGCTTTTATTAGCTCAATGCCATTTTGATTTGGCATATTGATATCGCTAATGACCAAATCGATCGGATGGTTGTTGAGCTTTTCGATCGCGGCTTGACCGTCCTCGGCTGAGTCCACGTTGGCAAACCCACTTCTTTTTAGCATGCTGACGAGCGCTTCCCTCGAAAAAGGGTGGTCTTCTACGACAAGTATTGAGAGAAGACTTTGGTTGAATGTATTCATTTTTGTTTCCTTACTAAATGATTGCATTTTCTTGTAGGTATTGTTTGAGCTTGTGTAGTTCGACCTTTCCATGGTCTATGGTCTGATTGAGTTCATTCCAATCTGTATTGAGCGCAGTGTTCTGAAGTAGCTCGAATGTATTGGCAATCGGAATGGCACCGGCTGAACGCGCCGCCCCTTTTGCAGCATGAGCCAACTGTTGAATTTGCTCTTTGTCTTTTTCATTGAACGCTTGCTTGATTAACCCAACATCGTTGCTAACTGAATCCCAATAGTTTTTGAGTAATGGAGCAATAATGCTTTCCTCTGATGTACCTAGAAGGTTATTGAGTGTGGTCATACAGATTGGGCTGTCAGTCTTGGCTGCTATTTGTGTGTCTGTTTCAGGTTTTTCCGTCTTGAGTTCATGTCTTGGTAAAATGACGAGCCATTTTTGAATTGTGCTGTCTAAAGTTTTTAGTTCGACTGGCTTTGACAGATATCCATCCATACCGGAAGAGAGGCATTGATCTGCAGCATCTGCGACAGCGTTTGCAGTGATTGCGATAATGGGTATATGCGGCTTGCTCTCCTTGGTTCTTTCAAGTTGTCGTATGCTTTCTGTCATTTCGTATCCGTCCATTACGGGCATGTGACAGTCGGTAAGAATTAAATCAAAGTGGGATTCTTTCCACTTCTGTATCGCATCTTTTCCATCTTTTGCAAGTTGGCACTGGTAACCCAAATGACTAAGCTGCCTTGAAATTACATCCAGATTGGTGGGTTGGTCATCAACGACCAGTATTGTGCCGCCTTTACTGACAGGCTTACTGGAGGCTTCCATTTCATTCATAGCCTCAAGAGCGCTAGTCTCGGGTGACCGAGCGCCATTCATGATGGCCAGTGCCTTGATGAGTTGACTAGGTTTTAGTGGTGAGCAGCTTAGAATGTAGTCTTGGTTTGAATCAAGGCCGTTAGCCAGAGTGATGTCTTGGGTTAATATGATGGTTTTACACTTGGTTGTCTCCGAACTTAATAGAGTGTTAGTCACTTGATTAGGGTCGAAATCTGGCCCGATAATAAGAACATCGTAGGGCACTTGGTTTTTCTCGCCATAGTCCAACACAGATTTCGCTCTCCCTAAAGAAGTAACAAAAGTAGGAGTGCATTTATGGCTTTCTAAGTTGGCTTTACAACAATCGACAACGTAGTCATCGTTGGAAATAAATAAGAATCGTGAGCCTTGCAGATCTTTGATGTCATTATCTTCTGGTGGAGAAATGACATCGATATATGGAATATGTATGGTAAAGCGGCTTCCAACGCCAAATTCACTTTCTACCTTTATGTCTCCTCCCATTAACTCCAATAAGGTTTTGGTAATTGAGAGCCCTAAACCGGTACCACCAAAGAGACGAGTTGTACTTGAGTCGGCTTGAGAGAAAGCGTTGAACAAACGGCATAGCTGCTCGGGAGTCATACCTATTCCGCTGTCTTCAATGACAACCTCTACATACGGGGCTATGTCATCTGAAGTGAGTGTTGCTTTTATAGTGATCCTCCCTCTGATGTCCTCATATCCATCGGTAAACTTAACGGCGTTTCCAACAATATTCAGCAACACTTGGCTCAAGCGAACGCTGTCTCCCATGATCACTTTCGGCAATTTAGCGTCATAGGAAAGGTTGATGTCGATGAGCTTTTTGTCGGCCTGCAAAAACAGTACATCTAACGTACGTTCGAGTAACATCTGCAACTCTGTAGGGACACTTTCAAGAGACATTTTCCCAGCTTCAATTTTAGAGAAATCGAGAATGTCATTAATGATGTGTAGCAGCGTTAACGAAGAGTCACGGATAGTTGTGACCATCGTTTTTTGGTCATTGTTGAGCTCGGTTTCATTGAGCAGGCTTAGCATGCCAACCACCCCGTTCATGGGTGTTCTAATTTCGTGGCTCATATTCGCTAAGAACATAGACTTTGCTTCATTCGCTGCTTGGGCAATCTCACTTTCGTGGCGAAGGAAGTCTTGTGCATTTTTTTCCTTGGTGATGTCTAGATTGACCCCACCCATTGCGATAGGCGTATCTGAGTCATTATCGAAAATGACGTCGGCGGTCGCCTTAATCCAACGAATTTCTTTGTTAGGTAAAATGATGCGAAACTCGGCCGAAAATTGAGACAGTGTTTCACGGGCGCGAGCCAAAGTTTGTTCGGCGTTGTCGATATCCTCTGGGTGAACGCGTTCTTTCCACATGTCATAGTTGTTTGAAGAAGATTCGGGAGACACTCCGTATATTTCGTACATACGTTTATCCCATTCCAAATCATTAGATTCGAAATCCCAATGCCAGATCCCAATTCCTCCTGCGACAGTCGCTAAATTGAGCCT
>Ga0213838_1000728_pt1 | contig 20538 bp, 22 predicted proteins | sample SWPATP13_FD_160577 | JGI IMG/M metagenome (GOLD analysis project Ga0213838, IMG submission 160577) | Coastal seawater microbial communities from Marineland, Florida, United States - SWPA TP1 #3 | ecosystem: Environmental > Aquatic > Marine > Coastal | place: USA: Florida | collected 2016-08-06 | reverse complement strand
GTTAGTCAGCTGACTCTGTTCAGACATAGAATAATTCGTTCGGCTAATTGCTATTGGAAATGGCGCAAATACTAGCGGAAAAGCGCTTTTTTTGCATTGTTTTTGTATGAGTTAATCTTATCTAACCGATAAATTTGCAGGTATTGTATGTTTTTTTCGCGAAAGTCTTCCAAACCCTCGGCGATACTTCAGTGTGTAGTTGATTATTTGAGCAACTATTTTGTGGTAGATAAAGACGAGGTATTGCCATGGTGTGCCGAAGATGAAGGCACGATTACCATTACCTTTCCCTTTGCTAATCAGAGCCAATGGCCGTTTGTTGAAGCCGGCCTTGCACAAGCGCTGGATAATAAAAAGCTTAGCACCAGGTTGAGTTTTAAAACCCAAATCCACAGCGGGCAAACCGCAAAACCTCCGGTTACTAACATTCGCAACATTATTGCGGTTGCCTCCGGCAAGGGCGGAGTGGGTAAATCGACCACCAGTATCAACCTGGCCTTTGCACTCATGCAGGAAGGGGCCAGAGTGGGGATCCTTGATGCTGACATCTATGGCCCATCTGTGCCTATTATGTTGGGAAATGTTAGCGAACGTCCGGCAACTGCGGATAATAAACATATGCAGCCTTTAGAGGCCCACGGTATGGTGGCAAACTCGATTGGCTATCTGGTGCCTGCAGAAGATGCAGCCATATGGCGCGGCCCCATGGCCAGTAAAGCGCTTTCGCAAATCATTAATGAAACCCTGTGGCCGGTGCTGGATTACCTTATTGTGGATATGCCCCCGGGCACCGGCGATATACAGCTCACCATGGCACAACAGGTGCCGTTAACCGCAGCGGTGATAGTAACAACGCCGCAGGACTTAGCCATTGCCGATGCCCAGAAAGGCATTGCCATGTTTAATAAGGTCAATATTCCGGTGCTGGGGCTGGTGGAGAATATGAGCTTTTATCAGTGCACGGCTTGTGGGCATAAAGAGTATATTTTTGCCAAAGATGGCGGCAACTTATTAGCAGAACGCTACAATTTACCGCTGTTAGGGGCGCTACCGCTGGACGTGCGCATCCGTGAACACGCCGGTTCCGGGCAGCCACTGTTGGTTAGCGAACCAGGCAGTCCGCTGGCCGAGACTTACCGGGAAATGGCCCGGGCAGTATCAATTGAGCTGGCTACAACCGTGCCGGTAGCGGCGGAGCAGGGTAAGAACATTAAAGGTGACCCGATCGCGTTTAATGATGTGAAATAGTCATAGCTCATTCTAGACTGTTACTGTCTGTTTCATTGAAATTGGAAGTGCCCAGTTTTTTTACACTTTCTGTTTGAAAATTAAACGTCAATTATCCATGTACCTGATATTTATTGGTTTATTTATTTTGGCACAGTTGTTGTACAACCAAGTTTGAATTTTACAAAATCCCGTTTTATTTGCATAAACTAAACAAGGTAGTTGTAACATGAAAAACTTGACCAAATTAATACTCGTCGCAGGCTTAACAACACTGAGCATGGTTGCAAACGCAACGCTTATCGATAGCTTCGATAGAGCCGATACTGCTTCTTTAGGTGCCGACTGGACCAATGACACTGGTAGCTGTCAAATCATTTCTAACCAAGCTGTTTGTCAGGGCGTAGGAGCATCTGTTTACAATGGCGTGACTTCTTCGAACATTTACGCTGACTTTTACCATCTGTCTGCGGACGACGGCTACGGCGCGCTGGTTTTGGGTTTTGCAGATTCAACTAACAGCTTGTATGTAAAATTACAAAGTCAGGATTCAATTGCTGGTTTTGAACGTGTTGGTTATTATTTTGGTTCAAACGGCACAGGCAACCCTTTGTGGACTGAATCGGATTTCGATGTATTCCCAGGTACGGCGGTAACCTCGCTTCGCATGACATTATCTTTATTTAACACCGACCTTCAAATTGATTTCGATGTGGATTTTGACGGTGTTAGTGATTACCAAGTAGTAAAAAGTGATGTTCCTGTAAATCTGCTTGGTAGCAGTATTGGAATTGGCGGCTGGAACAATACCGTGGGTATTGATAACTTCTCTGCTGAAGTTGAAGCAACTGATCCTGAGGCTACTCCAGCCCCTGCACCGGCAACTTTGGCGCTGCTCTTTATTGGTTTAATGGGTATTGCAAGATCAAAGCGCATTCGCGCTTAAATAGCATTTTCTCTCAAATAGCAGGTAATAATTAATTGCCTGCTCTTTGATGACTCGCGAAATCAGGGTTAACCTTTCCGCATTAATTTTCCTTTTCAATACCAAAAAAGCCGGTTAATCCATTGAATGTATTCGTGTGAGTAAGGATAATGGCGCACTACTATATATTCTGGACTATCTCATGCGTCTTTGTGATCGCGATATTTATAAGTACCTGCAAGACGGCAAAATTAAAATCGATCCGCAACCTGATTACGATCAGATCAGCGGCCTCACGGTGGATATTCGTCTGGGCAATAAATTTCGTGTATTCGAAGATCACGCCGCACCATACATTGATTTAAGCGGGCCTAAATCGCAGGTGCAGGCCGCCCTTGAGTCGGTAATGAGCGACGAAATTGAACTGTCGGAAGACAAAGCTTTTTTTCTCCATCCTAAAGAGCTGGCCCTGGCCATTACTCATGAATCAGTCACCTTGCCAGACAATATCGTAGGCTGGCTTGACGGACGGTCCTCACTGGCTCGCCTTGGGTTGATGGTGCATGTAACCGCTCATCGTATTGACCCTGGCTGGTCGGGTAATATTGTCCTGGAGTTTTACAACAGCGGTAAGTTACCACTGGCGTTACGCCCACTAATGAAAATTGGTGCGCTGAGTTTTGAAGTACTCAGCCAGTCTGCAGAAAAACCCTACAATGCCCGAATTGACGCCAAGTACAAAGGGCAGGCAGGCGCTGTGGCGAGTCGTATATCCGCAGACGGTAAAGACGACAGCGAGTAAAGTATTCCTTTCGATTATTTTTTAAAGTGCCACAATTACTTGTAAATTTATTGTTTAAAATTTACATCTAAAACTTTACTTAATCGATTAAGTTGCTATCTTATTGGGTATTAAAACCTGATAAGGAAGCAACTATGCGCCTGGCTACCGCTTTATATTTGTCGGCTCTCTCACTGCTGAGTTTTACTGCACAGGCTACTGACGTTTCGGTAGCCTCACCAGACGGTGATATTACATTTACCTTTACCGATAAAAACGATTACGCCCAGTACACCGTGGACTACAACGGTAAGCAGATCATGCGCCCGGCGCGCCTGGGTTTTGCTTTTGCGAAGGCCAAATAAATGTATCGCCACCTTAAGGTCAGTGAGGTTAGCCGCAGCAGTGAAGACAGTACCTGGGAGCAACCCTGGGGTGAGCAACGCCTCATTCGCAACCACTACAATGAGTTGGTGGTTAAATTTACCGATAAGAATGATGCCGATAATGCCTTTAACGTGCAGGTACGGGTATTTGATGACGGCATTGGCTTTCGTTATCACGTAATTGCCGACGGGCAGCGTGATATCACCCGTGAAATGACCGAGTTTTCGATTATCGATTCGCATACGGCTACCGCTTACTGGATCCCGGGGCAGGGTTATGACCGTCAGGAATATTTGTATCGCGAGACCCGGTTGCAGGATGTAGGCAAAGCCAGCACACCTATGACCATAAAACTGGATGACGGCACGCACCTGGCAATTCATGAGGCAGCGCTGGTGGATTATGCAGGCATGAGCCTCGACTGGCAGGTGCTGGGGCGCTTTGAAGCTGATTTAGCCCCACGTGCGGACGGCATTAAAGTTCGCAAGCAAGGCAGTTTTACTACGCCATGGCGCACCGTGCAGATAGCACCGAATGCAGCAGGGTTAATCAACTCGTACATCACCCTTAATCTTAACGAACCCAATAAACTGGGTGAGGTTGACTGGATTAACCCGGGTAAATACATCGGTATCTGGTGGGGAATGCATATTCAGAAATACACCTGGGGCTCCGGTGAAAAGCATGGCGCTACGACTGAAAATACCTTGCGCTACATGGACTTTGCCGCAGAGCACGGCTTCGACGGTGTGTTAGTAGAAGGTTGGAATGTAGGCTGGGATGGCGACTGGATCCAAAACTCAGAGCTGTTCTCATTTACCCAAAGTTACCCGGATTTTGATATCAAAAAAGTCAGCGACCACGGCAAAAAAGTGGGGGTTAAGCTCATTGGGCACCATGAAACTTCAGGCGGAATAACCAACTACGAAGCACAGATGGAAGACGGTTTTGCACTGTATCAGAAGATGGGCGTCGAGCAGATAAAAACCGGCTATGTCGCCCACGGCCAGAGTCTGAAAGTGACCGGTGATACGGGCATAAAGCGCCTTGAATATACCGACAGTCAACCATTGGTAAATCACTTTATTAAAAACATTACCACTGCGGCGAAATACGGTATTTCGATTAACACCCATGAATCGGTAAAAGACACTGGCCTACGCCGTACTTATCCAAACTGGATTGCCCGCGAAAGTGCGCGCGGCCAGGAATACAACTCCGGCTGGGCAGCGCCGAATCCACCCGAGCATGTGCCAATGCTGGCGTTTACCCGCATGCTATCCGGCCCTATGGACTTTACGCCGGGCATATTCGACCTGGATTACCCACCAATCCAAGGGGGCACAGAAGAACATGGCCGGGTTAAATACATGCGCCCGCAAACCACCATTGCTAAGCAGTTAGCCGAATATGTTGTGCTTTACAGTCCCATCCAGATGGCCGCTGACCTGCCGGAAAACTACGAAGCGAAAATGGCACCATTCCAGTTTATCAAGGATGTGCCTACCGACTGGGAGCAAACCCGGGCTTTACAGGGCGAAGTAGGGGATTATGTCGTTATCGCTCGCCAGGAACGTAAAGCCCGTGAGTACACAGGGAACGACTGGTATTTAGGGGCAATTACTAACGAAGAGGCGCGGGATATCACCGTGCCACTGAGTTTTCTGAAACCCGGTAAAACCTACGAAGCGCAAATCTACAAAGACGGCAAAAAAGCCGATTGGCAAACCAACCCCTATGACGTGGATATCAGTAAAAGAAAGGTGACCAGCAAAGATTCATTAACCTTGCACCTTGCTGCGGCTGGTGGTGCGGCGATAAGGTTTAAACAGCTGTAAACAGTAAAAATAAACCAGTGAGACCAAAGGCGCCAAATCCCCAACCAACGGCGCCTTTTTTTTTCATTACCCAATTACCTGTATAACAATACCTTTAGTGACTTCCATTGTGCAGCAGAGCAGCATCGAACAAATATTGTACTGGCATGGCATTACCTATACAGTTGTCATTGACCAAAACAACAGGGAAAGATTTCGTGAGCAGATTTACTACGCTATGTGCATTGAGTTTTCTACTGCTTTCTGGCTGGTCTAATGCAAAGGATTTAAATCAAAAAATTGATGCACTCATGCAGTCCGCGATAGAGGCCGAGGCGCCAGGCTGTAATTTGGGAATAATGCACAAGGGAGAGTTTTTACATAAAGCGGGCTACGGACTGGCTAACCTTGAACTGAACGTGCCGCTAGATGGAAATCAGGTGCACAGAATGGCGTCGGTTTCCAAGCAATTTACTGCCATGGCCGTATTGATGTTGGTGGAACAGGGCAAAATTGATCTTGATCAGGACATTCACACCTATTTACCTGAATTGCGAGACTACGGACATACCGTAACCGTCCGTCAAATGTTAGGTCATACCGCTGGTATGGGCGACTATGATCTTATCGCTGATTCGTATGAAGGCAGCAAAACAGAAAATAATACTGGGTTAAAATCTGCCGCAGGCGGCGATTTTCGTTTAGGTAATGAAGACTACCTTACCATCAGTGAATTTTATGATGTGGTAAAGCGAGTACCATTAGCCATGCCACCAGAACAGAAATACCAGTACAGCAATCTTGCCTACTTCTTACTGTCTATGCTTGTTGAAGAGGTTTCAGGACAGACACTGCGAGAGTTTAGCCATCAATATGTCTTCAAACCACTCAACATGAAACACACCTTCTTTAGCGATAATCCCGTGGAAATTGTTAAGAATCGTGCTTATGGCTACAGGCAACTAGAAAATGGCAGCTATGTTACTGATATGACGAATTTATTTTGGGTTGGTGATGGTGGCTTACACACTAATTTAGATGATTTATTGCGATGGAGTGATAATTTTCTGCAGCCGAAAATTGGTAAATCACCCCAGGCATTGATTGACGCAATGAATACGCCGAATAGTCAGCAGCAAGCTGGAGAAGGGGTCTTTTACGCTAATGGGCAGTTTATCCACACGTTTAAAGATTATCAGGCATACTCACATTCAGGAGGGTGGTTAGGCACCGCTACCTATTTCGCGAGATATCCCGAATTGGAGCTATCTTTTGCCATGATGTGCAACGATGTTTCTAATGACCAAGTCTTCGAGGCGTTTAGCGAGGTTCGCGAAGCTGTGTTTAATACCATTACCAACACTGAATAGCGGATATTGATTACCGCTTTATTGAAAGTGAAGTCTGTACTCTGATGGAATTTTCGACAACCAGAACAAAAGCCTGATAATTGTATGGCGTAACCGTTGCAATCAGACAAAATATGAGTACACTTAGCGGCTCTTTCGGTCGGTGTGTAGCGCAGCCTGGTAGCGCACTGTCATGGGGTGTCAGGGGTCGGAGGTTCAAATCCTCTCACACCGACCAATTCCTCCCCCAATATCAATAGTTTATATCAAATCTAAATTTCCCGTATGTTGCACCAATACAGTATTTTTAATCTGTGTTGCACGTATGTTGCACCGTTTATTTGCATTAGAATTTATCGTGGAAATAAAAAAGCCCCAACAGTTCCCACTGTTGAGGCCCTTAACGCTTTGAGGAGTCCGATGGATTGAAGAAATGAATTCTTCTATTCATAATTTTGCATATTTATGTGGTTTTATCAAATAATAATTGCATATATATTCAAAATATCCCATATTTTGCATTGTTATTCATTTTTTATGCAAATATGAGGTTCCAATGAAACACTTACTTGAATTACGCCAACAAAAAGCCGAACTGGTGCAGAAATCAAAAGCAATTCTCACTGGTTCTGAGACAGAAAAGCGCAATCTGACTGAGCAAGAAAGCCGTAGTCTCAGTGAATACCGAAATCAGATAGAACAAATTAATGCTGCTATTGAGCATCATGAATTGTTAGCTGAGGAAGAACGCTCTCTGATTGGCACCATGCCGGGTAATGACATCAATGCACCTAGTAATAGTGAGCTACGTGCTTTTGTTGTGACAGGTGATCGCCGTTCTTTATCTGCGGGCTCTGATTCTGATGGTGGTTACACTGTCATTCCATCTGTAGACAAAACAATTCATAAACAGCTACGAGAGCGTTCTGTATTTCGTCAGAATGCTACTGTTAAAAGTATTGGCACTGAAACCTATAAAAAGCTGGTCTCCACTGGTGGCACTACTACTGAATGGGCGGCTGAATCTGATACCCGGAATGAGACTAATACCAGTTCACTGCAGGAAGTAGCTATTAGCGTGAATAGCCTCTATGCATATCCTCAAACCACACAGGAATTGCTGGATTGGTCAGACTTTGACGTTGCTGGCTGGTTATCATCAGAAATCACTGCAGAGTCTGTACTGAAAGAAGAGGCGGCATTCTGGAACGGTGATGGCACCAAGAAACCAAAAGGTTTACTTACTTATACTCGCTCTGCAAGTAATGATAGTTCTCGCACATTTGGTCAGTTGCAGGAAGTTACCAGCGCAGCATCAGGGGTAATCGATTTTGATGATCTGATTACTTTCTATCACAGTCTTGCTATCGCTTATCGTCCGGGCGGTAAGTTCTATCTTTCAGACACAATGGCAATGACCCTACGTAAACTGAAAAACAATCAGGATGAGTATATTTGGCGTGATAGTGTTCAAGAAGGTCAGCCGACTACGTTACTTGGTAAACCGGTAGTGATTTCAGACCAGGTACCAGATGATGAAGTGGTATTTGGTGATCTGGCTCTGGCATATTACGTTATCGACCACAGCACTGGCACTCGTTTAATTCGTGACAACATTACTAAACCCGGTTTCGTTAAAATGCTGGCAACTCGTTATGTTGGTGGCGGTCTGGTTGATAGTAACGCTATCAAGATCCTTAAAGCGGCTGCATAGGTGATTCTATGGAATGTCGTTCAATATCCAGTGTGTCGGTCGATGGTCGAAAGATCGTCGGTCGGCCTATCATTTATGGTGCCCAGTCTGAGAATTTAGGGGGCTTTACTGAGGTTATCGCCACCGGTGCTTTTAAAGAGTCTGTATCTGGTGATATTCGAGCCTTAGTAGAGCATATACCTCATTTACTGTTGGGCCGTACTCAGTCCGGTACACTTCGCATTGCCGAAGATAGCACCGGTATCACTATTGAAATTGACCCGCCTGATACACAAGCTGCTCGCGATCTAATGGTATCAATACAGCGTGGTGACATTAGCGGAATGTCGTTTGGTTTTACTGTTCCTGCTGGTGGTGATTCATGGGATTACACAAAAACTCTTACTCTCAGAACGGTGAATAAAGCCGTACTGCATGAAATCACTATTACAAGTAATCCAGCTTATCGAAATACTGAAGTAGCTTTACGCAATCTTCAGAATAACCAGCCCCGGCTTTCAGCATTCCGTCAATATTTCGCATTGCAGGAGGTGTTGTAATGTTCGGGTTATTTAAACGCAGCAATCCTAATAGCAATTGGAGCTTACTACAGTCCCTTGGCTTTGGTGTACAAACGTCTTCTGGCAAAGCAGTTAACGCTGAAACGGCACAGTCTTTACCAGCTGTGTATTGCGCTGTCTCTACGATTGCTGAGGCGATAGCCAGCCTGCCTATTCATATCTATCAAAAGCGTGACAACAATGAACGAGAGCGTGTCCAGGAGCATTATTTGGATAAGCTGTTAAACCGTAAACCAAACGGCTACCAGACAAGCTATGATTTCATGATTGCCTTAATGCGTTCAATCCTATTAAGAGGTAATGGTTACGCTTATATCGACTATGACAGGGCTGGCAGAGTGGCAGGTTTACACTGGCTTCACCCTGACTCTGTGATAATCAAAAAGCTATCAACGAAGCGGATTGGTTATCAGGTTGATTTTGACAATGGCGATACTCAAAACTTGCTTCAAGAGCAGATCTTACATATCAAATATCACAGTGATGATGGCATAACCGGTAAAAGCCCTATCCAAGTATGTCGTGAGTCTATCGGTTTGGGACTGGCTCAACAGGAATTCGGAGCTGTAACATTTAAAAACTCAGCCAGACCTTCAGGCATTTTAACTACTGACAATGAGTTTAGTGACAAGGGTAATGCTATTAAGCGTCTTAGTGACGAATGGAATAGTAAATTCAGTGGGTCAAAGAATGTAGGTAAAACGCCAATTCTTGAAAATGGTCTCAAATGGCAGAGTATTAGTCTCAGTAATGTCGATGCTGAATGGTTAGAGAGCCGTAACTTCAGTGTTGTTGATGTAGCTCGTATGTTTAAGCTGAGTCCTATCTTTTTGATGGATTACTCACACAGTACATTCAACAATCACAGTGAGGCCCAACGTTCATTTCTGTCTCAATCCCTACGTCCATGGCTCACAAATATACAAAGTGCCCTGAATGATTGTCTCGTTTCGGAAAGAAATAGTCTCAGGATTAACATTGAATTTGAGACCAAAGACCTGTTACGTGGCTCTACGGCTGAACGCTTTGAAGTCTACGATACAGCCATTCGCAATGGCATCATGAATCCCAATGAATGCAGAAGAGCAGAGAATTTAGCGCCAAGAGAAGGTGGTGATGAGTATTCTCAGTCATGGATTCAAAAAGGCCAGGTTGAACACAACGGGGGGGAGGTTGATGAATAATCAAGAACACTCGACCATCCCCGCTTTGGTCGTTTATACCCAAATTGGACCGGCATTTATTCCCCACCATCTTTAAGAGGCCGCTATGAAAGCCCCTGATTACGTTAAAACGACATTAGAAAAGCGCTACTGGCGTAAGCTCTTAACTGTGTTGCAAGAACGCGGAACACCGGTTCAAAGTATCGATTATTATGCTCTTGGTATGCTTGCCTGCAATCTCGCGACAGTGGAAGAATGCCGGGAAGATTTAAAGGAAAACGGTATTCATGTTGAGGTGTCTGGTGATCGCGGTCATATCGTTAGAAAACGGAATCCCTCATTTGAGTTGCTAAAAGAGTCTCAGGCCCAAGTTAAACATTATCTATCACAGTTTAAAATGAGCCCTGCTAGCCGTGGTGTTGAGCTATCTGGTCAGTCACTATCAGGGGATGACTGGGAGTTACTATAATTATCAAAATTAATGCATTTATTTATATATTCCAAAACATCAACTAAAGGTACGCTTTCAATTAATTTTAAACTCCTATCTATATGATTCTTTACTAGAGTAATATTATTCGCATTATTGATGGCTCGCTCACTCATGAATTTTCGAGTGGAATAGACGATGAATTTTGGAACTGTTTCTTCCATAAGTTCCCAAGAATAATCACGCATATAGTCACCTTTTGGAAATTCCTTATCTAAAGTCTCCTGCGACAGGTTTAGAAGATTCTCTATGAAGAACTCTCTTATAAGTGGCTCTTTTTGAGTTTTAAAAATAAATATTCCGACACTTCTGATAAATATGTTTCTTATGATTTTAATCGCGTGTTCCATAAGTTCTACAGTGTTAGAACTTTCTTTTGGAGAAAATTTTTCGTTTGGAAACTCAAAAGGTATTGAGTGATTTAGAATTGCTCTTTCCTTTTCTATTTCTAACTCTTTTTTTAACCTTCCAATATCATCAAAAACTTTCAAGTTTTTCTTTTCATAGTCGCTGGCTATTTCAGTTAACCTTTTGTTGTTATCTAATAATTCGCCATTTTTCTTCATTAATATAGATATTCTGTCAGAATTCGAATTAAGCTTAGATTTAATCTGTTCATTGTCAGCTTTAAGACTTTCGACCTGTTCATCTCTTTCAGCAATTAACTGTCTATTTCGGCTGAGTGTTTGGGTGTTGTTATCTATGGTTGCTTCTTGTTCAACCGTTCTTTTTATTGCTGTATCTTTTTGTTCGATTAATTTCTCAACGTCTTCGTATGAATATGTTTTCGTTTTTAGAATGTCTGAAATTTTATCATTGAGATATATGCCTGATTTTGCTCGAAATAATTCTATTATTTTATCAATGTATGGCCATCCGAAAGTGTACGCCGAAGCAAGGATTAATGGTAAGAAAATAGAGTCAAGGGTTGAGGATATTTGAAGAGTTTTTTCGTTTTTACCAAGTAATTCATAAAAGACTCTTATTCTTTCGTTTACATAATCGTCGCTTAAAATTAAATATAAAAATGCATCAAAGTGAACAATTAAAAAGCTCACGCAAAAACTAAAAATAAATGGGTTGTTTATTCTATCTGATGCACTTTTTAAAAAGTTTTGAATCGTATCTGTGAAACCAGCACTCATTTTATTAATCTCAATACTTACTTAACCAAGAAATCCAAGTTTCTTTTTTACTAGTAGTTCGTAGCCGTTGTTTTAGAGGACCTTCAATTTTTTTGAAAAATGTTAATCCTGTGAGCTTTTCTACTTCTTCAATTGGACGTATGCAGTCAGAAGGGTATCTAACAGATATACTAGCCAAGTCGCAACCTGTTTCTAAATTGCTGGCATGATCGAAAATAAATGCAACCGCTTCATCACGTTGATCATTGATTACTACTTTAAAAAATCCATGTGGTACACCAATCTTCCATGTGCTTGCTTCGTCGTCTCTATCGCCAATTCTTTCAATGGGCGTGTTAGCTGAGAAAATAGTTCCAGCATAAATATTAAATGAAGCGCCATTATCGATTAATGCCCTAATGTCTGTTTCTAATGCATACCATAAACCACCGCCTACACCATTAAACTTGTCGTGGTATTGCGGAGCAATATTTGACATGGAATTTACTTCATAAATTGTGCAAGCGTCATCAACATCTTCAATACTTTGATCTTCGTAATATGCATTTTTACCATCATGATCACGATCTCCACCCGATATGTAGTACGGAACTATATGGCCTCTTGCATAATTTTTCTCTGAGTCGTACCAGCCAACGTAATCATCGTCTTTGACCGTACTTATTTCAGGGTCGGTTCTAAAACTTGACCATCTTGACTTTCGAGTAGGAGTGTCACGATAAGATTTTTGAGCGTGCCAAGCAGCCCATTTAGGTACTAAATTAGCGTCATCGTAAGCTAGAACATAAGCTCGTCGTTCATACAGCTTAGAATCGTCTAAAGAGCCACCATATATGTGTTCATCTAAGCTTGCTTGTTCTTGGCTTTCCGTGAGTTTGCAATCTTTTAATCTGAGTGCGTTAGCATTTGAAGAGAAAATTAGAAGTGTAATGAAGACAGCAAAATATCTCATATGGTATCCATCCCTAGTTAGGTAGTTATAGCCTCACAACTTTGTATGCGATTATTATTTTTGATGATTACCTGTGATGGTAAACGTATTAATCTTAAAAATCTAATAAACTTCATAAACATAAAAAACATCCCAAACTTAGATGTCACGTGTGTTTGGGATGTTTCGGAAGTTTCTAGGGGGTAGGGAGTTTGGGAGTTAATATCGTATAGGTGTGTGAATTTTTATCCCCGATTTTGACTAACCAACGATCACCTTGTGAGTAATCATCACCGGTATACTGGTTAAGAACTCGTTCGACGTCTTTGCGGCTGGCAAAGGATTTACTTTCTTTGTGTGAAGCGTTTATCAATTCAGTGCGTTTTACATTACCTTTATTAATGTTCTGGCAGATAATATTGATTAGCTCTGCATCAGACTTAACTTTCGCTTCAATCTCACGTTGCTGGGTTTTTGTCTCATCTAAACGAGTAACGCTATCCAATAATTCTTGATATTTTATCCCCTCCCTTGTGGAATAGCTAAAAGAGACTTTGCGAGATACATTTCCTCTTTGTTTTATATTTTTAAATTGAACCGTCCTCAAGTCAGAATCGTTGGTTTCAAGAACATCAATAGTAAAAGCACAATCAAAGTCATCAACAACATCTGACGTGCCAGCCGCGATCAAACTCCCATCTTCAGCTCTATTTTTATTAGTGTGTGCAAGCGCAATGAGGGTACCTCCTTTCTGCGTAAATCGTCGGGCGAGCGTATTAAAAATAGTAGACTTCTTTTTATTCATGATGTCGGAGAATTTCTTAAGCGTGTCTAAAACCATAATTTTACCGGTCGCAGAGTCTTCGTTGACTATTTTTTCTAAATACTCAGGAAATTCAGATAGCTTAAATCCATTTATATCGGGAACAATACAATTGATGCCAAATTCGTCCATAATCCTAGCTTTAACAAGGCCCTCATTGTAAGTGTCATCACAATTTAGATAGTAAACATTGTGACCATCAATTTCACCGCTGCGAATGTTTTCTATTATCTGATGAATCGTTAATATAGTTTTCCCTGTATTGGGTTCTGCGAAAAATACTGTCAGTTGTCCATATATTGCAAGTTTAGGAAGTACAAATTTGTCCTCCAACGCTTTCTTCTGCAGCTCCTCGATATGCTCATTCATAACGAATTTATCGAACGAAAAACCTTGTTTAGATGATGGGGAAGGAGGCACCGGTTGAGGTACAGCCATACCTGCAAACGCTTCAGTAGCAGACTGTTTAATTAATGGATTTGCTGAACTCAGGGCTTTTTCAATTGTTAGTTCGCCGTAGGTGTGTTGTCCTCGTTTTTGGTCCCACTTATCCCGGTATCGATTTGATTGCCGGTAAATCACATCTATCACAACAGGATCGGAAGCAACTGACGCTACGTAATTGCAGAATACTAAGTCATCAGCGCTGGTATCATCTGACAGATTGCAACCTTCAAACAGCTTGGTAAAAGACTCAGCAAATCTGCTTTGTTTTAATTTCTCTAGAACATTGCTTGCTGTTTCTGAGCATTCAGACTGTTTTGCTTGAACAGATATTTTTTCTTTCTGTTTTTGCAAAGGTGCGGCAAATTCCAGCAATAATGATTGCCGGTTTGCGACAGGCTTTCCATTGAACTCCCCGGTGAGAGCAACGAATTGTCCGTTTCCCAGTATTTCAACTTTGCTATTGTGGAAGGTCTTACTTTTAGTGCCCATTCCACCGGGCTTTTCTGCTTCAATAAAAATATGACAACCTTCTTTTGAAACAGATAATTCTGCAGCACTATCAAAATTTTTAATGGCTTCAAAACACCAAGGCTCTTGAATACACTTGTCAAAATCTAAACATAGAAATGGATCGTATGGCGTTATACAAAATCCAAGTCCATCACCTAAACCTTGCTCAAGATGATGTATTGCAGTATCAAAACTCATCCAGTGCGCTTCGTTGGTTTTGCTGCCGTTTATCAATCGCCCATTGTTAATTGTTGAAGGAATTTTATTGTATTTGCTCTTACTCTCGTTCCATTGCAGGCGATATAAAAGCCATTGGTTAAAAGCTTTTAATTCCTCTGGATAACCCTGATTCAAGGACAAAGAGTGAAGAGCAGGTGGCATAGGGCCACCTGATCTTTTAGGTTGCATGTTGGACTCCAATCTTTATTAGTCGATCAAGGTGCTGGCTGTGAAGGGCTCAATTAAGCTTGCCAAAAATTGGTCGAAAGAATCATTGCCGGATTTATCTTCCGGGTGAATGTAAGATGCTGCATCACTGATACACCGAATGAATAATGACGTTTGTAAGTCTGCTTTGCAGTACAGCCTCATAAAGCGCGTCCTTTCACGATTCATTGGCATGACAAAAACAGCACAGGGTTCCGGCCTGGTATTAGAATACTTTTTAGACTCAAACTCTTTGAGCCCTCTTATCATTAGTCGCTTGTTGTGGAAGAGTAAAAAGAAATCCCTCTCAACCTTCAAAAGTTTGTCTGGGTTTTCAATGATCATTGCGTTAGCTTGTTTAAATAAATCAAACATGATCGACCTCCGCAATGTAGCCAATTTCGTAGATAAGACGTTCTAGCAATCTAAGTTCGTAAAGCTCCGTCTCCCATCGCCTAAATCGCTCATTTATGTCAATGGTTTTAATCCATGGTGAGCGTTCTTTTAGAATATTTGTGGCCAACTGTTTCAGTCTGAATAATGAATAATCCCGGAATTCATAACTTAAAATGGCCTCAGTGTTGTGACCCAAGATTAACAATCTTGAGAGGGTTTCCAGTCGGTAATCCTTTGAATTTTCCGCTTTAAAGTTCGGTAAAACTTCGAGTAATTTTGAAGTAGATAAGAGCCCGGTTAAACCTCGGTTCAAGTCAGTACATAATTCTTCGAAATCTTCAGAGAAGGCCGGGGTAGGCTGTGCTATTTTCTTCTTCAAGTTTCTTAAAACTGAAGCGGCTAGTTGAAAGTTTTCAATGTAATTAGACATGATTAAGCCTCCTCACCTTGGCATACAGCGTATGCATTTAATGAGTCTAGCCAGTTATCTAAGTCCTCTCTTTTGTAACGGACAGTGTTTCCGAGTTTGAGATAACGCGGTGTTGGAATGTTTGCTAGTTTTGATGTGCAACGACTGTTGCGTAGTGTAGCTTCTTTGAAGCCTAGATATGTTGCAGCTTCTTGTGATGTCAGTAAGTTCATAGTTATCGCCTCGTGTTTATAGATGACGATACCCATCTTATATCTGAGAATCGGAGATCATAGGAAATAACTTTTAAATATTTTTAAGTTTTTTTCTTGATTCATTTATATGGCATGCAGGCTCTTCAATACCGGTAAGTTCAGTTATCAGTGACTTCAGTTGTTTCGGTGCTTTAAACAGCTTTTTCTGTTTAAGAACATTCAGGCAATAATGGTCATACAACTCGACGGTCTTTCCAATAAGAAAATATGGTATATCTCTTTTGGATGATTGACTTTTAATAAAAGAAATTAAAGTTTCTACTGCTTCAAGTTCAAATTCCTTATCGAACTGATAAGATTCTGGTGTTATTTTTGAGTTAAAAGACAAGTCTTTATATTGCCTTACAATCTCGGCTATGCTGTTACCGCCTATTTTTTCAAGAGTATTTATTTGTTTTTTTAATGCATTTTTAAGCTTTATTAATTCACTTAAAACTATTTGTCGTTCTTCAGGTACTGGCTTTACGAGTGCACGGATTCTATCGTTCGGGATTTCTATGCCTGCAGGTGATTCTTTTTTTGATGCTTCAACAATCTTTTGAAGTTTATCGTAGTAAGAAACGTCTTTATCGAAGTAGCCTGCTTTTACGATTTCTTTCATGTCTATATCATGCGTCATCACAGAATACCTTGTTCGGTTAACCATTTGTCCCACATTATTAAAGCGGCTTTTCTTTCTTTCATATAATCATACTGGTTATATATCTTGAGCATACCTTGTAATTCATGGCTTAACAGCTTTTCGCACACAATAGCGTCTACACCTAGACTGCTTAAGAGAGTTTGAAATGTTCTGCGCAAATCGTGGGGTACGAATTTTTCTAGCTTAATTTCGTCGTTCTCAAATCGTCTGCGTAAAAACTTTGCACAGGCTGATCTATCTATGGGCTCAATTCCGATTTTCCCTGCAGTAGATGGAAAAACATAGTCTGAGCCTAAATCTGAATAAGCTGATTTCAGAGTTAATAAAGATGATTTCATCATTGGCGTTATCGGCACAACATGACTTTTGGTTTCTCCCTTGTTACCTTTTCTGTCACATTCAGGGAAGGTCCAGAGTTGTTTTTTGAAATCTATATTGCTCCACTTTGCTAAGGTCATTTCTTGGGCTCTACAACCGGTGAGTAAAAGTAACTTTAATGCTTGTCTTACTTGTAGACTCGCAGTTGATGTATTCAACCATGTGAAGAATGACTTTAGTTCCTGCTTTGCTAAGTTACGCGATCTTGGTTTTTCCTTGCCTCCAATATTTTGTCGCCGGGTTCCAATTAAAGGGTTCTGCTCAATTAGTCCTGTTTCTACTCCAAATTGGAAAGTCTGTTTTAGTAACGACAGGGTTTTATTAGCTTGAACCAATGCGTCTCTCTTAATTATAGGATTCAAACATTTTTCGACGATTACTTGCTTTGAAATACCTGCAAGCCTTAACTTACCGATAGTGGGTCTAACGTCAGCCTTGAATGCTCTCACGACTTCTTCTGGTCTTTTACGCTGAATCTTTATGTGTCCCTCGAAAGCATCCAGCAGATCGCTAACTTTTGCTGATCTGTGAAGGTTAGTCTGAGTCTGCTTATTAGTTTGCTTTTCTCCACAAATGTCGATACCTCTGGAAACCTGGCCTATTAAATCTTTAGCCCTTTTACGCGCGTCTTTTAGATCTATTGTATTGGTGCTGCCTATTAAATAATTACCCGCTTTGCTCCCCCTGCCACCTAAGCGGTAGTAGAGATAGTATTTCTTGGTCCTGCTTCCATCTTTTAAAGGTTTACCAATACGAAGGTGAAAACCATTTATTTCTGTATCGGTAATCCGTTCTACGTCTGTTGGGACTCCTTTAATCACTGATTCTGTAAGTTTGATTTTGATCGTTTCCATGTTGCACCAGTTATCTTTAAATTTGGAAATATGTTGCACCTGTGTTGCACGGACGGCAAAAAGATACCCATAAGCACCTGCTTGTCTACAAGTGTCTCTAGCTGCATGGTGTCATCAAAAATCTATAATTTATATATGGTTAGAGTAGGGCGGGGAGTGATGGTTTAGTAAATCTAATGACAGGTAAGGATGTAAAAATCATGCATGGGGTGTCAGGGGTCGGAGGTTCAAATCCTCTCACACCGACCAATCTCTCCTTTCTTCATGACGCTCTAAGCCTAATCTGGCGGACTCTACAGCACATCTTAAAGTCAAACTTCAAGACAACTCACAGAATTCACGACCATTCCGATATTAGCCAAATTTGTGAACGTTCACAATCTTGTTCACACTCGTGAATCATCTTCTAGACACATCAGGCAGTCGTGATGTTGTCCGAATGTTGAGTCTGGGAAGCTCCTTCAAATTTCTTCAGGTAGCTTACGGTTAACAGTGTTGTCTTCTTTGATTTTGTCTTGAGTGATTAATAGACTTTGGTGATAGTCCTGAGCTTCAGCATCAGTCAGAAAATCTACATCAGGCTTTAACTCTTCAAGTTTACCCTTCAGCTCAGCTAAATCCACTCTTAGAAAAATTACATGGTCGTTAATTAGATTGTTGTAATTAGAGTTTTTAATTGTAAATTGAATCAATTGGTTATGTTTTTTTGGTTGATATGAAAGCAATTAAAGACAGTGATGTAGGCGAAAATATCTAATTCAAAATTTCATTCGACGCCAGAATCTTTAGAAATTAAGATATCTAAAGTTTTTAAAAGCATATCTCAGATTGAATTTTGACCATATGAGAAAGGAATAAATTATGAAGTTCATACAAAGAGGGAGACGAGGGCGAAAATCAGCTGCAATACGTGGCCGTGTTGAGCGCTTGCAGGTAAAAACGTTAGAAGCAGGCCATATTGTAACGAAAGTAGTAAATGTTCCTCGGGACAAGCGCACATATGAAAACATTGGCGATGCGAAATATGCGATAACTCCAGTATGGGAAAATGGGTATTGCGTTGGCCATGCAATAGAAACTATAAATCCTATGAATCGAGGCAGGGTTGTTCGAAAAGACAGTCCCACAATATTTGTTCCAGGCAGAAAGCAGCAAGTTTACGATAAGATGGCTCTCCCCGATGGTATTTATAAGTGCGATTCTTGTGGTAATTACGTTCAAGTAGGGCATTCATGTTTTTAGTAACGACACATAATCTTGGCGTAGGCTTATAAAATGACCACTAACAAAGGCATGGATGAAATGTCATATAATAAAAGTATGGATGAAGGCTTAAAAGAATATGTTAAGCAGGAGATTGCCGCCTCGGCTAATCAGTATTACGACATAGGTAAATTTCTATTTTCTGTTACTACGTTTTTGATTGTGGCAATCTTAACAATTAGGAGTACGTTGGGGGAGCAATATAATTACATATTGTTCAGTCTTATTGTATTTGCATACAGTTTTTTTATAACACTTCGATTGACTGTGTTTACAAACTATGAAAACTCCATAGAGAAGAGTGTTTTAGATAACTATTATTCTAAACGAAAGTGGATGGGTTCTTTGCTGAAACATTGGGGATTTAGCTTCGTAGGGGGGTTAATAATTTTTATTGTTGCCTTGGCTTTTTCTACTTACGCGAAAGAAAACACAAACAGTAAGTCAACTAAAATAGAAGATACACTTGTACATATTAATGACACTCTTAAGTTGATTTACGAAGTAATTAGTACCCCCCCTGACGTGATAGGCCTGAGTGAAAAAGGTGACTTTTGCAAGTTAGAGCAAGCAAAGGTTATCGAAACACTAGAGACCATCAAGCAAATGCACTATCAGCTTCAAGACAATTTCGTTGAAAATGACAAGCATTTAGATCGTCATTTACAAATTATTTCAAAAAAGATTTCAAGTTCGTGTTTGAATTGAGAAGCCTTAACTGATTCGCATTATTCTTGAAAATTAAAAAGTCCAAGGTGCCGAATGTTTCAGGCACCTTTTTGTTTGGTGGAAATAGTTAGTCAGCCGATTGCAGCAAGCATGCCTGTATTTGCTTCATACTGTTCGTACATCGCTTGCTGCAACTGCTGAGCCTTCGACGCAGGGACGATAAAGCTGTCATGAACAGGAATCACGGGTATAGCTTCTCGCGTTAATGAGTCCATAACGTCATTTGCAATCTTGCTGTCGATATTCTGAAGCGTTTGCCAGGCATTGCGGTAAAGTGAGTCTGCAATCGCTTTATGTCTGGCTTCAAACATCCTCAGAAGGCTTCCTGCCTGCTTGGCATTGACTTTAAGGTGGAAAGATACTGCTCTGATTGCTTGGTTTTTGCTGCTGGTGCTGGTCGCAATCAAGGCTATCTTTTTAACTTTGCCTCTTGCTACTCCTTCGATGTCGTAGCAGTCACTTGGAGCTTCTGCGCCTGATAAATGATACAGAAGACGAGGGTGCATCGACTTGTAGTCAAGTTCAACGCAGGGCTCTTCATTAATCGTGATAGTCCTTCTGACAACTTGGGGTAGGTTCTGAGCGTCACAGTAAAACCTTCCACCAATACACCACTGACCTTTAAATATCCGTCTGCATGATAGGTCAGACTGCGATAGTTGAATGGTTCTGTTGTCTTCAGATGTATATGCCCAGTTATGACTTGTCCTCGCCTCATTCTGTGCCACTATCGATTGTCTCATACGAAGTGTGCTTGGCTCGTCACTGTAGTGTTGAATTGCAGACAAAACTGATCCACTTCACCCCATAATTTGCATCGAAAATTGATCCACTCCTTTAATGACTCCTGCGGATTTTCTGGCAGGAGAAAACGGAGTGATAGACGTGGCATTATT
>Ga0213838_1000706_pt1 | contig 20987 bp, 10 predicted proteins | sample SWPATP13_FD_160577 | JGI IMG/M metagenome (GOLD analysis project Ga0213838, IMG submission 160577) | Coastal seawater microbial communities from Marineland, Florida, United States - SWPA TP1 #3 | ecosystem: Environmental > Aquatic > Marine > Coastal | place: USA: Florida | collected 2016-08-06 | reverse complement strand
TGTACCTAAAACTTATTGAGTATTTATATTTTCATGTCGCTTTTCGTATAGCTATCAGGTGAATACAAATTGATAAGAGCTTTAACTTTTAACTTTAGACCACTTAGCTAAGAAAACTAAATTATTAGCTGTTTCTTTAGTTAATATTTCCCCTTATTGATATGGATAATTGGAGTGTTCAGGCTTCCCTAAACTAATTTCGCTTATTCCTTTTGCATAGCCAGAGAAATTCTAAAAAAAATACAGGTCAGTTTTTCCCCGTGTTAAATTAAAAGCATAACTGTAAAGTAAACTTCTCTCATAGAAATATTTATTAAGTTATACTAATATAGCTTCACTTGTGCAGTAGCAACTCTTCTAGACTTGTCTGTTACGCTCAAAGCGCTATCTATCATTCTAATTAAGCAGTACTTGGATGTTCATGCCTTGCCAAACCAGAAAAATTTTTAAGCTGATTTTTGTCCTATTAAGCTTTTTCTATTGCCAGGTTGCATTGGGTGAAATTAGCCGACCGCTACTAACCAAGCTTTCAACCGACGAGGGATTATCCCAAGGCAGCGTCAAGAGTCTACTACAAGATAATGAAGGTTTTATCTGGTTGGCGACAAAAGGGGGCCTTGACAGGTTCGACGGTTACCAGATTAAACCGATTAACGGGCCGGAAAATGTCTTTGCTGACCAATATATCCAACACCTTTTTCAGGATTCAACAGGACTGTTTTGGGTGGGAACGCGATACGCCGGATTATATGCTTTCGACCTAAGAAAAAACCAGGTAAGTCAGTTTTTTACACAGAAAGAAAAGCTGGAGCGAAGCTCTGTCAACCGTATTTCCTCTATCGTTGAAGATGATAGTCAGGATTTATGGATATCTGCACAAAGGGAAGTGAAGTTATATGATCGTGCAACTCAGCGGATGCAATCAGTATTTTCTACCCGAGAGCTGAAAGGGAAACCAAGTATCAGACGCTTATCACTCCACGACGGTATCCTGTATATAGCGACAACCAAAGGGGTTTATGCCTTAGATACACAAAGTCGAAATTGGCGATTGTTAACCCATATTGTGCCAGAAGTTGAACCTGAAAAAGCGTTCAACAACGAGCTATTTAAACACAGGCAGTCCAATACTAAGGCACTCCATATCGACTCCTCGAATAATCTTTGGATCGGAACAGTTGAGGGATTATATTCGTTATCAACGAAAAATATGCGCCTCTATATCAATCAGAATGCGCCTTTGGCTACTGCCAAGTTACGTATGTCTGCACGTAATATTTGGCGAATTTTCCCCGATGGAGATACTCTATACTTAGCGACCGACGATGGTTTATATACTTTTTCTCCATTGACCGACAGTGCCAAGCGACTGTGGCGCTTTAGCGACTCGCAGTTTGGACTGGAAGATAACAACATTCGTGAAATGCTACGCGACAATCAAGGTAACTTTTGGCTGGCATCCAAATCGAATGGCATTTATCTTTGGCACCCCAGATCAAGGTTATTCTATAACCTCTACCGACAAAAAGGAGCAGCGGAACAGCTCAGCCACAATAATGTAAATGCGGTGGCTGAAGCAGCGGATGGTGGCGTTTGGATCGGTACCCGTAATGGGTTAAATCGTTACGATAAACAGACAGGACAAATCGAAACTTACTTTGTCTCAAGCGATCTTAAATCCACCCGAACCAGTGGTACCGTCTATCAAATTCTCCAACGTGGCAACGGCTCTTTTTGGCTTGCCACTGGCACCAAGCTAGTTAATTTTGACCCGGTAAAAAGGCAAATAGTAGCTTTAAAAACCGCTACACTAGATGATCAACTAGCCTTAGAACAGCGTTCTTGGGACTATAGCCAGGACAGTCACGGCCGGCTCTGGTTTAAAACCAAACCTAGCTATTATCGATACGACCCCGTGTCTGGTCAGGTCAACCCCTTGAGTGATTTAAATCAGCGATTCCCGCCAGGGCTGGCCTCATCATTTATTGGATTCTTGCCCCGTCATAATGGGATGCTGTTTGCCGCCGAAGGGCAAGTGTGGTTAATAGATGTAGATTCCCTGGAATTACAACGTGTCTATCAACCTCAGTTTGCACAACGACTAGAACGTGTTGAAGCGGATAGCTGGGTTATCGACAAGAACAATATTCTATGGCTAACCTTTTCTGGAGCTGGTTTAATTGGCCTGGACGCGGATAGCTTTGAATTAAAGTACCATTACGACAAGAGTAACAAGCTTGCAACTAATTCGGTTTTTTCAGTTCAACTCGATAGTGAGGGAGATCTCTGGCTTGCCTCCTATGCAGGTTTAATGCGAATGGACGCCGATAGTCATCATGTAGAGCATTTCACCATACTCGATGGTCTCTCAACAAATGAATTCAGTGAAGGTGCTGTTACCCGGTTGAAAAGCGGAGAACTTATTTTTGGTTCTCTAAAGGGGATCTCCTGGTTATCGGTTGATGAAGTCAAGCGCCATACACTGGCTAACCATAATGTCAAAATTGTTGATTTTTCATTGCTGTCGCGTGATTTCATATTGCCGACAACGGCCCTAGATTCACAGGAAATAGAATTAAACTATAATGATATTGGCCTTAAAGTGGAATTTTCGACCCTGAGCTACACAGGTCAGCAGCAGGTCCGCTATAGGTATTGGTTGGAAAATGAAAGGAAGGTACTTTACCCTGAAACGACTGAAAATTCGATAGTTTTTCCACAACTGGATGCTGGTCATTACGAGTTTAACGTCCAAGCAATCTCCCCTAACAGCGGTCAAGCGGGTCCTGCAACCAAGCTCTATCTCAATATTCAACACGCCCCGTGGGCTTCGCCACTGGCTTATGGAATTTATATTTCGACCCTGATGATGTTATTGTTTCTGTGGCTGTACAAAAAACGTCGCCAACAACAAGAACTCTTTGAAAGCAATGAAAGACTCCAGTTGGCGCTTGATGCAAGTGATAGTGCTGCTTGGGATTGGCATGCAGCAAGTGATTTGATCTATCAAGCCAGGCTCAAAGATGAGCTATCGCTCCATCAGCTAAGCGACTCGCAGCCCATGTCAACTCATGTAAAACGGATACACCCGCAGGACCTTGACAAGTTTCAGCTTGCCTGGAAGTTATTTATCAGTGGTCATACCGAGCGCTTTGCATGTGACTATAGGATGCAAACGGTAGATGGTGCTTGGTTATGGTATCGAGACCATGCCCGTATCGTTGAGAAGGATGAACAAAACAAGCCTGCTAGGGTCACGGGCACCTACACTAATATCACGGCGACACGCGCAAATGAGGAAAAAGCCAAAATCTTTGGCGAAGCCTTTCGTAAAATCCGTGACTGGGTGATGATCCTAGATACTCAGTTAAACCCTATCGCCATCAATAACTCTCTCTGTGACGCTTTAGGAGCTTCTGAACAGGAGTTATTTCAAGCAGGCTCTAAACTACTCGGCCTTTCGCGTAAAAAGCAACTCTTCTATCGCACCTTGTTAAAATCACTGAAACCAGGGCAACACTGGCAAGGTGAAGAAAAAATCATCACCCAAAAAGGCGATGAGCACCCGGTGTTAATGAACATTAGCGCGGTCATTGAGGAAGGGCAGACAAACGCATTTTTTGTCATTGTTCTGACTGACATAAGTGCTCAAAAAGCAGCCGAAAACGAATTAAGATATCTTGCAAATTACGATCACCTAACAGATTTACCCAACCGTTCTTTACTGCTCGACCGGATCAAACATGCGATGGAGCAAGCACACCGTGACCAAAATCAAATTGCACTGTTTTTTATCGACTTAGACCGGTTTAAACAGGTCAATGATTCTCTCGGGCATGCTGTAGGCGATCAATTTTTGCAGCACGTAGCACAAACGTTAACACAGGTTCTTCGCGAAGGCGATACCGTTGCACGCCTTGGTGGCGACGAGTTTATAGTGCTATTGGAGTCATTCCGCTCAGTTGAAATACTTAGCCGTATCGCCCAAAAAATCATCGATTCGGTTGACAAACCAGTATTACTTGATGGACATAGGCTCAGTGTGACCCCGAGTATTGGTATTGCACTCTACCCGGATGATGCAAGCTTGCCGGCAGATTTAATCAAGCAAGCCGATATAGCAATGTACCATGCAAAGAAATCAGGACGAGGACAATTACAGTTCTTTACCAGCGCTATGAATCAGAAAGTAATAGCCAGGCTAGATAGAGAGAATAAGGTAAAACAGGCCCATTTAAACGACGAAATAATCAACTATTATCAGCCTATAGTAGAGGCCAACGAAGGAAAAGTGGTTGGCCTGGAACTTTTGCTACGATGGCAGTCGAGTGAAGGCATAATTGGCCCCGGTGAATTTATACCGATAGCCGAAGATATTGGGCTAATAGTTCCTATGACACATGCAGCAATATCTCGAGGATTCGCTGACCTAAAGTACTGGCGCTATCAATTAGGCCAAGAGATTTACTTATCGATTAATTTATCAGTCACTCACCTAGAGCAAAAAGAGTTGGCAACGCAAATCAAAGAACTTTTAGATGAATACCAAATAGCTCCCTCTGCCGTTTGTTTGGAAATCACGGAAACTGCATTGATGAAAGATAAAGCAAAAGCTTTGGTTACCATGGCTGAGCTGACTGATGCGGGGATCAAATTAGCCTTGGATGACTTTGGTACCGGTTATTCATCACTGGGCTATTTAAAAGACTTTCCTATCGATATCGTGAAGATTGATCGTAGCTTCGTCAAGGATATTGGAAAGAATACGCAGGAAGAAGCCATCGTCGAGGCGATATTGGTTATGACGAAAACCTTAGGGCTTTCTTGCAAGCTGAGGGCGTTGAAAACGAAGAACAACTTAACTATTTGAGTAGTTTAGGGTGCGATATGATCCAGGGATTCTATTTTGCTAAGCCAATGCCTGCTGAAAAAGTTATAGTTTCGATCCCTGAGTTATTTAAGTAGGACTTTCTAATTAAGGGGAACTGAATCGCCACTAAGAGTCTAGACTAGAGGCTGTTTATCTTTCGAGATTGTTTTTGCAGCAGTTTGTTGGCAATTTATACAAGGCAGAGGCTTTGTCGTGTAGTTACTCTACATAAAAAGGCGATAACGCCGTAGAAATAGCCAACAAACGCTGCCTAAAAGGTTCGGCTAAAAGCGTTTTATTCTTTGTTGAGCAGTATTTGCTTAGAATGACTAGGCTACACACTGCTCGCCGCGACTAAAACGCTTTTATCTCGAACAAAAATTAACCGCGAAAGATAAACAGCCTCTAGCATAAAGTAACTCTTTCGATTTGCTGATAATTGGTGGTAACTTATGTAGCAGCATCTTGTTTGAAGCATAGTGGTCAATAGAATTGCTTAGGCTTCATCAATTTCTAAGAGATAGATATCTCCTTGTTTTGGGGGAAAGAAACAATAATGCGAGCCCCCTGAGGAATGTTATCTTCAACATGTATATTTCCCCCTAATTTCTGCTTAACTAGATTGTAAACAATATTTAGCCCAAGTCCGGAGCCACCCGTGCCTCGTTGGGTTGTAAAAAAAGGGTCAAATACCTTATTTTTAATATCGTCGGGTATTCCCACACCATTGTCTTCTATGGTGATCTTTACTAAATCATGGCTGCTATCTATGACAATACTGATTTTGCCATGCTGGCTTTCGGAGAGACCATGCTTGATGCTATTCATAACCAAGTTGGTAACCACTTGATTAAATAGGCCCGGATAGCTGTCAATGTCGATATCGTCTCCTGAAATATTAATGTCGATAGGGAGGTTTTTAAAGCTTGGCCGTAAGCTGGTGATAAGCATTTCCAGGTGTTGTTTCAAATTAAAAACGACTTTAGTATCCGAACTTTGATCGACGGCGATCTGTTTAAAGCTTTGAATCAAGGTGGAGGCTCTATTTAAGTTTGACAAAATAATGTCTGTCGTTTCAGTTGTCGTTTCCATGTAGAGATCAAATTCTGATTTGGTTAGTTTGCCCTGTTCATACCTATGCTTGAATTCTCGCGTATGCTGGTTGAGATGGGATGCGGCCGTTACGGCGACACCAAGGGGCGTATTAACTTCATGTGAAATCCCGGCAACTAAACTGCCCAGCGATGCCATCTTTTCAGCTTCAATAAGTTGACTCTGAGTTTGTTCCAGTTCAGTTAACGTATTGCTAAGCGTTTGGTTTTGAACACGCAATTCTTCTGTTCTTTGGCTAACTGTTACTTCAAGGTTTCTGTTTTGTTCTTCGAGCAGTTCATTCATCTCTATATTTTGTAATGAAGTGATCAAGAGGTGGCTGATAGACAGGCAGAACTCAAATTCAGATGATGCAATACACTTATTTGATTCATCGCTTAGCAATACGACAAATAAAGGCGTTTCATTTTTCTTTCCAAAAGGCATAAAAATCAATGATTTTAATAAGTTGCCTTTATCAGGCTCGGCAATATTTAGTGCTAAAAAATCAGCAGCCTTTTGTTTCGATGCCATGTAAGCTTTGACCTCAGGGTGGCTGTTGAGCATTGAGGTGATGAATTCTACATTGGTTTCAGAACTGGTAAGCGGGGTTAATTCCGCATTATCTCTGCCCTGGTATATTACGCCAAACTTAAATTCTAGTTGTATGATCAGGTTGTTTAGCACCTTTTGGTAAGCACTGGCTTCATTTCGTATGGTCGCCAGCTCGCCTCCTACCTGGTTGATTTTTGCCAAGTCCGCTATCGTGCGTTTTATTTTTTCTGTCATTGAATTGAAATTACTGGCCAATATGCCAACTTCGTCATTGGTTCGTATATCTATGGTTTGATCATAATGACCACTGGCGACGATATTGGCGGCATCTGTCAGCATGTTCAGAGGTATGGTAATGTCCCTGGCGACTTTATCGGTGCGCCAAAAAGCAAGTAAGAGTGTAATTGTGCCTACGGTGACCAGGGCCAACAATATTTGTTGCAGTGAAGAGGCTGCCTGTTTATTGGCGGCTGCTATGGCTTCTGTTAGCTCTTCTGTAGAAAGACCATAACGGATAACCCCTTGTATTTCATTGTCAAGCATGACAGGAGCAGCAAATTCAACCACTTCTAGCTGTTCTAACTTGATAGTGATTTGAGCTGCATTTTTCTGCTTAAAGGCCCACAGGCTGTTTTCATCTACAAGCCTTCTAAGTTTCGAAAAGCTTCCTTCCTTAAAGGTATAGACCCAGTCATTTTTATTTAAGTCGGAAAATATGCCATAAATAATATCGTCATTGCTGTGTACAGTATTGGTAACGATTTGTTCGACGGCGCCAAAGGCGTTATCTTCAACTAAACCCACCAGGGCAATGCTGTTGTTTTGTACGAGCAGCATGCCCTTGTTGGTCAAGGATGATTTAAGGCGCTCCTGGGTTTCGGCTATGGTAGCATTGAAATCCAGGGTATTTTTGACAACGATCAGCACGAAAACAAATAGCAGGGCGACTAGATAGGTAACCCCTAGTTTAATGACCAGCTTTTTGCGTAAGCTTCGAAATTCCTTTGTCATAAAATTCTTCTCGCAGAGTACATTTCATTCAATGATAAAATTCAGAAATTGATTTTAGGATTTCGGCTAAAATAGGTTAAATAAGTGACGCCTATTCTTCACACTCGCCCTTAGGTAGGGTTATGGTAAATTGGCAGCCTTCATTAAGGTTAGTTTTCAGGCTAACTTCACCCATTAAGTTCTCCGTGACCAATTTTTTTACTATATAGAGGCCTAAGCCGCTGCCGCCTTCTCCCTGCCGGCTAGTGAAATATTTGTCAAAAACACTCTTTTGCTTGGCTTCCTCTATCCCTTTACCGTCGTCAGATACCTCAAATATGACACTGGTTGGGCTTTCGCTTGCCGTAATCTTGATATTGCCATGCTGTTCATTGTCAAAAGCATGAGTCAGGGCATTATTGATTAAATTAATTAATACCTGTGATAAGGCTCCGGATTCGGCACATAGCATAATGGTCCCTTGGCATTCGGTTTTTAACTGATGCCTGCTACGCTTAAGTTTAGGGATCAGTATGTGTTCAATGTCCTCCAAATAGGCTCCCACTTCAAATTGGGTTTTATTTTGGCTGAATTCGCCGACGACAATTTTTTTGAAACTATTCACCAGATGGATTGCGTGCCTAAGGTTGGACAGCACTATATCGAAGCTTTCCCCTGAGATTTCGATGAAATCGTTAAAGGATTTTTTTGATAGTTGATGCTCTTCAATCTGCTTCACTAATTTTTTTCTATGTTCAGCCAAGGTACTGACGGCGGTATTTATTACTCCTAAGGGGGTGGCTACTTCATGGGTTAATTCGCCAACCAGTTCAGCTATATGATTAAATTGTTCGGATTTTTCTAATTTTTCATCTTTTAGCCGTGATATTTTTTCTACTTCAAGGTTTTGCTCTCTTAGGGTATTGATCAATTCATCTCTTAAATGGATTAATGCCTGTAACTGTAGATGTGTAATGACACGAGCAATAATTTCTTCATGACGAATGGGTTTAGTAACATAGTCGACACCGCCGACACTATAGGCTTCGACCACATCACTGATATTGGCCCGCCCCGTGACAAAAATAACCGGAATTTCTTTTAACTGGGCTAAAGACTTTAGTCGGCGGCAGGTTTCATAACCATCTATCCCGGGCATCATGACGTCTAATAAGATCAGGGCAGGCAGAAAGATGGAGGCAATCTGGATTGCCTGTTCGCCATTGGTGGCATAGGCGATTTCAAATCCTTCGGACTCAAGGATATTGGTTAATAATTCCAAATTTTCCTGCTTATCATCGACAACAAGGATCTTGCTGCCTTTGACATTGATTAGGTTATTGCTCATGGTGAACGTCCTCCAGGGCTTTGACTAAGCCAGGCATATCAAAGTTGTCAATAAAGCTAAGCAGATGCTTAATATGCTTTTCATCGTCTGGCTGATCTAGAATAGCGTCGGATAGCAGTTGTTTTATATGTGAAGAGCGATTAACTGCCGCTGATAATTTGAGTTCATCCAGCAGGCTTTTTGATAATGTAAGTTGACTCAGGTCTACCGGTTCAACTCGTTGATTGTTACTGTCATTTTTTTCAGTTTCGCTAACAATAAAACAGTCGGGAAACAAGGACTGTAAACAGGAGAAAATTTCCGTAAAAGTAAAGGGTTTCGCAATAAACTGGTTAAAACCTATGCTTAAGTAATGCTGGATTTCGTGGCTTAAACTAAATGCGGATACGGCAACACAGGTCAGTTTGTCTCTTTTCAGTTCATGACGGATGATTTTTATCGCATCGTCGCCACGCATGACAGGCATAAGCAGATCCATAAAAACAATGTCAAAATGCTGTTCCTTGATGAGTTCGACTGCTTGTTGACCGTCATTGGCATACACCACATCTATGCCGCATGAGGACAGCAGGCCACCAAGCACTTCTCGATTATCTGCAACATCATCAACACACAGGGCGCGAAACCTTTGCCCGGGTTTGAGGGTGATTTGTTCAATATCGGCTTCGGGAGCCGTAACTTTGTCTGCACTCGCATCTGCTAACTCTATGGTAAAGCTAAAGGTAGAGCCTTTACCAGGCGTTGATTCTATCGTTAGTTTCCCTCCCATCATTTCTATTTGTTTGTAACTGATCGCAAGCCCCAAGCCCGTGCCTCCCTTGTCCATTCCTGCTGTACCTTGGGTAAAGTGATTGAATAGAGTCTTTTGCTCTTCCTGGGAAATGCCTGGGCCAGTATCTGTGACCTCAAAGGTAAATTTACGGGGAGCTGCTTGGCTTAATGCCAGGGTGATAGTTCCCTTATCCGTAAACTTGACCGAGTTACCCAGTAGGTTGATCAAAATCTGGCGAATCTTACCCTGATCGCCATAAACCCAGATAGCCGGAGTAGTTTTGTTGATAAATGACCAGGTTAATAGCTTTTGTTCACAGCGTAGTTGGAACATCTGACCTATATCGTTCAGCAGTGAAATAAGTTCAAAGTCGACCAGGTTGAGCTTGCTGGCCCCGGCTTCTATTTTCGATATATCCAGCACGTCGTTAATGATATTTAACAAGTGCTGCCCGGCCTTGACTATTTTGTCCAGCGTATCTTTTTGCGAAGATGAGGTTTCCGGGTCTCTCGTTAATATCTGGGCAAAACCGAGAATGGCATTCATTGGTGTGCGTATTTCGTGGCTGATGTTTGACAGAAACTGGCTTTTAGCCTGGTTGGCCTGTTCGGCCCTTTCACTTGCCTGTTGAAAGTCCAGGGTGCGTTGCCTGACTTTTTCTTCCAGGTCCAAATTCAGCCGATTCATGGACTCGCTTAGGCTAATGTTATTACAGATTATTTTTAAGTTATGGGCCAGGCTTGATAACAATTGCGCCTCTTCGTTTTCAATTGGGTTGCCATAGGTGAGTGTCAGGTAATTAAGTCCTTTATTTTCATTGTTGCATATATAGAGCAGGGCATATTTGTCATGAATAAGATTAAGCTTTTTGTCTAAATTGTCCTGGAGCTCATGGATTAGACTTTCTGGTATTGCTTCTACCTGTGCTTGTGAATGGCCGATTGTGGACATAGCGTCCTTGTCAATGGACACTATGTCTATTCCGACCGGGCAGGGTTCAAATTGTTGCGCTAAGGGCAAAATTTCCAATAATTTGGGTAATAAGGCGCTCCTTAGTGCTTGCTTATCTTGAAGCTCCATGAGTTTTACCGAACATTGCAGCATTTTATCCAGTGCCAGCCGTAACGATTCTGAATTGTCTAGCTCCTGGTATGAGCGAAGCGCCGATATCACTGAGGTTTCAAGCTTGGTACTGGTAAGTTCTGTTTTGGATTTATAGTCATTGATATCATAGTTGTTAATGACTTCAGATTCAGGCGCGCTGCCTGGTTGACCGGTTCGCAAAATAATACGCACGCGATTATTCTTTATATTTTCCCGGATATGGCGAGCAACGTCGAGGCCAGAATGCTCGGTTTCCATTACAACATCGAGCAGTATTATTGCGACATCCTGTTCTTTTTCCATCAGCTCACAGGTTTCGCTCCCTGAATAGCAATGGAGAAACTCTAGTGCACGTCCATTGAATTCTAGGCCGTTTAAAGCAATAAGAGTGACTTGATGGATAGCCGGATCATCATCTACTATTAGTATTTTCCACGCTGGCTTGGATCCTGCCTGAGACGACTCTTCACTATCGTCATCTTCATCACTAAAGACAAGCAGGTCATCATCGAACATAAAAAAACGCCCTTTGGCCGAGTTTTTAAATTAAGTGTAGATGACTCTACAGGTTATTCTATAAAGTCAGGAAGATAATTTGGCTGTGTCAATTTTTCTTTGGTTTTTGCTTCAAATTGTTATCAATTGATAATGACGACATTTGTGCTTTTTATCCCTTTACTAAACTTCTGCTAGTATTAAGAGTGAACCTTTTAATTAGTTGTAGTTAATCGTCTTGAATTAATTGATGTTATTAATAAGTTCATTTATTCAAGATGCTCGTGAGGCCTCAATGAGCGACGAACTATTGTTTTTTGAAGACGACGATGGAGAAGTCGCGCCAAAGCCATTGTATAAGGTGTTGGTTGTAGATGATGAACCCGATGTGCATACCGTTACTAAAATTGCATTAACGGGCTTTTTATTCGAGGGTGGTGCTCTGGAGCTACTTCATGCCTATTCCGCAGAAGAGGCGGAAGCTGTTCTTAGGCAGCATCCAGATACTGCCATCATTTTGCTTGACGTGGTGATGGAAAGTGAAACGGCAGGCTTACTCCTGGTTGATACTATCAGAAGTGAATTAGGCTTAAGAAACACCAGGATTGTGTTGCGCACAGGGCAACCCGGGCAAGCGCCAGAAAAAGAAGTCATCGTTAAATATGATATCAATGACTATAAATCCAAATCTGAATTAACGTCCCAGAAGCTTTTTACCTTAATCCATACCTGCTTGCGTTCATATCGCGACATGGTGTCACTTGAGCGGAGTAAAGCAGGATTACAGCAAGTGATCCAGGCGTCCAAGGGCATTTTTGACAAACACGCCTTTGACAGTTTTATTTCAGGGGCCTTATACCAATTGACCGATTTGCTCCACCTAGACGACGCCTTTGTGATGATGCATGAAATTGGCGTGTATAAGTTTACCGATCTGGATTCTCAAAGCTATGAAACCTATGATCAGCATGGTGTTCGTCGTGACGTTAAGGTATCTAGCCTGCCTTCGGAAATTCGAAGCATACTCAATGATTCGATTCGTCGACAAAGCAATATCTTTACCGACCAGCATATCGTTTTATACTGCCGCACACAGTTTTTTGTCACCTTATTTTTGGTCACCCCCGTTAATGAACTATCAGCGATAGATCAGGAGCTTATCAATATATTTTCTGAAAATATCAGTATCGGGCTGGAAAATGTACACCTTGAGGAGAATGTCAGAAGCAATCAAAAAGAGATCGTATACCGTCTGGGTGAGATTGTAGAGAACCGCTCCAAGGAAACCGGATATCATGTTAAACGGGTTTCTCTTTATAGTGAGCTGTTGGCTAGACTGTTTGGCTTACCCAGTGAAGAGATTGAAACAATCAAGCTGGCTTCACCCTTACATGATATAGGTAAAATCGCTATTCCGGATGCGATATTGAATAAGCCAGGTAAGTTAGATGATCTGGAATGGGAGATCATGAAAGAGCATGCTCAAAAAGGCGGGGAATTACTCGAAGACAGCAACATACATTTATTGCAGGCGGCGAGTATTATTGCTGCCAGCCATCATGAAAAATGGGATGGTAGTGGTTATCCAAACGGCTTGTCAGGGAATGATATTCATGTCTATGGGCGAATTACCGCATTGGCAGATGTTTTTGATGCCTTGGCAAACAAGCGTTGCTATAAACCTGCCTGGCCAACTCCTAAGGTGCTGGACTTTATTCGGGAGCAAAGGGAAAAGCATTTCGATCCTCGTCTAGTGGACCTGCTGCTTGATAACCTGGATGATTTCACGGCAATCGGGCGCGCATATGCTGATTGATAAAGCAAGCGCAGGACAAAAGCGAAGCTTTCCCATTTTTTTTGCGCTACTTGGCATTATGGGATTCGAAGCCGGCTGTTTGGCTCAGGATATCGGCAGTGATATTTTGCAAGAGTTAAGCCTGGAAGATCTGCTGAATATTCAAGTGGATGTCGCTACTAAAACTGCAGAAGCGAGCAGTTTATCGCCAGCCATCATGACAGTGATAACGGCACAGGATATAAAAAATTACGGTTATAACAGTGTGGCTGAGGCGTTAAGCCATGTGGCCGGTTTTGTCGACAACTACAATCTCGCCATGCATAATTTTGGGGTCAGGGGCATCAATTCTGGTGTGCGCTCGGGTAGCCGTACCATCAAGTTTATGCTGGACGGCCAAGCCATCGCCTTTCGTTCTACGTCACAAAATTTTATTGATCAAGAGCTGATCCCTATGGGACTGGTAAAGCGTATAGAAGTTATACGTGGGCCAGCATCAGCATTATATGGCGCTAACGCTTTTTTAGCCGTCGTCAACATAGTCACGCTAAATGGCAGCGATCTCGCACTAAGCCCAGCAAGAGTAACACTGACTTGGGAGGGGATTGAAAGTGCCGGACAAGGATATCAGTTGGATACCATTTATGGTAACAGCATGGAGCAATGGCAATACTCAATAGCGGCTAAAGTCGGCGGTCAAGACAGAAGCACAATTCATTTGCCCAGGGTCTCTCCCGCATACGACGTGGTTGAGACGGTTGAGTCTGGTTCGGATAAAGCACAACCGGCAAGTTTTTACTCTCGGGTTTTCTACCAGTGGGATGAAAACACCCGATTGAAACTGAGTGGCTACTACCAGCAGCTCAATGTTGACAATGTGTTTTCAGATATAAACCCATTGCAGTCAAGCGGAGCGACCAGAATAGCCCTGGATAACATGTATCTTAGGGCTGACTACGAGATAGAAATTTCGGAGAAAATTTCTGCAAAAGCCTATGCCGTCTATAGTCAGGGAGATACCTTAGACGATGACAGGATAGAGTTAGGCGCCAAGAACTTTTATTTCGATAGGCGATTAGGTTTTGAAGGCCTGGATTTAGGTGCCGAGCTTTTTGTTTCATTAAGAGAGAATGACAGTTTATTGATTGGTGTTGATGCCAAGCAGGAGCAGCATAAAATCGAAACCTTTACCAAGGTTGAACGTAACACAGGGCAGCGTACGGTTTTAAATCCCGCCCGGAATGAAACGCTGGAAAATACCGGGCTTTATCTACAGTATCTTAGACAAATCAATGAAAGCTGGCGTGCTATTGCGGGTCTGCGGATTGACGATGACTCAGTTTTGGGCAATCAATCTTCTTTTCGCCTTGGGGCCGTTGGCCAGTTACCTTATGACATAATAGTAAAAGCCTTGGCGGGGAGCTCATTTCAGGCGCCATCACCTGAGCTCTTGTATCGCACGGCGGTACAGGCAGGGGATATCATAGGTAATCCTGACTTGATCGCACAACAGGCAAAAACCTATGAAATATCAGCCTCTATGCCTTTAAAGGATAACCTGCATATGTCGCTGACCTACTTCAATACCCAAGTTGATGATTTAGTGGTGTTTACCTCTGACGGCAGTAACCTGTTTGCAACCAATAGCACAGCCAGTGAAACCAAGGGAGTTGAACTGGAATTAAGGATGCTTTGGCGCGGATTAAATGGCTACTTTAATTACAGTTGGCAACGGACAAGGCGTGACCCATCTCCCCTGAGCATATTTGTTTTGGAGCATAGGGAGTCTGGTGAAATTTATCCCGAACAAGCGGCTAACTTGGGTCTCAGTTATCGCTGGCCAGAACAAAAAGTCACCTTGAGCTGGAATAATCGTTGGGTGGGTACGAGAAAAGCATCCAGTCTTAACGTCCTGTATATTAATCAATTCTATGAACTTGAACCTTACCTGGATAGCAGCCTGACGATATCAAGCAACCGATTGGCCTTGTTTAAAAACAAAGCAACCAATATACAGTTTCAAATCAAGGATGTATTTGACCGGCACCATGTTAACCCTGGCTTTGGCGGGATAGAACTTCCTTCGCTGGGTCGGCGTTTTTTGCTTAGCATTGAACAAGAGTTTTAAGGAAGAAATTATGAGCCTCCTTTATAAAGCTGCTGAGTCACTCATTGTCATTTGTTTTATGACTTATCTTGTGATGGGGTGCGGAGAAAAAAGTGGCAATGCCACAAAAGCCTTTGATTATGATCCCGTGCAAGATCAATATAAAGCCAATGCCATCAACATTGGCAGCATAGTGAATGTTCCTTCGGTAAGAAACTCGGTATTGCTGGCAGCCAAACAAATTAATGAGGCAGGAGGCGTTTTAAATAAAGAGCTGAATGTTGTTGCCTTGGTTGCCACCAGCACCGAAGATGCAGTGCGCCAGGCGAAAAACCTTCTAGAGCAGGATATTAAAGTGCTCAATGTTTCCTATTCTTCGCGTTCAAAGGCGGTATCTGCTCTCACCATTGCCAAGCAAATTCCCTTAATTTCGGACTCAGCAACCTCGCCATTTTTTTCCAGCTTTGAAGATAACGATCTGTATTTTCGCATGGTCCCCTCTGATGTCATTCAAAGCCGAATACTGGCTGAGCTCGCCATAGCGCAAGGCTATCGAACAGCGGTTACCGTCCATAACGATACCGATCAATATGGTGAAACCCTGGTTGAATATTTTTTGATAAATTTTACCCAACTGGGTGGCAGGGTTTTAGACCAGGTTGCCATTCCCTTTTCTGTCACCACAGGCTTTGACCCCTATTTGCAAAAGATAACTGACAGTGCTCCCGATGTTATTTTGGATGTTGTTTTGGAAGCGGATGTATCGGCAAATTTTGTTAATGAGGCTATCGCCTTCGGCCTTCAGGCCAAGTTTCTTTTTCCCGATGCCTCTGCCGGATTGGATGCTTTCTCGAATAACCTTGTCAATGCAGAAAGCATTGCGGATGCACTGGGAACGGCGCCAGGTTTTGGCTTGGCAACCAAGCCGGAAATGATTCATTTTGATACTAGTTATCGGCAACAGTTTGGCATGGCTCCCGAAGGGTTTGATGTTAATGGCTATGATTTTGCCATGGTGACGGCCATGGCGATTGAACATGCGGGTTTGACTTACAATACGGATAATCCAACAGGCCTGATGATAAGGGATAGCCTGCGTGAGGTAATGAATCCACCAGGCCAGGCCATCGGCCCCTCTGCTATTGCAGAAGCATTACAGTTAATTCGCAGTGGCCAGGATGTTGATTATGTTGGTGGTTATGGTGCCAATGACTGGGATGTTAACGGGGATATTACAGGTGAAATAACCTACAATGTGATGAACGTAGACATAGAGACCAAATCATGGAAGACCTTATTTCAGCAACAGGTCTTCATTCCCTGATATGCAACAGGTACGGCTTAAGTTGCTATCTAACCTTAGCTCGGTTTAAGAAATAGTTAATGTGTTGAAATATAAGATAAACTTTGCCTTATGCCTTTCTAGCTTGATAAATTTACTGGTTTCAAGACAAATTCACGCGTCAATAGCTGGCCTATTGCAAGTGTATTTAACGCAGAAAGCAGTAAATATAGCTGCTAGAGAAACAGTTGTTAAGCCGAGTTGAGGTTATTCAATCACCTCTTCCACTTGATTCAGCATGTCGGCTTGATAACCAATCCCCTTATTGTCCAGCCTGGCGGTATTCATGAATTTTTTTACCGATACAGGCTGCAGTATTTTTGTACTCTCCAAGGTCCAGTTGTTTTCCATTATCTCAAACATAATACCGGCAGCTTGCGCGCCCAATCCGTAATTGTCCGGGACAATCGCAAAGGAACCTAGAGGAATCTTGGTAATGAATTGTTTAATTCCCACTATGGCAGGGAGTTTGGATTTATTACGCAGCGGCAACCAGGCTTTGGTCAGGGCATCGCGCGTCAGTAGGTTGTTATCATTTAAAATCCAAATAGCATCTACCTTTTTATTGAGCACCTTTAAGGCCGCTTTCACTCTTGAACTGACATTGGGGACTCTATTGGGTAACTCTATGCCTACCAGTTCTATGCCTTCAGCCCGGCAGTAACGCTTGTTTTCCTCGATAAGGTTTTTCATCCAAGCTCTATATATAACGCCTATTTTTTTTACCGGCTGACTTAAAATGTTGCGCATACTCACTACACTGGTCACTGCGGGAATTTCGTATCGAATAGCGGTAAAGTTGGTCAGCCTGCTGGCAAACTCATCGATAAAAAGTGCCGCCATCGCGATAGCCGGAGGAAAATCCATACTTTTGTTTTTTGATTGAAAATCTCCGTATAAATTGACGGCCTTGTTTCCGATAAGAATGACTAAACGCGGGCTGTATCTTGCAAACATCTTGTCAATCTCACGGCTCGATGAGGTTTCAGTGATCACCATGTCAACTAAAGATATTTCGTCCTCGACATCATCAGAAATGCCTTTGAGTACTTCTTCGAAAATTACCGCCTTGCCCCTGATGACAAGAGCATGATCTTCCGCGACCACGAGAGAGGTAAAAAAGAGAAGAATCAAGCCAAAAAGCAGAGATAAGCAGTCCCTTCTAGCCTTAGTCAAAGAGTGCGCCATTGGTCAACCCCTAAAGTCGAATTAAGGTTTTTATCAAAGGCAAATACACATTCCTTAAGCCTATCCCTGATTATGTCATCACTGAGTGCCGCAGAGGCCAGCCCTATTTTGATATCAAGCGGGGTTGCGACCAGTTTTAACTTCGACTTTGACTGAAGTTTATTATAAATAGACCTGGAGGTGAAAAGGGCGTCGACGGACTCAAATGTGATCAAGGGCAGCAGGTCTTCCACCTTGGTCACCCGCTTTAACTTGATCTGAGCGTTCAGCAGCTGTTCGATAAACGAGCGCATTGGCTTGCGCCCCAATAAATCGACAACGCCAATTTTTTTATTATTTAGATTATCGACCCGTATTGGCTTATTCACAGAAACCAGGACATAGCCTTCACTGCTTAAACCGTCACGTAGGCCCATGATGGCGGTATTGAATAATGAGGTATGTTTAACTACGGGTAACAAGGACAAAATAGCCGTAGGTGGAACGGCTTTTACCTTATTATGAAAATCTTTAGCGCGACCGAATACGGTAACATCAACACCAGAACAGTATGAGCCGATTTTTTGTTGCAATTTATTGGCTCTCACTTCGGTCGGGATAAAAACATACAAGGACTCTGCTGCCAATCCCGCAGAAACAAGCATACCAATTAAAAGAAGCGTTATTTGCTTGAGCATTGCCTTACCGGTGGGATAATAATATCTGGCCTTAGTTCAAAGGATAGTCAAAGAATTTGTCATCAGCTAGTCCAGGTTCGCCCCTTCTAACGGGTCAAATTATTCATGCCCTTGTATTCAACCAGATAAGTGGCCTGGTGTTCACAAGAGCTATTTTGGGCTTTTTGTAGAAGTAAGCTATTGTTAGTTATAGAAATTGAAACGGCGGAAACAGGTAAGTAACAATGACAACTTGGGGTGGAAATGGGAAAGAAGGTTTGATGCGTGCTTATTTGTTCATGGCACTGGCGCTTATGGTGCATACTTCGTTGGTTTTTGCCCAGTCCAAGGATAAAGAGGATGTCTTGGCAAGCATAAGCCTTGAAGGCCTGCTCGAGCTAAAGGTCTCGTCGGCATCCGGCATCGAAGAAAGCTACAGGGATGCTCCTGCCGCTATGGTGGTCATCACGGCCCTGGATATTAAGCAACGAGGCTATACCAGCTTTGATGAAATAGTACTGGACCTCCCGGGTTTTGATACCTCGGTAACCAATGGCAATGGCAGCATTACGACCTATCAACGAGGCTACAGAACGCCTTTTACACAGCGTACGCTACTGTTAATCAATGGCATTGTTGATAACCACCTTTGGACGCATGAGGCGACGCTAACAAAAACCTACCCCCTGTCAAACATTGAGCGTATTGAAGTGCTTTATGGCCCGGCTGGTGCAATTTATGGACCCAATGCTTTTTTGGGGATTATTAATATCATCACCAAGAGTGCTCGAGACACCTTGATCAATGAGGAAATGGTTAAGGTGAATGTTGAAGTCGGCAGCTATAACACGCAAAGCATCGATATGACGGCTGCCGGGCAATACGGAGAATTTAGCTATAATTTATCCGCAAAATATTACAGTAGCGACGAACCGGGAATTGATGACTATGCTCCCTGGGGCTACCTGAGTAATGATTTATTAGTGAGCCGTGATATATGGGGACCCGTGGTTTATGACACGGCGCTTGCTGCACAATGTGACAGTGACGGCTGCCCTCATCAGAGTAAGAATCGGCCTTATGGCCGTTATCATGACAGAAGTCGCGACTGGGGCATTTTGGCCGATATCGGACTTGGTCACCTTAAATTAGGTATTATTGCGTGGCAAATGAAGGAAGGTTATGGCCCTTATTACCCTTCGGATCGGGCACAACCTGGAAGCTTTTGGAATCGAAGTTCACAGCAATATTATGCCGAACATGAAAAAACAGCTTTTGAACGCCTCAAGGTAAAAACATTGGCTCTATATCGCCAAAGCCGGGTTTGGGGGGAGTGGGCTGAAGCGGTTCCCGGCTCAGATGCCTTATCCGGAGATGATGCCTTATCCTGGGTAAGTATTTCCGATTGGAATTCTATCAACAACAGCTGGCTATTTAAGCAAGACTATGAATTTGAATACAGTGAGAGGCTAACCTTAACCGGAGGCATCAAGTATGAAAGCAAGGAGCTCACCAAGGCCTATGATGTCTGTAGCTATTGGGCCGATGCTTTTTGTTCGTCTGCAACTATGGATACCGCAGGCAAGGGCATAGCTTTAAGTACAGATGACTCCATTGACATTCAACTGGGAACTCTGTCGAGCATGCCAGATGAGAATATTGCCATTACTACGGATAGAGGTGCATATATACAAGGGATCTGGAGCTTGGCCTCTTGGCGGGTGAATGCCGGGATCCGGTACGACAAGAACAGTCTTTATGGCAGCTCAGTTAACCCTAGGGCCTCTTTGGTCTACTACCTGTCTGAACAGGCAACGGTGAAGCTGCTTTATGGCACAGCATTTCAGGAGCCGGCTCCCATTCAATTATGGGGGGGATGGAGTGGCAGGGCGGCTAATCCTGATTTACGTCCAGAGAAAACGGCAAATCTGGAGGCGATCTTTATGTACCAACAGGACAACTGGCTACATGATATCTCGGTATTTTCCGCTAGCTTCGACAATGTGATTAAAGAAGAAGCTGAAAATGCGGGGAAGCGTCATACCTTTGGTATTGAATACCGAGCCAGTGCCCAGTTTTCGAATTTTTTCGAGCATTCGCCGGATATCACCAGTTACTTCTATTACACCTATACCAAAACCAAAAGCAGTGTCAGTTATGACCATGACATAGGTTTATGGGTGGGAGAAGGAATAGCGTCCTGTCAGCAAATCGCCCTTGATCATTCTTTAAGTTATGATCCCTGTTCCGATTTGAATGTGAACCTTGGGGACATTGCACCTCACAAAATTAATGCCGGCATTAATGTGCCGATTGGCAGTGACTGGAATATTAACCTGAGAACAAATTGGGTGGATAGTAAGACGCTTTATGTAAGAAACCCATTGAGGAATAAGGGGCGAAAAAACAATGGCTATATTGTTTTTAATGCCAATATTATTTACGAATTCAGGCCTTTTTCCCTGGCACTAAAAGTAAAAAATATATTTGACAAGGATTATTATCACTCAGGCGTCGAAGGCGCAGAGTCCGGTGATGATTTTGCTCAACGTTCACAGGGTTGGCGAAGCTCCCTGATTCCGCAAGCAGGCAGAAACTTTATGCTAACCATGAGCATGACTTTTTAATAATGAAATAAACATTTTTTAATGTTTTATAGTAAGAACCAACTTC
>Ga0213838_1000701_pt1 | contig 21059 bp, 21 predicted proteins | sample SWPATP13_FD_160577 | JGI IMG/M metagenome (GOLD analysis project Ga0213838, IMG submission 160577) | Coastal seawater microbial communities from Marineland, Florida, United States - SWPA TP1 #3 | ecosystem: Environmental > Aquatic > Marine > Coastal | place: USA: Florida | collected 2016-08-06 | reverse complement strand
GATTTAGAGCGTGTTAATTATCTTGTCTAACAACAGTGTTTTTGCATAAATTTTTCTATTGGTAAATCACCATTGGTAGTTGAGTTTAAAAATGATTGTTGTTAAGTTGTCTGAATGAAATACATTTCAACGCCCACATCATTCTTCTTCTGGTGGCGCTCTATTTAGAGCGGCACGGAATTCTTACATTCTTAAGCTGCTGGAAGGTAGCTAAGACTGTAATTTCTTTTGTATCTCCAGTAGCGTTCTGTCTTAACTAGGAGATAACCCCATGAATACAAAACAAAATGCTGATAATCCAGAAATTATTTTGACCGGTGATAGAGCTACAGGTCCGTTGCATCTCGGTCATTATGTCGGTTCTTTAAAGCAGCGCGTAGCTTTACAGGCAATTCACGAGCAAACGATCCTCGTTGCTGATATGCAAGGTCTTACTGATAATGCTCACAACCCGAAAAAAGTATCATCCAACATTCTAAATGTCGTTGCTGATTATCTAGCTGTTGGTATCGACCCCTCTAAAACAACTATTTGCCTTCAATCACAACTCCCCGCCCTTGCTGAGTTGACGATGTATTACAGCAATCTCGTAACGATCAGTCGGTTAGAGCGAAACCCGACAGTTAAAAGTGAAATACAAAACAAAGGATTTGAACGATCTATCCCAGCTGGTTTTCTAACATACCCTGTATCACAAGCTGCTGATATAACGGGGTTTAATGCATCTTTAGTTCCTGTTGGAGATGACCAGTTACCAATGCTCGAACAAACTAATGAGATAGTGAGAAAGGTTAACTCACTAGCAGGGCGTAATGTTTTAAATGAGTGTAGACCTTTACTAAGTAATGCATCGCGACTTCCTAGTACAGATGGAAAAAATAAGATGTCTAAGTCGATGGGCAACGCCATTAATCTTGGGGCTACTGAAAAAGAAATCTCCGCAGCTGTAAAATCGATGTATACCGACCCTAACCACCTAAAGGTCGAAGATCCCGGTAATGTCGAAGGAAATGTTGTGTTTACCTATCTCGATGTTTTTCATCCTGATGAGGACTATATCAAGCAGCTAAAAGAGCACTATCGACGTGGAGGTCTTGGCGACGGTACAACGAAAAAAGTACTGGAAGAGTGTTTGCAGGACATGCTTCGACCAATAAGAGAGAGAAGAAGCGAGTTTTTAGATGATAAAGCTCAACTAGTTGACATTTTAGTCAAGGGAAGCCAAGTCTCTAGAGAAAAAACATCGGAAGTTCTTTTTGATGTTAAAGACATTTTTGGACTAAATATTTTCTGAATATCTTGTTTTCAACAGCTAGCTTCTGGAGGTTCATTAGCCGAATCTCTGGAAGCTGTTTCTATAAACGTGATAGTTTAAATTATGCGAGTGTAGTAGAAATAGTGAGTGTCGATAACTCACTTTTGTCCAAAATCGTCACAATCTGAATTTTAACACACGGCATTTTTTAGATCGAAAATGCCCCTAAATTGGTTTCGCCAAAAAGTCTACATTCACAGGTGAGCAGTGTTTGACCAAATAGAACTAATCTGACACCCAGAACTCACAAAGATTGAAAAATGGGTGTTAGAGTGCTGTTTTTAGCTCAAAGCAACTCGATGATTCTTGCTCTATCATCGATTTGAAAGCGTCATAAACTTACAAGGTGGTTTTAGAGAGTAATCCAATGGTTTATTACGAACCTTCCAAGAGTTAGGATGCTGCATCGTTTTTTATTAAAAGGAAATATTTTGACTCAGTGTAAATACCTCATTGATGTGGATTTTTTCTTACGTCATAATTTGACATCTAAAAGGTATGAATTAACTCATCCCGTAGTGTTAGACCAATACCCTCAGAATAGTAAATATGAGGCTCTTGAATTCTCTATCGATAAAAAGAAAGTTATCTATCGAAAGGGGAACCTTACACCAGATAGACCTGGTAATTTTCTATCAATATGGAAGAGACCAGATGAAAATAGCACTGAATCTAGAAGAACCATGCCTTACGATAAGAATGATCTAGATTATCTTTTTGTTGAGGTTAATGATTACGAATCTTCGAAAAGAGGAATGTTTATCTTTCCTTTATCTGTTTTGATTAACAAAAAAATCATTACCTCAGATAAAGCTAAAGGTAAAATGGCATTCAGAGTGTTTCCACCATGGACATCTAGCCGTGGAGAGCTAAAAACAAAAGTGTTTTCCAATTCAGCAAAGAAAACTCAGCTCTGGCAAAGTGATTACTTTTTATGGATTGAAGATAATAAAATCTTAGACTTTGAGAAATTCACCAAGATCTTCGGTAACTTAACGTAATCGCACTTAGTGCGTACCTAAACCAATACTTTTGCTAGTGCTATTCATCGCACTAGCTCTTCACAACAACTTTGCCATACCTGTGATTATTCGTGGTTTGCTAATTAAGCAAAAGCACTGGCAAGGTTTTGTCCAAAAATGTTTCAGGACTACTTAGAGATTGCACAACGATCAACATTGAGCCAAAGAAGAAGGCTGCCATAAGGCAGCCTTTTTTAGTTTGCAAGTGCAACTTCTCACGAGGGTAGGGTGATAATAGGCTCGTTAAGTATCGGTGACGCTATTAATCAAATTAACTGCAGTGCTCTCAAACAGATGAGTGCAACAGTTAACGCTTTTCCATCACTAACGCAACTCTACCTACAACCCTTACTTCATCTTCTTCGACGGTTAGAGTCGAACCGTTAAAGCTGATTGCTAGTTTTTTGCCTGGTAAGCGCTGGATGTCGTTTAGCGAGAGTAGGCCGTCCATATCAACTAGGTATGTACCGCTTACTGCATGGTGAGATTCTTTATTTATAAGGAACGTAGTAGTTCCATCTTTGATTGCTATTACATTACTTACACCTAACTCGTCTAGAAGAGCTTTATCGAATGCAAGTATCCCTTTCCCAACCAATTTACCGTCGTCAATAGAGAAACAGTCGATATCGAAAAGAGTTTTCGATTCGTTCTTCTTATTAATATGCTTTTGGGTTGGTGTTTTAGGGTACGGTTCGCCTTTATCTAGAAGTAACCATTCAAGTGAGACTCCAGTGCTCAAATGAGTCCTTACTGCAATTTCAAAGGGAGTAAGGTTTCTCTGTCGCCAAGTCGCTATTGTTGATTTTGGGATGCCAAATACGTCTGCTACGTCCTGTTGGCGGTCTGAATTCGTGATATCTATCAACTTCTTGATAATATCTCTGCCTCCCAAATACGATATTTGGTCTATTTTAAGTTGCTCGTTATTCATATGTGATCAATAATCGCAATTGAGTTCGGAGTGGTGGGGTGCAACTCGTCATTCCGAAATTAAACATTCAATAACAGAATAGGATATCACTATGCTCTCATATCAAGTAGTCCTAAATACGCCTTTCATGACGTACGACCAATACTCTCAGTTCTCCGGAATGCCGAAACGCACCATCATGGATTGGGTAGCTGATGGTCGCTTACCTATTAAAACTAAAGCAAAAGGTAAAGAAACCCCTCTCATCAATATGGTCATGTTGCTAGAAATGGCAACGCGCGAAACGTTGGAGAGAATGGGGTAAATAGCCATGCGTTTATCTTTCATAATTTCGACCAAAGAGCTTTGTCCGTTGGGGCTAACATTCTTGGTTGGAGTTTCGTTGTCATCTCGTCTTTCTTCAATTGAGTATTGGTTATGAACGGAATTGACTCAATAGGCGAATTTTCTCGCACAAAACAAGGGGCCTTTAATGAGGCGTGTTGCGTGTTCGCTAGGTCAGAGAATATGGCTAGGCTGGCAGAGGTCATAGGGATGAGTCCGACCATGCTGCGGAATAAACTTAATCCTGATCAGCCTCATGTCCTGAGTTGTGTTGAAGCCATCACTCTCGCCAAAGTGAGCGGTAATCACATTATTGTAAACAGCTTACTTCTTGGACTTGGGGTGGTCACCGCTTATATACCGCCCAACACTACGGATGATGCCTTTGTTTTGTGCGCACTAGAGAGCTCGACCCATTCGGGTGAGTTGTCTCGAATGGCTTTGGAGTATGCAGGAAAGCCCAAGCTTACTCGGGCCCAGAAATATGAGATTGTTCAGACCGTACACGCGAATATCAGCGGTCAGGTTTTGCTCCTCAATAGTTTGGAAAAACTGAATCAAGGTGTGGGTCTGCTCAAAGCGATAGGGCGGAAAGGTGGGCGCTAGTGGTATATCAGTTTCAAGTATTCATTCGGAGGGGGGATGCTCATTGCTCCGAATCATAAGCCATCTTCTGAAAGGTCTGGTCATGGATTAACAGAGGAAGATAAGCGAAGAGGCCTTCGCTATATCAGGCGCATCCGACGCGAGTTATGTGACCGTCAACTTTCGCCATTATTGGTTGAGTGGATGAGGTTAACGTATCAATTAAGGCATTCGAATCGGGTGTTTGAACAAGTCCGGCTGCGAATTCGTTTATTCGGTCTTGAAAAGCGAATGCAAAGAGTCAGACAGCGTTGGCTTTAACGCGTTGTCCTTAGCCTGAGTAACGTCATTGGCTGCTCCCAAAGGAGAGCCTGTTAGCCAAGGAAAACGTGATGAATAATCATGAGTGGGCGGTCAGAGGCGGTAAGGCGCTTCAAACAAGCCAAGAAGCGGTCTTCTATCTAGCGGTAGTGAGCGAAGACCAATGGCGTGATGCATTCCGCTGTCATGTGAAAAGCGGGGTGAGGGGAAATGACGAACACTTAGCAATTGAACGCCTGAATGGAAAGGATTCATCAGGTTTATTGGGCGCCACTAAGAGCGTCAACTCGGTCGTAACGTACGAGGCCTTGGGAAGGGTGTTTATCCAGAGCGAGTCTGGAAGTCAACGTGGACAAGGGACGGTGAGGGCGAGCCGATGACGGCTCATTCTGAATACGCTGCGTCTTCGTCTATGTCGTGTTTGAGCCGGCTGCTTGAGGAAGCGCCTTATTTGTCGAGGTGCAGTGACAACAAAACCGCGATGCTAATTCGACCTCGAAACTACGCCGTCAGATGGCCCTATATGCAGGTCAATCGAAAAGAGATGCAGGCGTGGATGGTTTTCGATATTGATCATGAACACCGAGCTTTCCCCAATCCCTACATTTGGCAAGATGAAGGGTTGCCGCCCCCCAATATGATTGTCCGAAACCGTACTAGTAATAAAGCTCACCTTTTTTATGCCATTGTACCTGTTTGCACCAGTGATCAGGCTCGCTCCAAACCCATTCAGTACCTCAAAGCCATTTATCGCGCGTTAGCCTTGCGATTGGAGGCGGACTTGAGTTATTCAGGGCCTGTTGCCAAAACGCCCTTTCATCCTTGGTGGCAGACAACCGAACTTCACCGCAGTGTCTATGAACTTAACGAGTTAGCGGATTCGCTTGAACTGGAGAGTACGCGGCCGTGGCTTCGTCAAGAGCGTGACGTTTCTTATTCCCGGAATTGTACTTTGTTTGAACGTACTCGCCGGTTCGCTTATGACATCGTCGACGAAGAAAGGGAAAAGGGCAGCTATACGAATTTTAAATGCCGTGTAGAGAGCTTTGCACATGTCAATAATGTCAATTTGGTGGGTAAGCCGTCTTTGCCATGCAGTGAGGTGTTAGCGGTGGTAAAAAGCGTCTCTCGTTGGACCTGGGATAAATATTGTGCTCGGTCAGACTGCCAGCGAGGTGTGATGAGGTTGGATAGTGGATTAAGTTTACAGGAAAGGCAGCGTAGAGCGGCCAGAAGAACTCATAACCTTCGTCGGACGAAGACCACTCGCCGAATTATCCGCGCCTGTCAGCTTCTGTTACGCAAAAATCAGGAGCTCACGATTGGTTTGGTGGCGCGTAATGCGAACCTGTGTCGCCAGACCGTCAGTCGTTACGTCTATCTGTTTGAATGGGTCAAGTCTGCTTTATCCGAAAGTAGGCAAAATGGGCCAAAGCCTAGTGGTAATTATGCTGTTCATCAGATATCTGCTCCTATAACGTTAGACTGGGCAGAGTATGAAGTAGGGAAAAAGAAGGCGGTGCTTGAGTCGGCTTTTCCTTGAGTTAAATAATAATGAGTAACTATCGAGTCAAAACGAGGTCTCTTAGTAAATTCAATTATGGAGTAGAGACTAGGTTGCATTTATTGAACCCCCAATCATCTTGTCTCTGACTTTTCGTGTCCGCGAACTCCTTTTTTATGAAATGAAATGTGTTCTAAGGCTTGAGCCTACATGACCCAGTTCAATGTGATTGATGTCTCAATTTGTGTAAATATGGATTCACTCGCTCCAGATTTCTGTATATTTAAACAGTATATTAAGGGGGGAGTTATGTCTTTTAGAGATAAAGAGACACTGTCAACAGGAATTGAATTCATTGTTGAAGCCGTAGCGATGAAGACGAATGGCCAAGATCATTCAGCGTTAGGCTTATATCTGATCAGCTTATTGCTCGAAGATCAAAAGATTGGCCTTGATTTTGATGAAAAAAGGACGGTAGGACCGCTTGGTAAATTGCGTACAACACATCTTGATTTGGGCTGGAAGTGCCCAACGTTTTAGATTTGGTTGTGTTAGTTGGCGCTTCATATAGCTGTGGGACAATTGCTAAGGTAGCGGGATAGACAAATGATGGAAAAGTACAGGTAAGCACTCACAAGAATCTTGGGCCAGTTAAGGCTAAACAGTGTGTGATAAGCAGTATGGTTAGCTAATTGGGTGGACTTTGTAATGATAGTTATTCAACTCTTCACTTGCTTGGCACAACTCAAATGTGAAATAAGGTTGGGTTGTTAAGCATTCAGTGAACCTGTCTAATTCATTCGTATGTATAAACAGCGAAATGGGGGCAATCTGACGGTTTTCATTATCGAAGCAATTGTCAATATGTGCTCTGTCGATATAAACAACGTCCATTTCCTGCTTAGGGGTCTCTTCAATAAGTTTTGTTTCTAATCCGCTCTTCTCAAAGCGTTCTAACAAGGCATAAAGTTTATCAACGTCGTTTTTGCTCTCTATTGCTGAATATTGAGATAAAACGCTTTCTAAGTGTTTTTCGATTGAACCAAACTTACTCTTCATCAAACAAACTGTTTTAAGCTTTTTCTTGATAATGCTATATCGAGCTTGTTTGATTTTTGGCTTCAAGAAGTCAATGATGATCTTGTTTCGTTGCTCTTCTTTAACAAAGTGACTGGCAATGTTTACTTTGAAGTAAAGGTGGAGAAGAGTGTTTTCGAAGGTCGACTTAAGAAGTTGATGGTATGAATGTTCTGACATTGTTCACGTCGATTATTTGCTGGTGAGGTCATCTTATCATGAAAATAGCAAGGCTCTAAGGCTGAAAGCAAAGTGACGTAACTTGCTAGTTGTTCGTTGTTATGCTTAAACCGTGTACCCATCGTAGTCACAATATTTTTAATTTCAGAACTCGATTTTTATCTTAGTCTTGGGATTAGTTAAACAACGGGTCTTGGTTGGTGAGAAGCCTAATAACTTGATTCAACGCGGATAGTGCTCTCGCGGCTGGGGCCACCTTCTTTAGGGTTTTTACCGTCTTGATATTATCGGATTAGTTACGGATGGATAACTTTAGGCGCTAATGAAAAGTGTATTACCTATGTAATACATTGACAGGGCGCTGCTTGTTTTTTATTGTGTATTACACATGTAATACATGAGGTGTCTATTATGAAAACAAAGATCATCAGCGCAGCGAACCAAAAGGGTGGCGTTGGAAAAACCACGATTCTTGTCAATTTAGGAGCTGAGCTTGCACGAAAACGAAAAGTGTTAGTGATTGACCTTGATCCTCAAGGGAACTGCTCCAAAACGTTAACCGGACAACGTGATTTTAAGTTTGAAGAGACGGTTGCAGCTTTGTTTGATAAGCCTAAAGTTGTGTCCATTGTCGATTTAATTCAACCTGCAAAGCTTAATGGGAACGCCATTGAAAACCTCTATGTTGTTCCCGCTGATGTTCTGTTGTCACGTGTCATCGAAACATCACTGACAAAGATTAATCGTGAACGAATTTTAGAGAAGCAATTGGCGAAGTTAGGTGATACCTATGATTTCATTCTTCTTGATACTCCACCAAACCTATCCCTAACGACTCTTAACGCAATCCAGGCCTCAGACCTCATTTTGATCCCTGTTGATTCAGGTGCATTTTCATTAGACGGCATTAGCCCTTTACTCGAAGCTGTATCTGAAATTAAGGATGACGAAGGCAATTATCTGATTCTGAGGAATGAGGTCGACTCAAGAAACACTATTATTAATGAGTTCATTGATGAGGAATTGGAGGTAGTACAAGATAAATTGTTACCAGTATCTGTCCGTCGTTCTGAGCATGTCGGACAAGCTAATGCCGTTTCCTCGCCTGTGCGCTTTTATAAATCGGGCTCTCTTGTTAATAACGATTACCGAAAACTCGCTGCGTTTCTTTTAAATTTAATGTAATACATAGGTAATACACATGAGCAAGTTAAAGAAACGAGGAGCGATAACCGCTATCTCTACTGACAAGAAAGAAGGTTCAAGTAAGTCGATTGGAATTACGACTGTCAAAAAGAAAGTGACGACATCTTATAAGGTGCCTCCTCTGACTCTTAGAATGTCACTGACGGATAAAGAACGGATAACCGATTGGGTAGCAAACCTGCAAGAGCAGACAGAGAGAAATGTGTCTGCAGCGAAATTGTTTCGCGCGTTGGCTTTATATCGAGACAAGATCGATGATGAAGATCTCATCGAGTTGATCAACAAAATGAACTGAATGTGTATTACACCTGTAATACATGGTTATTTTAAAGGCTCTGAATATTTTAAGAGATGTCATAGAGCCCACCTCGGAATCAACTTCTAACACGGATGAACATGAAACTTGAAGAGTCTTGTTCATTGTTCTAAGCCTTCTCTCATTGTAAAGACAAACACTTTAAACGTGTCTTTATCACGACTCTTATCGTTGCCTTAGGTGTTACCTTGCGGGCTAGGCCTGACTGCCTTAAGAGTCTTAGCGCCTTGTCGTTTCCTCCTCGTTGATCTCTATATCTTTGAATAAGTTCGAATAAGGGCTTGTTTTCTTATGCGCCGATTTCTTTCACTCGCCTCATTTTCGGGCTCGCAGGCTGTTAACCGTCTCTCCCCACAACCTGTTTTTCAAGGGAGGCTTCGCCGCTGCGCGCCCTTGCAAAGCAGAACGATGTTGAGAGAGCGGACAGCCAAGCGGCTCCGAAAAGTGATACTCAAACAGAAAGGAAACTCTCATGGCGCAACAAAACTCAACCCCAACTCTCTCTAATTCAAATTCATCGACCAGCGTTTCGCCGCTGGGGCACGAAAGCCCACCAAAAAATGATATTTCTAGTCCTTTGGCGGTATTGAAGTTGCGCTATCAAGTCAAAAAGTGCCGTGATGAGACGAAAAGAAAGTCTGATTTTGTTTCCAAAGTCCAGCGTTTGAAAATGTTCAGTCGTCGTCAGTCGCCAGAGCAACAGGCTGATATCGCCGCGTTAAAAGACCAAGGGTTCGTTGACGCTATCAAGCAGCAGTTTCCGCAATTGGTGTCGCGTCGTTTTGCTTTCCATGAAATCCGTGACTTTTTCATCGAATTAAATGGCGCTGGCTTTGGGGAATGGTTTCTTCACGAGCAAGTGGATCACATCATTATGTACACTACTTACGGGTCTGTGTTTCCAGCGTTGCGCTTTGTGACCACTGGGGAGGGTACGTTTAAGTGCTCAGGGTTTTGCTTTGATGTGCGTTTTGGCGCTTAGGGGGGTCACATGGCTGTTCGTTCTACAGTATCCGCTGACATATCTATGCACGTGATTTGGGTGAATTCAACCGACTTTGACTCCACCGTAAAGGCCGTCAAGGTTCATGAGATTTTGGTGAATGAGTTTGGGTATACCGACTCTTTAATACTAGAAGAAGGCAACCGAGGGAAGGGGGTGAGCATCAGTGTGTGTGACCTTACTACCACCATTAAGCAGATGCGAGAAGACTACGCCTACGCGAAGAAACGGAAAGGATGATAGAAACCACCTCCGAGCATCGCGAGTCGGCAAAGGATTTACTCTCTTGTCTGTATGACGACTGAAGTCTGCTTATTGTGTAACGTCACAAACACTCATAAGAGAAGGTCATTAGTGTGTCTAGATTTTGTTTCGATATTCTAGCCGTTCGCGGCATTCAAACGGGGTGTGTTTTTCGACGAGCAACGCCTTGTTCGGTCCTATACTAAGTGGTCAACATTATCGAGTGAGCACGTTTAGGCCCTTTTGTGACAAATATGAGCGCGTCGTCGGAGGGGGAGTCCTTGGTTGAGGAGGATGCGAACATTCGGTGTGTGATCACCCCGTCAAGTAAACCGGGAAAAACGCTCGTTACGAGCAGGCATTAATGTCGAGTGGCGTAAGTCGAGTAACCAGCAGGGTGCCCTCTGGTGGGGAAGGAACCTTTCTAACTGGGCGACGTGCTTTGGGTTGAGGTACTGGCTTAGGCTGTCCTTTGGCATGTTGACGCAGCTTCCTTTAAACCGTCCCATTTGAGAACCCTCGCGCTAGGGGGGCTTCGCCGCTGCGCGCCCTTGCGCTACAGAACCTGCAACTGGGTACGGACAGTCAGACGCTCACCAAGACCGAAAGGAAATACCATGTCAGCACTTGTTCAATACTCAAATGTTTCGTTATTCACATCAGAAGAAAAGGGCATCCTTGACCAGGCCGCAAGCATTCTCAAATCCAAACTGTTTATTTCAGAACAAACGCCATTAACCTCGCCTGAATTGGTGAAATCGTTCTGCCAAACGTCCTTGGCCGCTTGTGAGTCAGAAGTGTTTGGGATTATCTTCCTCGATAATCAACATCGAGTGTTGAGCACCAAAGAGATGTTCTACGGTACCGTTAATGCTGCTTCGGTCTATCCGCGTGAAGTCGTGAAAGCGTCGCTGGCCACGAACGCGAGTGCGGTTATTCTCTATCATAACCACCCAAGTGGCGACGCCACCCCAAGTCAAGCTGACCGACGCATTACCCGTCAACTGACGGATGCGTTGGCATTGGTTGATATCCGAGTACTGGACCACTTTGTGGTTTCATTTGAGTGTGTGGTATCTTTTGCTGAGCGAGGCTGGATTTAAAAAAGCGGCTTATGGCCGCTGATTGAAATAGGGTAGGAGAGTACCCTTCAACACATTTTTGGACATTTCCGAGTTACGAATCACCTATCACCTAGCCTTCTTGCATTACTTCTAGTATCGCAACCAACTGCCAGCCTGTTGTCACTAGCCAAACGCACAATGATTTAAGACCTCATCAAGAATTTTAGATGCAATGCTAGGGAAAAGTAGTCACTTACCTATAAGCCCCGTTTATAGTAAATGTAACCCCCACTAACTATTTGGCCCCAAACTGAACCTATAGAATAATGAAACATACTTATATGGACTCTTCTCATTAATAGCCACAATGGATAGGCTGACTATAAGGTTCACTTATGCAAGCTCCTAACAATTGTCACGTAATGGCCAAGCCGACCGGTTCTGTTTGTAATCTAGATTGCAGCTACTGTTTCTATCTCGAAAAACACCAACTCTATCCTGAGCGTCAGAACAATTGGCGAATGAGCGAAGACACATTACAGGCGTACATACAACAAACTATTGACGCTCAGAGTGATAACCATGTTCAATTCACTTGGCAAGGCGGTGAGCCAACAATGATGGGACTCGCATTTTTTGAAAGAGCCATGCAATTATGTGAAGAATATGGGAAAGGGAAAGAGCTTGAACACACCTTTCAAACCAACGGTATTTTGATAAACGATGCTTGGTGTGAGTTTTTTAAAAAACACCACTTTTTAGTAGGTGTGTCTGTTGATGGGCCACAAGATCTACATGATGCCTACCGAGTTACCCGATCGGGTAAACAAACACACGCTCAAGTCATGCAAGGTATTGAATTGCTAAAGAAGCATGGTGTCGAGTTTAATACGCTTACTGTCGTCAATAGTGAGAATGTGAAACATCCAAAGCGTGTTTATCAGTTTTTGAAAGAGATTGGTTCAACTTATATTCAATTTATTCCGTTGGTCGAACGAACAAAACAAACATGTTCTCAAACAGATTTAAAACTCGTATTACCCGATGAGCCGTTGGCAGACGTAACATCATGGTCTGTACCTTCGCAAGCCTATGGCGAATTTCTTTGTGACATTTTCGATGTATGGGTACGCAAAGATGTGGGCTCAATTTTTGTGAATATGTTTGATAGTACGTTAAGTGCATGGTGTGGACAGCAGTCTGGCATGTGTCATTTTACTGAACGTTGTGGCCATGCTTTTGCTCTTGAGGCGAACGGGGATTTATACAATTGCGACCATTATGTATACCCTGAACATCGTTTGGGCAACATTCATGACAAATCAATTTCTGAATGCAATAACAGCCAGCAAGCCATTGAGTTTGGGCTACGAAAACAAACAACATTGACTCCTGATTGCAAAAAATGTCCATTTCAATTTGCCTGCAATGGAGGGTGTCCCAAACATCGTTTTGAGCGCAGTCCAAATGGACACCCAAGACATAACTACTTTTGCCAAGGCTATAAACAATTCTTCCAACACAGTGCTCAATACATGAAAGAAATGCGTAGGTTATTATCCGTTGGTCGTTTTGCTGATGAAATCATGTGGGCATTGGCTTATCAAGATGTGAAGCTGACAACAGTTGTAAGCAAAAGCTCAGTAACCATTGGTCGTAATCAATCATGTTCTTGTGGAAGTGGTATAAAATACAAACATTGCTGCGGAGTAAGAAGGTAAAGCATGGATTTTGATCTGAATTTGATAAAAGTATTCTTAGAAGTTTATCAGTATCACTCTTATACCAAAGCCTCTGAAACCATTGGTATCACACAACCGGCGGTGAGTGCGTCGATAAAGCGAATGGAACAGGAAATTGGTGAGCCCCTCTTTTATAGAGAAGGACGAAAGATGAAACCAACCGCGATGGCCATCCGCTTGGCGGCACGGTTTCGCGTTGGGTTTGATGAAATACAAAATGCCTTGAATGAGCGTTTTACGTACTCGGTTTATGTGAACGAAGCGCTGGCTCTAGATTTACCTGAACTGCCCTCAATGATGATAGAGCATACCCCCTTGGATCAGGAGATACTATTACACCAACTTAAATCACTATCTGTCGATTTAGCCGTGGGGATATTTATGGTCAAAGATCACGCCATTGTTACGGAGCCTTTATTCAGCGAATCGACCGTTATTGTGTGCCGTCGTGATCACCCGAGGGTTCACGGACATATTTCCCATGATCAGTTTTATGAAGAAGATCATGTCGCATTGGCAACTCAGTGGAAAGGCATGGATGGCTTTGAGCATATTCGCTTGGAAAATCCCCAAAGTAGGAATATCCAGTGCAAGACTCATTCAATTTCAGCGATGATGCTTGATGTTACCACCAGTGACAGAATTGCTATCGTACCTAGGCATCTTGCACTCAATTGGCAAGACCGTTTAAATTTTAAAGTACTCGAAAACCCGATAGAACATAAGCCATTGGAATACTGTCTGGCTTACCATCGACGCTATCAAAAAACAGAAAACCACATAAAAGTTAGAGAAGCTATTCGAACTCACTTAGGATGTACGAATTAGTACTATAAGCCTCATTTATTGTTGATATAAACGCCACACTCTACCTGCATATCCCCCTTTTGAATAACCTTAGCACTGAAAAACTACATTGGTGCTGAGGCTATTTTCTTCAACCCCACATCATTGAGTTTTCCTTCTCTGATCTTATTTCTTTGCTGAATGACTTTGTACGGATGTCTTTAGTACAACAAGTAGATCGGAGTTAATTCCTGTTCTCAAAGGTGTCCGAATGAAAAAGCTTAGTGCCATCATGATGTCTTGTTTTGCTGCGGGTTCTGTCGCACAAGACGTATTACCATTTCCTAGCCAGCCATCCACCTCGGTGGCCAACCATACCCTTACTGAATCTATCCATAACAAGCGTCCTACTTCCAACCATCTACCTGAAGATGCACCGAATATTGTCATCGTGATGATTGATGATGTGGGACCGGGGCAAACGTCAACTTACGGCGGTCCAATCAACACGCCTACGTTAGATGAAATCTCTGGTGAAGGTATTTCCTACAACCGTTTCCACTCGACAGCGATGTGCTCTCCAACTCGAGCTTCGTTACTCACTGGTCGCAACCATCACCGAGTAGGCGCAGGTGTTATTGCTGAATACGCTAACGATTGGGATGGTTATGCAGGGGTGATCCCGAAAACCAGCGCGACTTTCCCTGAAGTACTTAAAAATTATGGTTATTCAACGTCTGCTTTTGGCAAATGGCATAACACTCATCCATTAGATTCGACAGCTGCGGGGCCTTTTGATAATTGGCCTACGGGTTATGGCTTTGAATATTTTTATGGATTTGTTGGTGCAGGTGCCTCTCAATATGAACCGACGATGGTGGAAAACACCACGTTCGTTGATCCTGAAAAAATCCACCGTGAAGGCTATCACATGAGTGAAGATCTTGCGGATCAAGCGATCAAATGGATGCGTCAGCACAAGTCTTTGCAGCCTGACAAACCTTTCATGATGTATTGGTCTAGTGGTGCGGCACACGGTCCTCACCATGTAACTAAAGAATGGGCGGATAAGTACAAGGGTAAATTCGACGCAGGTTGGGATGAATACAGAAAAGATGTTTACGAAAAAGCCAAGAAAATGGGCTGGATTCCTGAAAACGCGCAGCTAACACCAAGGCCAGAAAGCATGCCTGCGTGGGATGATGTACCTGAAGATGAAAAAGCATTCCAAGCGCGTTTAATGGAAGTGTACGCTGGCTTCATTGAGCATACCGATGCACAGGTTGGGCGTTTGGTCGATGAAATCGATGAGCTTGGCTACAAAGACAATACCGTCTTCTTCTATTTGTGGGGGGACAATGGTGCGTCATCGGAAGGACAAAACGGTACACTGGCTGAATTGCTCGCTCAGAACGCCATTCCAACTACGACAAAGCAACAAATTGAAGCGATGAACAAGGTCGGTTCAATCGATGAGTTGGGCGGTCCTAAGTTTGAAAACATGGCGCATGCAGCATGGGCGTGGGCGGGAAGTTCGCCTTATAAATCAACCAAGTTAGTCGCCGCTCACTTTGGCGGAACACGTCAACCCCTTGCGGTGCGTTGGCCAGCAAAAATTGAACCCGATGCGACACCACGTTCGCAATTCCACCATGTTAACGACATCGCGCCTACTATCTACGACATTTTAGACATCACACCACCCAAAGTAGTCAACGGTCATGTACAAGATGAAATTGATGGAAAAAGCATGGCGTATTCGTTTGACGATGCAAATGCCAAAGGGCAGAAAAAAACGCAATACTTCGAGATCTTAGGTAGTCGTGGCATTTATCACGATGGTTGGTTTGCAAGCGCATTCGGCCCAAGAGCGCCTTGGGTTCAAGGCATGCCAGAAGGCTTTAGAGAGTGGAGCCCAGAGACGGATCAATGGGAGCTATACCATATTGACGAAGATTGGTCTCAAGCGGTTGACCTAGCGGATAAATACCCTGAAAAGCTTGAAGAAATGAAAGCCATTTTCAAACGTGAAGCGAAAGACAACAAAGCCTTTCCTATCGGTGGTTCATTATGGTCTACAGCGGCACATAGCCCGCAAGATGCACCAGAGAGTAAATACACTCAGTGGACGTATCCAGATGAAATTACTCGTATCCCTGAAATCGCAGCGCCAAAAGTCGGCAATCGTTCTACGCTCGTTGAGTTTGATGCGGTGGTAACTCCAGATACCAATGGTGTGCTCTACGCAGTCGGTGCATTCTCAGGTGGTATGACGGTGTACGTGAAAGACGGAAAGCTTAACTATGAGTACAACCTGTTTTTGATGGAACACACACATATCCAATCTGAGAAAGTGTTACCTGAAGGTGAGGTGACGATAGAAGTTGAATCTAAAGCCACTAAGCCGGGGCCGTTTACGCCTTTTGATATCACTATCAAGGTGAATGGTGAAACGTTCGCCTCTGGTGTGGTTCCAAAAACAGCGCCTTCGTTCTTCTCATTCAATGATGGGTTTGATATCGGCTCTGATTTAGGCTCGCCAGTATCACAAGCTTACTACGATGATATGCCGTTCAAATTTGACGGAGAAATTCAAGAAGTTCGTGTTAAGTACCTAGAACAATAACGAGTATGCCGTCTGTTGATACTGATAAAAATCGGTATTGATGGGCGGCTTTTTGTTTATTCCGTTCTCAATGGTTAAGTGATTGGAATAGTACCAATGTCTGTGCCGTCGAGACGGATTGATAATCAGGAAATCCTATGAAGATTCATCCTACGACCTTGGTTTACGATGCGTATCCTTCGGTCTATAACATTCTAGAATCGACGTTTTTCATGTGGTTCATTGTGGCAGTCACATTGGGCATCCTTGTATGGACATTGAGCAAGCTATGGTATGTCCACTCTATTCCCAAACATCTTGCGAAAGAGCGTGGTTTAGCTCAAGCCAAATTGGTTTTTTGGTTGTGCATATTGGGTATGTTTTACAAACCCCTCTGGATCATTGCAGTGCTTGCGATTGTGACTGATTGGGATAAATTGCAACAGTGGATTAGAGGTGCTTCATAATGAAAGAGATCATGCTCCCCTACATACTTGTGGTTTGGTTGTTATTTAAATTTAACGTGCTCAAACGAACCCCAAAGAACTACTTTATCTCTGTGGTAATTGGCTTGCTGCTACTGGTGAGTTTGTTTGTCGGCCATCGTTTTTATTCGCCGATTGATTTGACTAACTCAACCACCGTCAAGGCTCCCCACGCCGTGTTATCTCCAGCGCTTGGTCAACACATCGATAAAATATACGTTGACCATAATAGCGATGTGAAAAAAGGTGAAGTGCTTTACACTCTCAAAGATGATTTGATTTCTGCATCAATTTCGGAGGTTGATTCTGGTTTGATTGAAATTGATAGAACCATTGAAGCTCAAGAAGTTAAGGTGGCTCAAGCTAAGCGAAATCTATTGCGTAATCAGGACCTAGAACAACATGTTAGCCTAAAAGAATTGGAAGAAACTCAAGATAACGTTGAATTTTTTGAGGCTGAGTTAAACGTGTTGCACGCCAAGAAAGATGGCTTACTCGCCAAAAAACAAAGCTTGATGTTTGACCTTGACCGCCTTACGGTTCGAGCTCCATTTGATGGAATGATCACGCATGTTTTTATTGCTGATGGATCTCGAGTCGGTTCCCTGCATGTGTGGGATACATCGAAAAAATTTGTTGAAATGCGTATCCCTGATCAAGCATTTGCAAATATCGAAAAAGGTCAGTTTAGTGAATTCTTTATTGATACATTTCCGGGGCAAATTTTCCGCTCTCGTGTTCACAGTAAAGTAAAAGCAACCGGTGAGGCTCAAGGAAATTTACTTCCACAAGAGCAGCGAGTTTCGGCACACATTCAAAGGGGGACTCCCGCTATTGGTAGAACCGTTATTTTAGAAATTGATGAAGAAACGATGAAAAAAATACCGATTGGCGCGACAGGCTCAGCATGGATCAGTGCATCTAAGCCCTACCCTATACTCGGTTTTATAGACATCATTGGTGGGGCAACTTTACGTCTTGCGTCTGTTAAATCGTACCTATTGGCTATTTAGTCTTTTGCTTATTAACCTTTAAAGAAGCGTAAGAGTGAGTATTTCTTTTACGTTTCTTCTTACTACAACAATCACCACCAAGCTTTTATTACTGCGTGAAAATGTATTAACATTCAACGCAGTGAGCTCCTATCATCTGCTGTCATTGTTAATTTGGCACCAGTAATCATTTCATTAGCATCGAAGCTCTCGTTTTTAACGAATGATTATCGAGAATAACGCTCACCTAGTCCAAGTGCATCAAATAATAAAGTGTCGAGATACCAACCACTTGTTGGTATCTCTCAGGAGTCGGTTCGCTTATGGTTGTGTCACCTCTTTTAATGTTGTCCCTGTCGCCCCACTTGGTAGTGTTATACCCAACTTATTCGAGAGTGTTGGCGCAATATCATAAGGTGTTACTTCACGGCTGATGGTTTGAGCTTTGATATCATAACCCGCAAAAATAATCGGTACGTGTGTGTCATAGCGCCATGGCGAACCGTGCGTTGAAGCAATAGTAATTCCATCCATGTCATTAATATAGGACCGTGGTTCAAACACAATATATACATCACCAGATCGAGTTGGGTGGTAATTATTTTCAACAAGTGTTGTTACACGAGAGTTTTGCACACGTCCATTTTTGATATCTTCACTGGTGACAGCCGCTGCGACACCTTTTATCTGCGCTATTTCATCTGCGACCACCCTTTGCACTTCGCCCAGCGATACCCCTTTCCCTTTGATCATCTCATGGTTTAAATAGAGGTAGGGTTGAGCATAGAGGAGAATTGCGCTGTCATCTAAACCAAATTCATGCTTCAACTTCTTCAATAACACCTCAGAGACTAAAGCGTTTTTATTGAAATATTGCGCATTCTTTAACCCAAGTTGATTAGCGACAGGTGTGGATTCTGGAACGCCATGATCTGCGGAAAGCACAATAACTGTGTTCTCCAGCCCTACCTGTTGGTCAACGGTTTCAAGTAGTGTCGTGATGGTGTTATCGAGTCGAATTAGGTTGTCTTCCGTCTCTAAACTATTCGAGCCATACATGTGAACGACGTAATCATTGGATGACAAACTTACCGAAAGGTAATCTGTATGTTGACCCAAGCCCAGCTTTTCTTCTTTGAGTAACGTTGTTGCAAAATTTGCGGTAATTTCATCGCCCGCAGGGCTAAGCGTTAGCATGGTGGGGAAATATGGATAGCTCTCAGGCCCATATGGATGAGGGAATGAGCGATTGAATCCAGCTAAATCGACTTTGTGCTCATCCGAGATTTCTTGCAATGTGTATTGCTCTCTTGGTAGTGACATTTCCCAGCGTTTTCCCGAATATTGCGCTGGAATGTTACTGTCATTCCACTCGGTTACCCATTGCGGGTACTCATCATAGTAGTAATTGCTTGTCACAAAGTCCGCTTTAGATTTTGAGAACCAAAAGGCTTTTCCGGCATGCCCGCCCAATGAGATTGCGCCACGATCCTTTATGGAGACAGAAAAGGCCTTAGATTGCCCGTTGTTCGACAATCTCAGCTCATCACTAAATGTAGTCGATAAAATTGGCACTGGAGAGCGACCATCTTTCTGCGCTGCTTTTTGAGTTGGGTCAACCTCGGTTGATTGATTGACGCCAGCGCCAATGGTGAGCATCGAATAACTGTCGTCTTCCACGTTGTAAACCAAACGCTCTTTTTGACGATCATACCAGATGTTACCCACCATACCGTGCACGGAGGGCGGTGCGCCTGTTGCTAGCGAAACGTGACCAACAATAGTCTCAGTATTACCATGCTCATAGTGGGCATTAGTGTAATGTGTACCTTGATCCATTAGGTAACGAAATCCGCTCTTCGCAAAGTTATGCTTATACCTTTCCAGAAGGTCACCTCGCAATCCGTCGACAGTGATTTGCAATACTAGACTTGGTTTTGTTGGGGATGTGTGTTCTTGTGTGTTTGCAAGCACAGGCAAACAAAACGTCATCAATAAAATAGACATCGTGATATCAGAAGACTTCATATAGATTTCTCAAATAGGGTTAGAAGGCTGAGAGTGATAACGCCTGCAATAGTCAGTTATTGATTGGTATTTTTCGCGAGACGCAAACTACTGTCGGTAAATATCGTGCAAATATAGAGGCCCAGTATTGTGGTTATTCAATGAGGAGAGCCCATAAAAGTATGCTCAATTATTCTATAGGCACAGCTTTTTACTAAGTAGGTAGTAGAGGTTACATTTACTATAGGCAGAGCTTATGGGCTTAATATTAGTGGAGTTGGACCACACCATAACGGGAGTTACATAAGGCTTTTACATTAGGATTGGTAATGATGCTTTACCATGGATTAAACACACAATGGGGCAAAGATTACTTAGAGTAAATGAACTAAATTGATGTGTAGAAAGAAACCAACATGGTGCGGGATTTTTATCATGGTACTGATTTGACTGATTTGATGTTAGGATAATGGAATGAAAAAGACCACGCCAACGCCTCACGATGCGCTCTTTAAGCAGTTTCTCACTCATCCTGAAACCGCTAAGGACTTATTGGATATTCATCTACCTGCTGAGCTGCGTGAAATCTGTGATTTGACGACCCTAAAGCTCGAATCAGGCAGCTTTATAGAAGAAAACTTACGGCCTTATTATTCGGATGTCCTTTATTCTCTTAAAACGTCTCAGGGGGAAGGGTATGTCTATGCGTTAATCGAGCACCAGAGTCGGCCAGATAAACACATGGCATTCAGACTGATACGTTATGCTATCGCTGCCATGCAACAGCATATTGAAGCGGGTCATGAGCACTTACCCTTGGTGATACCTTTGCAGTTTTACCATGGTCAAGTCTCGCCCTACCCATATGAAATGAATTGGTTAAAAGGGTTTGCTAACCCTAAGATGGCTAAGGCTCTCTATACTCAAGATTTTCCATTGGTCGATGTCACGGTTATCTCCGATGATGAGATAATGCAGCATCGCCGTATCGCGTTACTTGAACTTGTACAAAAGCACGCGAGGCATCGCGATATCATGGATTTCCTTGAGCCTCTGGTCACATTGCTCTTAACCGATTACACTACAGATAAGCAAGTACAGTCATTGATGAGCTACCTACTCCAAGTGGGTGAAACGAGTAACCTAGAAGCGTTAATTACGTCACTGGCCTCATCAGTACCGAAACACGAGGAAACACTTATGACTATTGCAGAACAATTGCGCCAACAAGGCGAGCAACGTGGCCGCCAAGAAGGTATACAATTAGGTGAGGAAAAAGGTCGCCAAGAAGCACTCAAGGAGATGGCGCGTAAGATGCTGCTTAATGGTCTAGATCAACAAACCATTA